>JAEEGG010001523.1_pt1 | contig 62540 bp, 47 predicted proteins | sample 9134161 | NCBI WGS metagenome assembly JAEEGG01 (sample SAMN16246543, study PRJNA631951) | gut metagenome | biome: gut microbiome; feature: rumen; material: CR-attached | host: Bos | place: Iran: Karaj | collected 2018-10
AAATATGCAGAAATATTTGGTCGGAAGCAAAATATTATGTAATTTTGCACCCGACTTTTGAATAAATATACCGATATGAAAGTAAAGAACAACCGGTTAGAGGCCTTGCGGCTTATCATTTCCAGCCAGCAATTAGGCAGTCAGGATGAGTTATTGAATGCTTTACAGAAGGAGGGCTTCAAGTTGACCCAAGCCACGCTAAGTCGTGACCTGAAGCAGTTGAAAGTAGCCAAGGCTGCCTCGATGAGCGGCAATTATGTATATGTGTTGCCCAACGAGACGATGTACAAGCGTGTCAGCACCCCCAACAGCATCCGCGAGATGATGAAGGTGCCAGGTTTTATCAGCATCAACTTCTCAGGCAATATGGGCGTTATCAAGACACGTCCAGGCTATGCCAGCTCTATTGCCTGGAACATCGACAATAGCGATATTCCCGAGATTATCGGCACCATTGCGGGAGATGACACGATCTTTGTTGTCATCAAGGAAGGTGTCAGGCATCAGGATGTGGTCGAGGCCCTGAATGATGTTGTACCAAATATGAAGTGAAAAGTGGGAAGTGTAAAGTTAAAAGTGAAATGGAACAGGAAATAGAGATTGAAGTATTAGTAGCTGGGCCAGAGCACGAGAAATACGTCGATACTATTCTGGAGACAATCGCTGACGCAGCAAAGGTCCGCGGAACAGGTATTGCCAAGAGAACACACGAGTATCTGGCCAAGAAAATGATGGAAGCCAAGGCTGTCATCGCCCTGACTAAAGAGGGGCGGTTTGCAGGATTCAGTTATATCGAGACATGGGAGAACCAGCAGTATGTAACCACCTCAGGTCTGATTGTCCATCCCGATTACAGAGGTCTTCACGTCGCCAAGCGTATCAAGGATATGACCTTTACACTGGCCAGGACCCGTTGGCCGCACGCCAAAATCTTCTCGCTGACGAGTGGCGCAGCTGTCATGGCGATGAACACCGCACTGGGCTATCAGCCTGTCACCTTCGCCGACTTAACTGACGACGAAGCATTCTGGAAAGGTTGCGAGGGATGTTGCAATGTAGACGTCCTGCATCGTACAGGTCGCAAATACTGCATTTGTACAGCGATGCTCTACGACCCCACAGAGCACCTGCCCGCCAAGATCTCCGACGAGGTACTGGAGCGCATACGCCGAATAGACTCGGCTAATGAATAATGGAATAATAATAAAAGAAATAAAGATATGGCAAACAAGAAAGTAGTAGTCGCATTTTCAGGAGGACTCGACACCTCCTACACAGTTATGAAACTCACCCAGGATGGTTGGGATGTGTATGCAGCCTGCGCCAATACTGGTGGTTTTAGCGACGAGCAGTTGAAGAAGAACGAGGAGAACGCCTTTAAGTTGGGCGCCAAGGCCTACGTTACCCTCGATGTTACCCACGAATATTACGAGAAATCGTTGAAGTATATGATCTTCGGCAATGTGTTGCGTAACAACTGTTACCCCATCTCGGTATCCAGCGAGCGTATCTTCCAGGCCATCGCCATCGCCCGCTATGCCAAGGAGATTGGTGCCGATGCCATCGCCCACGGATCAACAGGTGCTGGTAACGACCAGATCCGTTTCGATATGACCTTCCTCGTGATGGCTCCTGGTGTGGAGATCATCACCCTCACCCGCGATCAGAAGCTGACACGTAAGGAGGAGGTTGACTATCTGAACGAACACGGATTCTTTGCCGATTTCACCAAGCTAAAGTATTCTTATAATGTAGGTATCTGGGGCACCTCGATCTGTGGTGGCGAGTTGCTCGACCCCACACAAGGTCTGCCCGAGGATGCTTACCTGAAGCACGTCACAGCTCCTGAGAAGGAGGCCACCTTGAAGATCACCTTCGACAAGGGTGAGATTGTAGGCGTGAACTATGAGAAGTTCGACGATAAGGTAAAAGCCATCCAGAAGATCGAGGAGATTGGCGCCAGCTATGCCATTGGTCGCGATGCCAACGTAGGTGATACCATCATCGGCATCAAGGGTCGTGTTGGCTTCGAGGCCGCAGCTCCTAAGCTCATCATCGAGGCCCACCGTCTGCTGGAGAAGTCAACCCTCTCTAAGTGGCAGCAGTATTGGAAGGATCAGGTAGCCAACTGGTATGGTATGTTCCTCCATGAGAGTCAGTATCTGGAGCCTGTCATGCCAGATATCGAGGCTATGCTCACCAGCAGCCAGCGCAATGTCACAGGTACAGCCATCCTGAAGCTCCGTCCTTACGGCTTCGAGACAGTAGGTGTCGACTCTGCCAACGACTTGACCAAGAGCAAGTTGGGCGAGTATGGCGAGACCCAGACTGGTTGGACAGCCGACGAGGCCAAAGGCTTCATCAAGGTTTCGAGCACACCTTTGCGTGTATACTACGGCATCCACAAAGACGAGAAAAGATGATAAAAGTAGGAATATTAGGCGCAGCAGGCTATACAGGCGGAGAGTTGATCCGTCTGCTGCTGAACCATCCAGAGGCAGAGATTGTGTTTGCCAACTCTGAGAGCAATGCTGGCAATCTGGTATCAGATGTACACGAAGGACTGATTGGCGATACCGATCTGAGGTTTACGGACGAGATGCCCTTTGATCAAGTGGATGTGGTCTTTTTCTGCTTTGGCCATGGCAAGAGTGAACAGTTCCTCAAGGAACATACCATCCCCGCTGACGTGAAGATCATCGATCTGGCCCAAGATTTCCGCATCAAGGGCGATCACGACTATGTCTATGGCTTGCCCGAAATCAACAAGGACGATATCCAGAAGGCCCAGCACGTAGCCAATCCAGGATGCTTTGCCACCTGTATCCAAGTGGCACTGCTCCCCGCCGCCTATCTGAATCTGCTGAAAGAAGATGTAGCCGTTAACGCCATTACTGGTTCAACAGGAGCTGGTCAGAAGCCTGGAGCAACAACGCATTTCTCTTGGCGAAATAACAACTTGAGCATCTACAAGCCCTTCCAGCATCAGCACATTGCAGAGATTCGTCAGTCGCTAAAGCAGGTGCAGGGTTATCTCGATGCCGACATCGACTTCATCCCCTATCGTGGCGACTTCGCCCGTGGTATCTTCTGCACCGCTGTCATCAAGACCCCAGCTCCTGTAGAGGATGTCATCGAGGCCTATAAGGACTTCTACAAGGATGCCGCCTTCACCCACTACAGCGACAAACCCATCGACCTGAAACAGGTGGTGAACACCAACAAGGCCTTGGTGCATGTCGAGAAATACGGCAACAAACTGCTTGTTACCTCCGCCATCGACAATCTGCTGAAGGGTGCCGTAGGTCAGGCCGTTCAGAACATGAACCTCATGTTCGGCATCGACGAAACAGCTGGACTCAAACTGAAGGCTTCCGCCTTCTAAGAAGTGAAAAGCGAAAAGTGAAAAGTGAAAAGATTGCTACCGCTCATAGTAACGATGCTTTTGCAGGTGCTGCCCATGGCGGCGCAACAGAAAGCATCGTGCCCTGAGGTCAGAGTCGAAACGGAGCGGTTAGCCGATCTGAACATCCCCCGTGCTGGTCATCAGGCCTTCTGTGTTAATGGCGAGATTGTCGTAGCAGGTGGTCATACCAGCGGATTCGTGCCTACCCCCACAGCCGAGTTCTACCACGACGGCCAGTGGCACGTCCTACAGATGGTCTATCCCCACGACAATGGTTTCGCTGTGGTGCTGAAGTCTGGCAAGGTACTGTTAGGTGGTGGCCACAACGAGCCCCTCGGTATCGGTCAGACCTTCCTGGCAGAGATGTACGATCCAAAGGCCCACACCTTCGATGCCTTCTGCAGCATGGAGCGCAAGCGGGCGTTAGCTTCAGCTTTGGAACTCGACAGCGGACGGGTGGTCATCGCTGGCAACTGGTATCACAACGACGGCATCGAGGCGTTCGATGGTCAGAAGACCTTCACCTATTTCAAAGACCCCTCCATCCAGCGCAGCTCCCCTTACATCTTCCGCATCGCCAACGACGATGCCATCATCCTCAGTGGTCATAACACCAAGGGCGACACCCTCTTCAGTGCGATTGTCGATCGCTTAAAGGGCGAGGCGCTCAACATCCCCCTGTTAGAGACCTGGAGCCCCATGAGCTTTGAGAACCAGACCCCCGCCAACGCCTTTATCGGCGACGAAGCCAAAGGACAGTACGCCTATCTGATGGCCGTTGTCGACTCCATCGGGCAGACCGCCATCGCCAAGGTAGAGGGTTCCGACATCACACTGCTCCCCACCGCCTGCCCTATTCCGATGCAGAGCCATGGCGAGCAGCTCGAATACGTATCCCCCATTGTTGTCGACAGACAGGCCAAGCGCGCCTATATCACAGCACTCAACAAAGACTTCCATCGCGATCTCAGTCTGGCCAAACGCTGGTATGTGCTCTGTATCGAGTACGCCCAAACCCCTGCTGCCCTCACGCTCTACTATACCGATCCGCAACCTGGGCTCAACATAGTAACACCCCTATTAACCATCGGGGGCAACCTGCTGCTTACTGGTGGTCTGTGCGAGAACAGCAACTTCAAGCCCTCCAACGCCGCCTTCCTCTTGCGCGTTGGACATGCAGAAGAGTTTGCCGCCCAGCAGTATAATAGCAGTATATGGAATTACGTTCTGCTGGTCATCGAGATACTCTTAGTGCTGCTACTCATCTATCTGTTTATCATCCTCAGGAAGAAGCACGCCCCCGTCAGCCCCCCCGTAGAACAAGAGTTCTCCGTAGAGCAAGAGCCTATTGCCACCGAGCCCGAGCCAGACACCCCTCTGATGCAGCGTATCCAGCAGCTCATCGAAGGCCAGAAGCTCTATCTCAGGAGCGATCTGAAAGTCATCGACGTGGCTACCGAGCTTGGCATCAACAGTCGATATGTCTCCGATTGCATCAACCAGACCAAGGGCTGTTCTTTCTCCCTCTACGTCAATCGCTTCCGTATCGAGTACGCCAAACAACTCATGCTCAACCAGTCGCAGAAGAAGGTTTCCTCCGTCTATTTGGAGGCGGGTTTTGCCAATGAATCCTCCTACTTCCGCACATTTAAGCTCGTTACAGGCATGACGCCCAAGGAATGGATAGCAACGCAAATCAACTGACAAATACGGAAATTGTCAGTCGATTTTCTTTTTTCGTAAGTCCTTTGTTAAAAACCTTTTACTATCTTTGCCACAAGAATTATTCACCAAAAACTGAAAAATTATGAGACAACTACAAAATCTTTTCGGACCTGCGATGCTCTTGGTAACAGCCCTTACCCTAACAGGTTGCGGACTAAGTGATAACGCCTTAGAGGAAATTATCAATGGCGGAGGCGGTTCTGTAACTGCTGCAACTTTATCCTTCGACGAACCTGCAACTTTGTCTATGGGAACGCTTCAAGGCAAACTGAAGTTGAAACTGACAAATACAGGTACTAGCGAAGTAACCTACTCCTCATCTGACCCATCCGTTGCAACCATAGACCCCACCACGGGCGAGATTACAGCAGTGGCTGCTGGTGAAACCATTATCAAAGCAACCGTATCTGACAACTCTTACGACAAGAATGAGGCATCCTGCACCCTTCAGGTGTATGCCGGATTGAATTACCTCGCATGGGATGGTACTGCAATAGCAGAGACCAATACCCTTACAGGTAATGTCTTAACGGGAGCCATCTCAGCCAGCGACTTGTCATTAACAGAAAAGAACATCATCACTGGCGAAACTACCATTAATGAGGATGTCATTAAGAATGGAACCTTAAATATCATCCTGTGTGACAATGCAACACTGACTGTAAATGGATGTATCAATGATGACACCTCTCCTGGATTGACGCTTTCCATTTATGCCCAGAGTAAAGGCGATCAAAAGGGTAAGCTTTATGTAACTAAGGAAAATGAAACAGCCATCGGTGATGTTGGTGGTGGAATTGAGCGTGTAGACATTCATGGTGGTTATATGGAGTTCAAATCCCATGGAACAACCCAGTGTGGATGTGGTATCAATGGTAGTGATGTTAATATCTACGACGGTGAAATCTTGGCGCAAGGGCATTGTGCCGGTGGTAATACTGACGAAGGAATACGTATTACTGGAGGCTTAAACATATATGGCGGTAAGGTTACGGCCATTGGCGGTGAAAACAATAATACGACAGGTCCCTCTGCGGGAGGTACAGGTATTGATCATACTTCAAGTAGTGTTAAAATTTTAATCTCTGGCGACGAAACTGTAGTCATTGCCAAGGGCGGTAAGAGCAGTGTTGGCAACGGAGGGGCTGGTATTGATTCTTCCAATGATATAGAGATTAGTGGTCATGCAAAAGTAACGGCTACAGGTGGAGATAGTGATGTTGCAAAAGGCGGAGAAGGTGTATGGCTTAGCTCCGCTCATTATTTTAAAACAAGTGGCAACGCCACAATTAAGGCGACAGGTGGAAATAGTAGTGGAACCAGTAATGGTGGCAATGGCATATATGCTAAATTAACCGCCACTGGTACAGGTTCCATTGAGGCTACTGGTGGTAATGCCAAAGGTACAGGAGATGGCGGGCCTGGCATCTCGACTTCTACGGTAACTATCAATGGCTTCAGCCTGTTAGCAGAAGGTGGCAATGGCGGAGAAACAGGTAATGGTGGCCATGGCATTAATGTTACTACAGGTTTAGATTTTAACAGTGGTTCTTTCTTATCAAAAGGTGGTGCAAAAGGAACTTCTGGTACAAGTAATGGCCAAGCCATAAACGGCACTTTCGATTTTGATATAGATTTTTTGAATGCGGGACATCCTATAAAAGGCTCGGATGACGATCCTGATGATCCTGAAACCATCATTCCAAATACAGGAACAAATATATTCCGTTATATTAAAGTTGAATAAAAAAAGCAAACCCATTTAATCCAAAGAATATGAAACATCTAAGAAATCTATTCGGAGCTGCGATGCTCTTAGTAACAGCCCTGACATTGACGGGCTGCGGAAATGGCGATAACGCGTTAGAGGAAATTATCAACAATGGAGGTTCCTCTACACCATCGTTTAATGCTTTGGAAACGCCACTGACCTTTGAGGCGGTAAGTGGGACTGTTACCATGACCATCAATAACACGAACGCAACAGATAAGACACTTGAGTACAAGGTTGACGATGCTGAATGGGCATTTAAAACCGTTGCTGCTGGTACGACATTCGATCTCCCTGCAGGAAAAGTGATCCAGTTTAGAGGAGAAGAAGCAACTTACGGCGTTCTGGCTGGTTTCACTCATCTATGCATCTTTGGCGATGCCGACTATTATGTATATGGCAATATCATGAGTCTGGTGGACAAAGATAACTTTGCTACTAACAAGACTCTGACAGGAGATGCAACGTTTTTGGCTCTATTTACAAAAGATACTGGCTATATTGTAGTTAACGACAAACTAAAGAAGCATCCCAGTAAGACGCTTACATTGCCAGCAACGACACTCACCAAAGCCTGTTATTATGGTTTATTCCAATATTGTACAGGTCTGACAGAAGTTCCTTTCGAAAGTCTGCCTGCTAAAACAATGGTTGAATCTTGCTATTCAGCAATGTTTAATGCTACAGCGCTGACAAGCATTCCTGAGAAGCTTCTACCCGCTACGACATTGGCAAAAAGTTGCTATGAAGATATGTTTCATGGTTGTGCATACCTAACAACAATTCCTTCGAAATTGCTTCCCGCCACAACACTTGCAGAAAGTTGCTATAACTCAATGTTTTGTTTAACTGGAATAACAAGTTTACCTTCAGATATGTTACCAGCTACTCAGATGAAAAAGGATTGTTATTATCGAATGTTCCAAATGTCTAAGTTACAAAGTATACCAGCAGGATTGCTTCCATCTATGAATCTGGCAGAATCATGTTATGAGCATATGTTCTCACATTGTCCAGACCTGACCAACGTCCCTTATAGTTTGTTACCAGCAACAACACTGGCAGTAGAATGTTACTACCATATGTTCTATAATTGCCCAGAACTTGTTTCTTCTCCAAAATTGGGAGCCTCTACATTGGTAGACTATTGTTATGGTAACATGTTCACTGATTGTGTAAAATTAGGTAGTATCACCTGTTTAGCCACCAGTGGCTTCCATACTGGTTCAGGCGATCCCCTTGTTAATTGGCTCGAAAACACAGGAAATTCTGCTGGGTCAAAGACCATCGTCATCGACAGCTCGTTAGGCCTTGCCGACCCAACACCATGGGTTCAGAATAGCAATAGCGGCATACCTACAGGTTGGACAATATCACACTAAACAATCAAAACAATAACAGATATGAAACATCTAAGAAATCTTTTCGGAGCTGCGATGCTCTTGGTAACAGCCCTTACCCTAACAGGTTGCGGACTAAGTGATAACGCCTTAGAGGAAATTATCAATGGTGGTAGTTCTTCTGAAACAACGCCACCAACGCCAACGTATAATGCGAAGGCGACTCCACTAAGTCTGGAGGCCATTGCAGATGGTACTATCACATTTAAAAATGGGGCGACAAATCCTGTTACCTATAAGATTAACAATGGGGCTGCCCAAACTGTTACAGATGATCCCATTAGCATTTCTGCTGGTGATATCATTAGTTTCTGGGGCGATAACACGACATACAAATTACCTGGAGAAGAGAATCCATATTCTAAAATAACTTGTACAGCCGAATGTTACCTCTTTGGCAACATTATGAGTCTCATCAGCTCTACAGACTTCGAAAATGCAACGGAGTTAACTGGAAACAATGCCCTTTGTCGATTATTCAAAGGAAACACCAATATCAAATTCGATGCTTCAAGAGAATTTGTTTTGCCAGCTTTGACGCTAAGCAATAATTGCTATGAAAGCTTGTTCTATGGTTGTACAGGCATAACCCAAGCGCCAGAACTTCCTGCTACGTCATTGGCTACAGGATGCTATAGTTTTATGTTTAGCGGTTGTTCCAACTTAGGTTCTGCTCCTATTTTGTCTGCAACAAAGATGTATGGCGACTGCTATCGTGGTATGTTTCAGGAATGTACGAGTTTAACTACTGCACCTGAGTTACCAGCGCGCGGTACTACTGATGAAGAATTGGCTTATATGTGCTATGCAGCCATGTTTGATGGCTGCACCGCTTTAACCACAGCCCCAGCACTACCAGCAACTGTGCTTGCTGATTGGTGTTATATTATGATGTTCAAAGGCTGTTCAAATCTAACCACAGCACCTGATTTACCTGCAGAGGTTTTGTTAACAAATTGCTATTATCAGATGTTCTATAATTGTGTTAAACTGAATCACGTTAAATGCTTAGCGACATCCACATCAGGTACTGGTGGCACAGATAATTGGCTTGGAGGAGATGCCGGTAAGGAAGCTGGATCTGCTGCTACTGGGACAAAAACGTTTATTAAGAGTTCTGCTGCTACATTCTGGACCACGAATAGCGTCAGTGGCATACCTACTGGTTGGACTGTATCGACGGAATAATAGCATGACATTATTAACTGTATAGTTCTAAATTATAAAGATATGAAACACCTAAGAAATTTGTTCGGAGCCATGATGCTCCTGGTAACAGCCCTGACATTGACGGGTTGCGGAAATGGCGATAACGCCTTAGAGGAAATTATTAATGGCACTGGTGGAGGAGGATCTGAGGCGACAGTGACATTTACTGCCAGTGATGGAGTAACTCCCATCATGTTGACCTCGCTCACGCTGAAAAATGCAGGATTGAAGAATGGCTATATGACTATTTCTTCCGAAACGCCCGTTAGCAGCGTCACTATGAATGTACAGAATAGTCTTAGTGGGAAACAAACATATGAGGTTGAGGCCATTGATGATAAAGGCCTTCCTTGGAAAGCTTCGATTGACCTTACATTGACACAAGGTAATACATATAACGAAGACATTTCGCTTGCTTTCGATGCTCTGAATTGTCCTCTCACCTTTGAAGCTATCTCAAGCACGATGCAATTACATCTTCAAAACTATACCTCTGCGGACAAAGTATTCTTTTACAGAATAGATAATGGTTTGTGGACACCTCTCATCGTTGCCAAGAATACACAACAAATATTAGGTCCTGCCGCTATTATTCAATTAAAAGGCAACAATAATGCCTATGCAGAGTTTGATGGCTCTACCTCGAAATCCTCACGTATAGTAAGTGATGATGCTTTTTATATGTACGGGAATATTAATAGTTTGCTGACTACGGAGAATTTTGCCTCGATCACCGAATATACAGTAGCAAACAGGTGGGCTTTCTTCAATCTCTTTAATAACAACAACAAAATGAAGTCACACGACACAAAAGAGTTGGTATTGCCATGTACAAAGATGGCTGAAAGATGCTATAGTTGGATGTTTAAGGCTTGTTCTGGGTTAACAAGGGCTCCAGTACTACCCGCTATGGAATTGGCAGAAGGGTGCTATTTTCAGATGTTTTACAGTTGTTATGGTCTGACCAAGGCTCCAGATTTACCTGCTAAAAAGTTGGAAGAGAAATGCTATTATCAGATGTTTTATGCCTGCGATCATTTGAACTATTTGAAATGTATGGCCACTGATCGCTCAGCATCTCAATGTACAAGTGAGTGGTTGTCAGGTGTTCCAGCAACAGGTGGTACATTTGTTGGAGCCCCTGGTATGACATGGACTCCAGGCTACTATGGCATCCCTGCAGGTTGGACATCAATAGAAGCTACAGATTAATAACAGGCCTGATTAGAAAGTAAGTAAACCACAAAACAAAAAGCAATATGAAACACCTAAAGAGTCTTTTCGGAGCTGCGTTAATGCTCCTTGTTACAGCCTTAACAATGGTGGGCTGCGGAAACATTGATAATCCTTTAGAGGAGATTGGTAACAGTAGCTCATCTGAGCCAACACCAAGCTTTGATGCAAAGGGTACGCCACTAACTTTTGAGGCTGTTAGTGGATCTGTGACCTTAACCATCAGCAATACGAATACAACTGCCAAGACACTTGAGTACAAAGTTGACGAAGGCGAATGGACCTCGAAAGAAGTTGAGGCAAATACAACATTCGACCTTCCAGAAGGCAAAGTCATTCAATTCAGAGGTGAAGAAGCTACTTATGGAAAATATTCTGGTTTCAAGAGCGTCTCTATTTTTGGAAATGCTGACTATTACATTTATGGTAATATCATGAGTCTGGTAGGCAAAGATAACTTCTCCACGAACACGACTCTAACAGGAGAAGCAACCTTCTTGGGTTTGTTTTCTAAGATAGATGGAGGTGGACTTGTTGTAAGCAACAATAACGCAAAGAATCATCCCAGCAAGGCACTTGTTTTACCAGCAACCACGCTGACAAAGTATTGTTACTATGGACTTTTCACTGATTGCAAATCCATTACCCAAACAATGGAGCTTCCTGCAACTACTCTGGAAGAATGCTGTTATGCATCCATGTTTTCTGGTACAGGTATAACAAGCATTCCTGAGGATTTACTGCCAGCAGGAAAGAATGGTGTGGGGGCTTTGGCTTCAGAATGCTATCATGGAATGTTCATTTCCTGTGCAAACCTAACCTCAATTCCATCTGGTCTTCTTCCTGCTACGACATTGGTTGAAAAGTGCTACTACGCCATGTTTGCTCAAACAGGACTAACAAGTATACCCTCTACCCTATTGCCTGCAACGACAATGAAGAATGAATGCTATTACCGAATGTTCCAGGGGGCTAAAATTAAAAGCATCCCTGCAGGCTTTTTACCTGCTACGACCTTAGCAGAGATGTGTTATGAGCACATGTTCTCTCATTGTCCAGATTTGAAAGATGTCCCAAGCAGCCTATTACCAGCACCGTCATTGGCAGAAAGATGCTATTACTGTATGTTTTATGATTGTCCAGAACTAACATCTGCCCCAACGTTAGGAGCTGCTATATTAAAAAATAGCTGTTGTTATCAGATGTTTGCAGATTGCACCAAGTTAGGTGAGGTAACTTGCCTTGCGACTGATGGATTAGCTGGAGGTACCCCTAATGACCCCTTGGCTGAATGGTTAACAAATGCTGGTGGAAGTGCATCTCCAAAAGAAATACATGTTAAAGCAAGTGACACCCACTCGGACTACCATTGGAATATACCAGCAGGATGGACACTTGTAAAAGACCAACCCTGATTAAGAGAATTATTAGATAATCAACATTTAAGGAACTTCATCTTTATGGAGTTCCTTTATTATTGAGCAACCCCTCTTGAAAGGCGCTGTAGGCCAGGCTGTTCAGAACATGAACCTGATGCTTGGCATCGACGAGACCACAGGTCTCCGCCTAAAAGCCTCAGCATTCTGATTTACGCAAAGACAAGTTATACTGACAGAATCGACTAACAATTTGCAAAATGTTAGTCGATTTTATTTCTTTTGTTAGTCTTCTTTCGCTTTCTTTTGTTATCTTTGCAGCAGTGTTATCAACAAATAATGAGGAAGCGAAGCATCATACTACCTTTCCTTTGCCTATTTGCTATGATGAGCATGACAGCACAAGAGGCGACACCTGGCAACAATGCACAGGTAGCTTGTCCTTTGGCAAAGGTTGACGTTGAGCAGTTACCTGACCTCAACGTTCCTCGTACAGGACACCGGACACTATGCTTTGAACAGGAGATTATCGCCATTGGCGGACACACATCAGGATTCGTACCTACGGCAACGGCTGAGTACTATGCTAACGGAGCCTTCACAAATTTCCTTGTTGAAGGCAATTGCATCAGGGGAAACGCATTTTAACGCAAAAGCAGTGGTAGAGAAATATCGTCTTGGCCAGTCTCAGACTATCACGAGAAACAAGAAAACGCTTGTCGAAAAAGATTTGGTTGAGAAAAACAAAGATATATTCTCTTTCGTGGATCCTTTGTTTGAACTTTGGTTAAAACGTGAATATGGGATAGTATAAAATAACAGCCCGCGATAACAAAAGCGTTTTGTTAAATATATTCGCATATGTTATAAAGTGCTGGAAATAAGGCAAAAAAGGGCTTTTGAGAGGGATTGGAGTTTACACCGACTAAAGTCGTACTTTACTCCGAGGAAACCTCCACTTTACTCCGAGGAAACCTCCACTTTACTCGGAGCTTGTTTTTGGAGAGAATTTAACCAATTCTGAATGTAAATAAAATTATAGAGATTGTTTGTAAACAAGACGGGGACACGGGTACGCGGGTACACGGGTACTTTTGGTAATTTCGACTTCCATACTTCCAAACTTTCAACTTCCATAACCCTGAACGTGACAATTTGCTTGTTTTGATTGGGCAGGTCCGCAGGTTCACAGGTCCGCAGGTTCTTTTGCTTTTTTTGATTTATCATGGAGAGGGGAGCATAGTGTGTTTCATTGCGACACGAAGGGAAAAAAGTTACGTCATTGGAGTAGTGTATATATTTCTATATAAATCTATATTATTATATTATTTATAGTATTATATAAATTATATATATTAAAATATATATAATTCTAAAGAGACCTATTGACATGAAAATTTTCTCCTCCTGTCGCAATGAAACACACCTATGCATCCTCCAATTTAGTAAAAGTACCCGCGTACCCGTGTACCCGTCTCAAATATCCCTATTAAAATTTGGTCGTTTGCCCGATTATTGTTATCTTTGCAGCAAAAACAGAAAGGGAATTATGGGAAGGATGGGCTCGGATGTGGGAGAGCGCGTGAAGCTGTATCCTGACGGGAAGTACCGTTGGGTGTATGAGGTGCCGATGCTGACGAACCCCAGCATCCTGTTTGATGTGTATAAGGTGCTGGGCATCAGCTTCTTCATCGTGTGGCTGTTTGGTGTCGTGGTGCTTTGTTGCGATGGCGAAATGACGCTTGAGAATCTCTGGGGATCGACGTTCGGCTTTCTGATCGTCCTTGGGGTGTTGTGCGTGATTGGTGTGATTGCCTATGTCATCGTTGCTTGGTGTTACGGTTGGAAGTATGTGGTGCTGTTTACGATGGACGAGCGGGAGGTGATCCACCAGCAGATGCCTCGTCAGATGAAGAAGGCGGTGGTGTTGGGGGCCCTAACCTCGCTGATGGGGTTGGCTACTGGGAAGCCTGGGATGATAGGATCCGGTTTGCTGGCGGCCTCGAAGAACAAATTGTCGTCGACGCTGGCTGATGTGTCGAAGTTAGTACCTCGAAGGTGGATGAATATGATTAAGGTGAACCAGCTGCTGAACAAGAACCGCGTGTATGTGCCGGATGAGGACTTCGACTTTGTGTATCAGTTCCTCTGTCAGCACTGTCCGAAGGCCAAACGAAAGTAACGAGGATTGCAAGAATATGTTTTTTGTATGCAGGATATCGGCTTATTCTGACATTTTTATGCAAAAAGATGGAGGAAAGTGCCGATTTGTCGGATATTTGCCGTAACTTTGCAACCAAAAAGAAGTGAAAAGTGAAAAGTGAAAAGTAAATAAGATATGAAGCTATTCGACGTATATCCGCTCTTCGACGTGAATATCGTGAAGGGCAAAGGCTGTAAGGTGTGGGACGAGAATGGTCAGGAGTATCTCGACCTCTATGGCGGTCATGCCGTCATCTCCATTGGTCACTCCCACCCTCACTATATCGAGAAGGTGACGGAGCAGCTTAACAAGATAGGCTTTTACTCCAACTCAGTGATTAACAAGCTTCAGGTGGAGCTCGCTGAGCGACTGGGCAAGATCAGTGGCTACGACGACTACCAGCTGTTCCTGATCAACTCGGGTGCCGAGGCGAACGAGAACGCCCTGAAGTTAGCCTCGTTTAAGACGGGCAACACGCGTGTGCTCTCTTGTGAGAAGGCTTTCCACGGACGTACAAGTCTGGCTGTGGAGGTGACGAACAATCCGAAGATCATCGCCCCCATCAACGACAACCACCACGTGCGCTATCTGCCCCTGAACGATCTGGAGCCTTGGGTTCGTGAGTTGTCGAAGGGTGGTGTGGCAGCTGTAATCTTAGAGTGTATCCAGGGCGTGGGCGGCATCCAGATGGCAACGCCCGAGTTTGCCCAGGGCTTGGCCTATGCTTGTAAGCGCTATGGAGCTGTGTTGGTATGCGACGAGATTCAGTGTGGCTACGGCCGAAGCGGAAAGTTCTTCGCCCACCAGTGGTTGGGCATCAAGCCCGATATCATCACCGTGGCCAAGGGCATCGCCAACGGATTCCCCATGGGTGCCGTGCTGATCTCTCCCGAGTTTGAGCCCGTCTACGGACAGTTAGGTACCACCTTCGGAGGCAATCACTTAGCTTGTGCGGCTGCCTTGGCCGTGCTCGATGTATTCGAGGACGAGGGCTTGGTAGAGAATGCCCGCGTGATTGGCGACTACCTGATCGAAGGTATCAAGGGTATCGGCTCTTCGCACATCTTAGATGTACGTGGTCGTGGTCTGATGATCGGTATCGAACTGGATATGCCTCATAAGATGGTGCGTAAGCCACTGATTAAGCATGAGCATTGCTTTACGGGTTGTGCCGGACAGAATATTCTGCGTCTCTTGCCACCGCTCTGTCTCTCGAAGGCAGAGGCTGATGACTTTATCGAGCGCCTGATCAGAGTACAGCCGGAGGAGGAAGATTGAAGAAGCGAAAAGTGAAAAGTGAAAAGTTTACAGTTGACGGTTTACAGTTTACAGATGATGTGACTGAAGGCCGAAACAACCGAAGAGGTAATCAACTGTAAACCGTAAACAGTAAACAGTAAACAAGAATTATGAAAATATCAGTGATTGGAGCGGGGGCGATGGGAGGTGCCACCGTTGAGGGCCTTATCAAAGGTCAGACATTTAAGAACGAGGATATTACCGTGAGTGATCCTGCCCAGGCTGTGGTGGAGAAATTCGCCGAGACGGGAGTGAGTGTGACAACAGATAACAAGTTGGCTGCCGAGACAGCCGACATCGTGTGTGTGGTCGTCAAGCCTTGGCTCGTGGAGCGTGTGCTGAAGGATATCAAGCCCGAGCTCGACCCCAAAAAGCAGATCCTGATTGTGATTGCTGCTGGCGTGAAGTCGGCGAGCATTCAGGAGTGGTTGGGCGAGAGTTGTCCCCCACTCTTCTTAGTGATTCCTAATATCGCCATTGCCCAGATGGCCTCGATGACGTTTATCGTGCCTGTAGGTGCTTCTGAGGGGGACACCAAGATGGTGGTGAGCATCTTCGACGAGATGGGGCATACGCTGATTACGGACGAGCAGCATCTGGCAGCAGGTACTACCCTCGCCTCTTGTGGTATCGCTTACGCCATGCGTTATATCCGTGCTGCCTCTGAGGGCGGTGTGGAGTTAGGCTTCAAGGCCGACGATGCCAAGGCCATTGTGATGCAGACGATGAAAGGGGCTGTAGAGTTGTTGGAGGCTACAGGTTTACATCCTGAGGCAGCCATCGATCTCGTCACCACGCCCAGTGGTGTTACCATCAAGGGTCTCAATGAGATGGAGCATGCAGGTTTCACCTCAGCCGTGATCCGCGGTCTGAAAGCAGGAGCGAAGTGATAGTTGACAGGTGATAGTTTACAGTAAACAAAATAATATATGGACGAACAGTTAAAACAGATTGGTGAGCGTTTGCGCGGATTGCGCGATGTGCTCGATATCCCCGTCAGTGAGATGGCTGAGACCATCGGCATCTCGTCGGAGAAGTATGAGAAGATTGAGGCAGGCGAGTTGGATATTACCATCTCGAACCTGATGAAGATAGCTAAGAAGTATGGTGTGTCGACAGAGGAGCTGATCTTTGCCGAAGCACCCCACATGAAGAGCTACTACGTGACGCGTAAGGGTCAGGGTATGAGCATCGAGCGTACGAAAGCTTATAAGTACCAGAGTCTGGTAGGTGGTTTCGTGAACCACAAGGCCGACGTATTCATCGTCACCGTGGAGCCCAAGCCACAGGCTCATGTGGTTTATAAGAACTCACACCCAGGACAGGAGTTCAACCTCGTGCTCGAAGGTAAGATGGAGCTGTATATTGCTGGCAAGACCATCATCTTAGAGGAGGGCGACTCGATTTATTTCGACTCCACCAAGCCCCATGGCATGTTGGCCGTAGGTGACAAACCCGTGAAGTTCCTCGCCTTTACCGTGGAATAGAGAAATTGTTTACAGTTGACGGTTTACAGTTTACAGATGAAATGACTGGAGGCCGAATCACCCGCAAAGGTAATCAACTGTAAACTGTAAACTGTGAACAGTAAACAAAAAACAAAATGATAGAGAGATTTTTGAAGCAGACGACGTTTACGTCTGTTGAGGATTACAACAAGAACCTGGAGTTCATCATCCCTGAGAACTTCAACTTTGCCTACGACGTGATGGATGCGTGGGCTGAGGAGGCACCTGAGAAGCTCGCCATCCTCTGGACCAACGATCAGGGAGAAGAGATCCGTACTACCTACGGAGAACTGAAGGAGCAGACCGATCAGGCTGCCTCGTATCTGCAGACATTAGGCATTGGCAAGAACGACCCTGTGATGCTGATTCTGAAGCGCCACTACGAGTGGTGGGTCATCATGTTAGCGCTCTGTAAGATCGGCGCCATCGTCATCCCAGCCACCCACATGCTGACCAAGCACGACATCGTATATCGTAACACACGTGCCAGTATCAAGGCCATTATCTGTGCAAAGGACGACTATATCATCAGTCAGATCAAGCTGGCTATGCCCGAAAGTCCTACTGTCAAACAGTATATCACGCTGGGCGAGGAAGAAGGGTTCCACAATTGGAAGGCCGAGTGGCAACAAGCGCCCCAGTTTGTGCGCCCAGCCTTCGTGAACACCAACGACGACACGATGCTGATGTACTTTACTTCAGGCACCAGTGGCGAGCCGAAGATGGTGGCCCACGACTACCTGTATGCCATGGGCCATCTGTCGACGGGTTGCTTCTGGCATAACCTCCACGAGGGTTCGCTCCACCTCACCGTGGCCGATACAGGCTGGGGTAAGGCTGTATGGGGTAAGTTCTATGGTCAGTGGTTTGCTGGCGCCACGGTGTTCGTGTTCGATCATGAGAAGTTCAATGCTGACACCCTGTTGCGTCAGATCGAGAAATATAAGGTGACCAGTTTCTGTGCGCCTCCTACCATCTACCGCTTTATGATTCGCGAGGATCTGAGCAAGTACGACCTCTCATCGCTGGAGTATTGTTGTACAGCTGGTGAGGCCCTGAACCCCGCCGTATTCGATAAGTTCTACGAGAAGACGGGCATTAAGATGATGGAAGGCTTCGGACAGACGGAGACCACCATGACCTTAGGCACCTTCCCCTGGATGGAGCCGAAACCCGGATCGATGGGTATCCCCAATGCCCAATATGATATCGACCTGATCCGTCCTGACGGTACCTCGTGCGAGGATGGTGAGAAGGGTGAGATTGTGGTTCGTGTAGGCGACCGTAAGCCTATCGGATTGTTTAAGGAGTACTATCGCGATCCTGAACTGACCCGTGAGGCTTGGCACGACGGACTGTATCACACGGGTGATATGGCTTGGCGCGATGAGGACGGCTACTACTGGTTCGAGGGTCGTATCGACGATGTGATCAAGAGTTCGGGCTATCGTATTGGTCCGTTTGAGGTAGAGAGTGCCCTGATGACCCACCCCGCCGTGGTAGAGTGCGCCATCACGGGTGTGCCAGACGATATCCGTGGTATGGTGGTAAAGGCCACCGTAGTACTCGGCAAGGAGTGGAAAGATAAGGCTGGCGATGATCTCATCAAGGAGTTGCAACAACATGTGAAGAAGGAGACAGCGCCTTATAAATACCCACGTATCATCGAGTTCGTCGACGAGCTGCCCAAGACCATCAGCGGAAAGATCCGTCGTGTGGAGATCCGCAAGAAAGACGCGGAGAAGTAAAAAGTGAAAAGTAAAAAGTGAATTGCTGTGGCGGCGCATAACGAATTAGGGAAGTGGGGCGAGGATCTGGCAACTGAGTATTTGCAGAAGAAAGGCTACGAGATCATCGAGCGCGACTGGAAATCGGGGCGTATCGACCTCGACATCATCGCCAGAGAAGACACCACCCTTGTCGTTGTGGAGGTGAAGACACGCAGGAACAGGCTGTTTGGCGATCCTGAGGAGGCTGTCGACTATCGAAAACGACAAAGTCTGAAGGCTGCCATCAACCACTACGTGAAGAGTCATCACATCAACGCCCCTGTGCGCTTCGACATCATCAGCATCGTGGGAATGATAGGCTCAGAGCCTGAGATTGATCATATTAAAGAAGTTACACTTATATGAAGAGAAGGATAGTTGTTAAGGTTGGATCGAATGTGCTGACACGTCAGGACGGGAAGCTCGATGTGACAAGGATGTCGGCGCTCGTCGATCAGGTTGCCTGGCTCAGGAAACAGGACATCGAGGTGATACTTGTAACATCTGGTGCTGTAGCCTGTGGACGAAGGGAACTGACAATAGACCACTCGCTCGACTCAGTAGAACAGCGTCAGTTGTTCTCGGCCGTAGGACAGGTGAAACTCGTAGGATTGTACTACGATCTGTTCCGTGAGTTTGGCATCCATGTGGGGCAGGTGCTCACCATGAAGGAGAACTTCCAACCAGGAGAGCAGTATCGCAACCAGCAAGCTTGTATGAAGGTGATGTTAGAGAACGACGTGTTGCCTATCGTCAACGAGAACGACACCGTGAGCGTGACGGAGCTGATGTTTACGGATAACGATGAGCTGTCGGGTCTTATCGCCCAGATGATGAAGGCCGACTCGCTGATTCTGTTGTCTAACATCGATGGTATCTATACGGGGCATCCCGATGATCCTTCTTCAGAGCTGATACGGACGGTGGCCCCATATACGGACCTCTCGAAGTTTATCCAGACAGAGAAGAGCGCCTTCGGACGTGGTGGTATGCACTCTAAGTATCATACGGCCAGCAACCTACAGTCGGCTGGTATCCATGTCATCATTGCCAATGGCACACGCGATAATATTCTCATTGATCTCATTGAGAACCCTGAGACAACACCTCACACAGAATTCTTAACATAGGAACAATATGCAACTGAAAGAGACATTTGAACGAGTGAAGCGCGCCAGCAAGAGTCTGGCCCTGCTGAGCGACGAGCAGCGTAACGACATCCTGAATGCCGTTGCCGATGCGATCATCAATCATAAGGTACGGATCCTTGAGGCCAACGCCCAGGATCTGGCCAAGATGTCGAAGGAGAATCCGCTGTACGATCGTCTGCAACTGACGGATAGTCGTCTGGAAGGTATTGCCAGCGATATGCGCAATGTGGCTACCCTGCCCTCGCCCCTTGGACATATCACCAAGCAGAAGACATTGCCCAATGGACTTCGTCTTTGTCGTGTGAGCGTGCCCTTCGGTGTGATTGGCATGATCTACGAGGCCCGTCCTAACGTAACGTTCGACGTCTTCTCACTCTGTTTCAAGAGTGGCAATGCCTGTGTACTGAAGGGTGGCAAGGATGCCGACTGCTCGAATCGTGAGGAGGTGGCCCTGATCCATGAGATTCTGGAGCAATATGGTGTGTCGAAGGATGTGGTGGCCCTGTTGCCCGCTACTCACGAGGCTACGGGTGAGATGCTGAATGCCGTTGGCTATGTAGACCTCTGCATCCCACGTGGTGGTAGGAAGCTGATCGACTTCGTCCGCGATACCGCCCGTATCCCTGTCATCGAGACGGGTGCTGGTGTGGTGAACACTTACTTCGACGAGGAAGGCGACTTAGAGATGGGTAAGGCCATCATCAACAATGCCAAGACGCGCAGAGTATCGGTATGCAACGCACTCGATTGTCTCATCATCCACGAGTGTCGTCTGGACGATCTGCCCGCCCTTTGCGAGAAGATGGCAGAGAAGAATGTGCTTATCTATGCCGATGCCCAGGCCTATGCCGCCCTCGATGGCAAGTATCCCTATCTGGAACATGCCACCGATGATAGCTTTGGCACAGAGTTCATGGATTACAAGATGGCCATCAAGACCGTTGCCTCACTCGAAGAAGCCCTCGAGCATATCGATGAGAATGGCTCCGGCCATAGCGAGAGTATCATCACGATGAACGAGCAGACGGCCCGCAAGTTCCAGGCTCATGTCGATGCGGCTTGTGTCTACTGGAATGCGCCGACTTCGTTTACTGATGGTGCCCAGTTCGGACTGGGTGCTGAGATCGGCATCTCTACCCAGAAGCTCGGTCCACGCGGTCCTATGGCTTTAGAGGAGATCACAACTTACAAATGGCTCATAGAGGGCGAAGGACAAACCCGCCCATAGAAACGTGTGAAGAAGTTTAAGCCTATACTACTTCTACTGTTCTTTCTGTTCTGCATGCCAATACAGATGCTGGCGCAGGAGAACGCCACAACTGCCACCATCGAGCAGTTGGAGAAGGAGATGTATCGGCTTTACCCCACGCGTAACGTTGACGAGTTCATGGACGCAACCGAACGGCTGAAGGAGGCTGCTCTGAAGGCTGGCGAAGAGGGACTCTTCTATCGTGCATGGGCTAATCAGGCTTCTTTCAACTTTACAAAGATCGATCGCCAGAAGGGCATGGACATAGCCAAGGCTATGAATGAGTATTCCAAGCAGCACGACAGTAAACTCGGCATCTACTATTCATCCCTGACCAATGCCAACCAGGCCAGCTCGCTCAAGATGGAAGAAGATGCCCTGAAACTTTATCTGAATGCCATCGAGTACAAACAGAAGTATCTGCCCAACGTCAATGCGGCACCAGCCTATATTGCAGCGGCTAAAGTGTACCATAACAGGCAACAGAAAGACAAGGTTCTTGAGATGACCGACAAGGCTCTGGCAGAACCCAACATCATAGCGTCTAACATCGTGGATGCATGGACTTATCGGTGTATGGCCGCCTTGATGCCTCCAGGAGTCGATCACAAAGAGGAGTTTAACCAGGCCTACGAGGAATGGAAGAAAGCTAAAGAGAAATACAATTATAATACAGCTTTCAGTAACCTCATTGAGATATACCATGCCCAAGTGAACGGCGACTACAAGCAAATGCTGGAGTTGGCCAAAGAGATAAAAAATCCTCAGGAGAGATACCAGATGATGTCACATGCCTATGAATGGTTGGGCGTGTGGGATGAAGCTCTTACATGTTTCAAGAAATATAAGCTAATTTGCGACTCTCTTAACTCTGCTGAGACACGAAAACAGACAGCTGAACACGCTCTGCAGCTCGATGTCATCCGTGCCGAGAACCAGGCAAAAGAGCTGTTGCTGCACAACCAATCGCTGCAACTGGCCCATGCCCAGGACGAACTGGAACAGCGCCAATTGGAGGAAGAGGCACTCCACCTGACACTGAAGAACCGCGAGATCGAACTGAGTCATACCGCCATCAAACTGAAGAACGATAGTCTGGACCGCCATGCCCAACAGTTGAAATTGAGTGAGTTTCAGTCGAAACTGGAGTTGGAGCAGCACAAAGAGAAGACAGAACGCATCACCCTATGGGCAGCCATCGGCGTGGGGCTGCTCGTCATCACTTTCCTCAGCTTCTACCTCTATCGTCGCAGTCGCCACATGAAGGATCTGACGGTAGCCTACGACAAGCTGGAAACAGCCTACGAGCAGCTGGAACAGACCACCGCTGCCAAGGAGCGCATAGAGAGCGAGCTGCGTATTGCCCGCGACATTCAGATGTCGATGGTTCCACACGAGTTCCCCGAGCGTTCCGACTTGGATCTCTACGCCTCGATGACCCCAGCAAAAGAAGTGGGTGGCGATCTCTACGACTATCTGCTTGAAGACGACATCTTATATTTTTGTCTGGGAGATGTTTCAGGAAAGGGAGTACCAGCTTCGTTGTTCATGGCTCAGACCATCCGTTTGTTCCGTGCCCTGGCCAAACAGCATCAGATGCCGGCATACATAGCTACACGCTTGAACGAGGAACTGACAGAGAAAAACGATAACGGCATGTTTGTCACCATGTTCATTGGTCAGTTAAATCTCATCACAGGACTATTCCACTTCTGCAATGCCGGCCACAATCCCCCTGTCATCGGAGGCGATGAGCAACATGGTTCGTTCCTCGAGATGGAGCCCAATGCACCTATCGGTCTATGGCCAGGACTTGAATTTATCGGCGAGGAAATCAAGTCCATCAAGGGGCGCCCCCTCTTTATTTATTCCGACGGACTGAATGAGGCAGAGAACATGAAGCAGGAGCAGTTTGGCGATGACCACATGCTCGATATACTAAGACATACAAAGTTCAATGACGCCCGCCATGTAGTAGAGCTGATGGAAGCAGAAGTGAAACGCCATCGTGATGGTGCAGAACCTAACGACGACATGACAATCATGTGTATCAAAGATTGAATATTGAATATTAATTTATAGAAAATATGAAGAGTTTTATCAACGTAGAAGACATTGGCCCGCTGGATAAGGCGATGGCCGAAGCATTTGAGATTAAGAACGATCGTTATAAGTATCAGCATCTGGGTAAGAATAAGACCCTGATGATGATATTCTTCAATAACTCCCTGCGCACCCGTCTGTCAACGCAGAAAGCCGCTATGAACCTGGGCATGAATGTCATCGTGCTCGACGTGAATGCTGGCGCCTGGAAACTCGAGACGGAGCGTGGTGTGATTATGGATGGCGACAAGAGCGAGCATCTGTTGGAGGCTATCCCTGTGATGGGATGTTACTGCGATCTGATTGGTGTGCGTAGCTTCGCTGGACTCACTGATCGTGAGTACGACTATGCCGAGACTGTGCTGAACCAGTTCATCAAGTACTCTGGTCGCCCCGTCTTCGCCATGGAGACAGCCACTGTTCATCCTCTCCAGGCCTTCGCTGATTTGATTACGATCGAGGAGCATAAGACCGTGGAGCGTCCGAAGGTCGTATTAACCTGGGCACCCCATTGTCGTGCTTTGCCTCAGGCTGTACCTAACTCATTCGCCCAGTGGATGAATGCTGCTGAGGATGTCGACCTGGTTATCACCCACCCAAAAGGCTACGAGCTCGATCCGAAGTTTGTAGGTAACGCAGTGGTGGAGTACGACCAGAAGAAAGCCTTCGAGGGGGCCGACTTCATCTACGCCAAGAACTGGAGTAACCCTGGTGTGAGCAATCCTGCTGACTATGGCAAGATCACTTCAAAAGATATGTCGTGGACGGTAGACACAGAGCACATGTCGTGGACAAACAATGGTAAGTTCATGCATTGTCTGCCCGTACGTCGTAACCTCATCGTAACGGATGATGTGATTGAGAGTCCCAACTCGCTCGTCATCCCTGAGGCCGCCAATCGCGAAATCTCGTGCTCGGTAGTCATCAAGCGTATGCTCGAAGCACTTTAAACCGCATTTCCTCAGCAAGTAGAAACAATTAGCGCGACACCTTTTTTGCAAGTGTCGCGCTAACTATTTTAAGTATACCAAATAGACGGTAATGATTTCGGGGTACTCGATTCTACCATTTTCTGGTCGATCTTTCTCTTCTCTTCCTTGGTTTCATTCTTGATAAACATAAGCAACTCCTCCTATCATCTTAAGTTTTCCTTGCCTCAAATATAAGAAAAAAACTGAAAGGTTATTCATTTCGAGCCCAATATTTATATCAGATTAACATAATTCCCCCATTTCCAGTATTTCTATTCATTATTTATACAGAATATTAATATGCAATTGGCAAATCCTAAACTTCTAAACATCTAAACTTATGTAACTTTTCGGGCATTTTTCTTGTAAGTTTGAAATATTATGCTTATCTTTGTCCTCGCAAGAGTGACTGAAGCAATTTAGCCCATGAGATTAACAGTTAAACATAATTACTAACCCCTAAAACAACAACATTATGAAACAATTCAAATTTCTGGCGATGCTATTATTCATCGCATTCGGTATGACCGCATGTAGCAGCAGTGACAAGGATGACGACAAACCCGACGCTGGTGAGGTGGATACTCGCCTTGAGAGCGTGGTGCCCAGTGAATATCGGGCTCAGTTGTCGAAATACATGCCGATCTATGATGGCGTGAATCCACCAAATGTAGAAGGCGTTTATTTGGCATCACCAGCAACGCTTGTTTTTGCCTCGGATGGCGGATACGATCCTGGTCATAATTTCGAGGATTATTATTACAAGTTCTCTAATCAGAATACAAAGAAGAATACCGTTGATTATATAAAGAGGAACATAGACAATTCGTTTAATGAAAGCTCTACAGGTGCATTCGTTAGTGGCGAAGGAAATAACTTCACCATCTTCTTCAAAGCTACGGGTGTGGCAAGTGGAATCAGCATTAAGAATGCATCTCTTGTGTCTGGTACCATGTCGGCAGAGGGAATCAAGAATCTGATATGGGCATTTGTGATGACAGAGAAGGGCGATGATCCGGAAAACAAGTTGATGAAAGTTGGCGCGTTCCGCGTGATTAAAGATAATGATGGTCTTGCAGAGAATACAGCATGGCCTTCTGCCACAAGAGCCTTCGAACCCGTATTCGATTTCAGCGAAAATTCAAAGGGGATTCAAAATTGAATCCCCTTTGAATTTAAAAAACACTATCTAAAATCGTTAGAAAACGCTGGCCTGCATAAACTTGGCATTGCGGGTCCGCTGGTTGGCGAGGATTTTTATTTTCAACGATTCGATTGAATAACGAGGGTGCTTGTCTGCAGACCCTCTCCCTCACAACTGAGAGTGATCTTTGCAGGTTCCTCCGTACTCTGTAGAAGAATCTGTGCCAACCCGTTGAAGGCTGGGATAGAGAACGCCTTGCAAGAGAGCATATTCGGATGATCCAAGCCAGGATACGAAGGATCGCCATTGCCTGCACCCAGGATACGGGCATCGCCTTCGAGCTTAAAGGATAGCATCGGACAAGCATCAGGAACAAAGCGTCCCTTCTGATCCTGCACCTCAATGGTAATAACTGCAACGTCGCGCCCATCGGCAGAGATGGTCTGACGATCAGCCTTCAGCACCGTCTTATAAGCAGGTTTCGTCGTCTCAATGACCTGCGTCATGATACGCTTACCATTCTGATAGCCAACAGCCACCACCTTACCAGGCTGATAGGTAGCCTTCCACTTCAGATGTCCGTTCTTGGGCATCTGCTGGCGCCCTAAATTTTTACCATTCACCGTCAGTTCCACCTCATCGCAGTTGCTATAGGCCCAGAGTTCTATCTCCTCCCCTTCATGTCCCTGCAGATTCCAATGGGGGAAGATGTGCAACACAGGCTCCGATGTCCACCACGACTTCAGATAGAAAGCCTCATCCTTGGGGAATCCGCAGTAGTCGAGGATACCAAACTCAGAGTCATGGGCAGGATACTGCAGTGGATTGGGCTCACCACGATAGTCGAAACCTGTCCAGTAGAACAAGCCTGCAGCCCAGGGACGCTCTGCATAAAACTGCCATCCACGTTCGATGACATTCTCCACATGGTGATGGGTGGTATCACGATTCATGGACACCATTCGTCCTGGACATGCTGGTGTATTGAAGTACCAGCCGCGTGTGCCACAGCCCGTTGTCTCTTCAGTGCCCACAATCTTCCAGGAAGGGTTGGCCTTCTTACGATTGTCCACATCGTTCTGAACGATATAGTTGAAGCCCACCACATCGAGCCCTTTGATGAGCTCCGTGCCTCCTGCATTGGCAACAGTACTTGGACGAGTGGGATCGTATAGCTTTGTATATTCGCGCATGGCCTCAGCCAGACGGGTGCCTTGGATAGTATTCTCCAGTCCCCACTCCTCATTACCATCGCTCCAAAGGATAATCGAAGGATGATTCCTGTCGCGCTTGATCATACGCTCCAACAATCGCAGATGCTCTTCGTTGATACCCATCAGACGGTTCTCATCGATGACCAGGATCCCCTCACGATCGCAGACATCGAGCAGCGCTGGTGTCATGGGGTTATGCGAAGCACGATAGGCGTTACAGCCAAAAGTCTTCAGCTGTTTGATACGCCAAGTCTGCAAAGCATCAGGAATGGCAGCCCCTACCCCAGCATGATCCTGGTGCAGGTTGACACCCTTCAACTTCAACGGTTCACCATTCAACAAGAAGCCACGCTCTGCATCGAAGGCGATATCGCGGATGCCAGTAGTCGTCTGATAGACATCCACCACCTTACCATTCTGGATGATAGTGGTCTCCACCTGATAGAGATAAGGATCGGTGGTGCTCCACAGGTGGGGATTGGCAAGTTGAATGCTCTGCTTACAGCCAAGTGTCTGCTTAGCTTTCAGATTCATGCTCACCACATCGCTCTTGCCTATCTCCTTGCCCTCGGCATCGAGCAGACGCTGAGACACCTCGCACTGCTGGGCCTTCAGCGAGCTGTTATGCACCTCCGTCTCAATCATAAGTTTTGCTTCAGCATACGGTTGTTGCAACGCAGCATAGACGAATGTGCCAAAGGGAGCTACGCTCACCTCTGCTGATTTCTCGAGCCATACATCACGATAGATACCAGCACCCTCGTAGAACCAGCCTTCTTCGAGCGAGGCATCAGCACGCACGCAGATCAGATTATCCTCACCATATTTAATATAAGGTGTAATATCGTAGAGCTGCGTGACATAGCCACTGGGTTCTGTGCCCATATAGAAGCCGTTAAACCATACCTGCGCATGACGGAAGATACCATCGAAACGCAGCACCAGACGCTTGCCCAGATCCTCGTTGGGAATGTTGATGAGTTTGCGATACCAGCCCACACTGTTCTCTGGATACTTCCAGCCAACAGTCTTGTAACCATGCGAGTGACTGGCCTCACCAGCGTAAGGCAACGTTGGAACCCAGTCGTGTGGAATCTGTACCTCCTGCCATGTGGAATCGTTGAACTTCTGCGCGTAAGGCCCTTCGTTATGGATGGAATTGGCCTTTGTCAGATAGTTGAAATACTCAGTGCCACAGCCGAAATCCTTCTGCGGATCTCCAGCATGTCCCTTTGCAAACTTCCATCCCTTGTCCAATCGGATGGTCTGACGAACGCTCTGAGCCTGAGCCCCATAAACCTGCATCAACAGCGCAAGCGATAATAGTAGTAGTTTTTTCATTTCTGTGTTTATTATTTCTTAGAATCTGCAACTCTTAGTTTTCCGTTCTGGATATACAACCCCTTGGGGGGCGCACTCACTCTGACACCTTGTAGGGTATAGATAGCATCAGAGGCTTCATCTGCCTCAACAACAGAGATACCTGAAGCTACAGGCTTGGGCATGTCGATGGTCACTTTCAGATCATCTACTCGGTTCTCACGACCAGTAACGCCATAGTAACTGGTATCCGTGAGCATACTACGAACGGTGGTGTTCAGCGCATCCCAGGTCATACCTGTCTCTTTGAGTTTCTTGTCAAGAACCCCCGTCAGCCTCAGCACAATCTGCGTTACTTCGTAAAGCGTCAGATAGGTTTGCGATTCGCTCGAATTATTCTCATTTCCTGCGGCATGGATCACAAAACCCTTGGCAGCAAGATTAGCCGATGTCTCATCGTTCACCTCTTTTTTCATAAACTGCTTCGTTGAGCACTCCAGCAACCTTTCCTTGGCCTTTTCCTGAAAATCCTTGTTGCCAATATATGTTGTGGTTACTGAGAGTTTCGTCATGTCATTATTCAGTGTCAGTTGGCGATAGGCGCATGGATAGGCAGTGAGAGAGCTTGTCACAATCTGGTAGATGGATGATTTCTTGTCGGAGTCCAGATGCTTGGCTATCTCCTGTATATGGAAATGACCATTCACAACCACGCTAACCCCAGCCTTGATCAGCTTGTCGCATACCTTGTCATAATCCTTGATCACATAGTCGCCAGGTAATTTCTCTGCGTTCGACACATGGGGGAACAGCAGGAAATGCATCATCACAAGCACCTGCTTGCCATTAGAGCGGGCCTTCTCAGCCTGGTCGCAGACCCACGAGAGCGTAGAGCTGTCCAGCTTACCGAATCGGTTGGTATCAATGCCTATCAGCACCAGACCATTGATGGGCTCACAACTATAGCTCAACGACTTCGGATCCCTCTCAGAGCCACTCCCATAGCCATACTGCTGGTATAACTCAGCAAACTGCTCGCTGCTAACGGTGGTCGCATCCGATGTCTTATCCCCATCAAAGACCAAAGCGTTCTCCGTACCTAAGTCGTGGTTGCCAGGAATTACCAACACCTTGATGCCAGCCGCCCTGAGTTTATCAAGTTCACTAACCATCAGCTGATGACTCGCCAGCTCTCCGTCTTTCGTCAGATCGCCAGGAATCAGTACCAGATCGGGCTTATCCTTGATCAGTTTCTGAACCTGATCACTCAATATCTGGGGACTGTTTTCCAGCATGGTACGAGAGGTGCTGACGAAATCTTTCCAAGCCTTTCCTTCGCTAACCACCAGCTCTGGTGCCATCACATGAATATCCGATATCACCGTAATCTTTGTATCCGCAAAAGCCGATACCAGCGACATCAGAAAGACAACAACTATACTAACCAGACGTTTCATTGAACTTGTTTTAATTATTCTGCCGCAAAGATACAACTATTTTTTGAATTATCGATGTTCATCTTGGGATTTTAGTTTAGAAAGTTCTCTGTGAGGGTTAGGATAGTGCTCGCTCGGACTTTAGTCGGCATCGAATTGTTAATCTTCTATAACTTTAGCGATTGGGATTTTACTTTTTGGGGTTTGGGGAGTCAAAGAGAATAGAAGTGTATAAATAACAATTAACTCATTATTCAATTTAACAACCAAACTTTATCGTATGAAAAAAGTAATTCTTTCGTTGATGGCTTTCGTAAGCCTCACAGCATGGGCCCAGAACCCAACGGTTCCTTCAGTAACAGAGAATGTGGTGGAGGATTTTAAGCCGGCATCGACCAACCAGGACAACAAACAGTATCCGATGGTGAACTCACAGCGTATGGTTCGTGCGCAGATCACCGCTCCCCAGGCCACTTTCGTAGGGCTTGACATCGCTGGTAAGATCTACGCGATGACCAAGGACGAGAATGGCGTGTGGACTGGTACTTCGGCTCCTCAGGACGAGGGTTTCCACTACTATCAGCTGAATATCGACGGTGCTTCCGTGCCCGATCCAGGCAGTAAGTATTATTATGGTGCGAGCCGCTGGGGAAGTGGTATCGACGTGCCCGCTGGCGATGAGGACTTCTATACGGTGAAGAATGTGCCGCAGGGTTCTGTCAACGAGGTGTATTACTGGTCGAGTGTGACAGAGCAGATGCGTCATGGTTACATCTACCTGCCCGCTGAGTATTATGCCAATCCTGACAAGAAGTTCCCAGTGCTCTATCTGCAGCATGGTATGGGTGAGAACGAGACGGGCTGGAGTGCTCAGGGTAAGACGGGTATCATCATGGATAACCTGATTGCTGCTGGTAAGGCTGTGCCTTTCATCATCTTTATGGATAACGGATTGAACGCCCACAAGCCTGGTGAGCAGCCGATGGGCTTTGGTGGTCCTCGTCCGCAGGGCCCGCGTCCTCAGGGTGCGCCTCAGGGTCAGCGTCCTCAGGGTGCGCCTCAGGGTGGTCCACGTCCTCGTCTGAGTGGTGCTGAGTTTGCCAAGATGGCCCGCAGAATGGGTGGTGCCTTCGAGGAGGTGCTGATTAAGGATATCATCCCGATGGTAGAGAAGAACTACCGCGTGATTGCCGATGCAGACCATCGTGCGATGGCCGGCTTGTCGATGGGTGGCATGCAGACCCATGGCATCACACTGAACAACCCCACTACATTTGCCTATGTAGGCATCTTCAGTGGTGGTACGATCGGTGCTGACGAACTGACGGATGTGCCCGACTTTAAGAAGACCAACAAGGTGCTCTTTATGAGTGCTGGTGGCAGAGAGACTGGTATGGTAGAAGGTGAAGGCAGTGTGAGCAAGGCTGCTGAGGACATGAAGGCCATCGGCATCAATGCCCACAGCTATGTGTCGCCCGAGACAGCCCATGAGTGGCAGACTTGGCGTCGCAGTCTTTATCAGTTTGCGCAATTGCTGTTTAAGTAAATGATTAATCCCTCGCCAGGTGGCGGGGGATTTTACTTGAGATATCAGAGCTCCAATCGGATATGGGCGAGGCGATGGATGGCGACGATCACCAGAATCTCTATTATGTAAGCTATCAGATAGCTGTACCACAAATAGTCAGGTGCCACCTTAGCGATGACCCAGAGCACAGGGATTACCGTCAGCGAGAGGGCCAGCGAGATGAACAGCGCCATCTTGTGGCAGTTGTAGAGCTTATAGACGATCATCACCGCATAGATGTAGCAGAAAGGAATGAAGCTGACGGCAAACACCCTCAGCACATGATTGCTCTCTGCAAGAACCTCTGGCGTGGTGGCACCAAAGAGACTTGTCACTTGCTCTGGCCATATCCACACCAACAGACAGGTGATGAGCATCGCCGCAGTAATGAAACCAAACGAGTTGCGGAGCACTAACTTAAAGGCTTCCTTGTCGCCCTTGCCCACCTGGATGGCACCCAACGACTGCAACGTACGACAGGTTCCAGCGAGGAAGAGATTGTATATCTGCAACAGGTTCAGACACACGGAGAAGATAAAGATACCATTACGTCCAGCTGTTGAGAGCACGATGTTATTGGCAGAGAACAGCAGCAGCGTCAGACAGACGGAAGCCAAAGCCATCGGTGCTCCCTGCGAGATGATGTTCATCCATTCTGGCGCTTCGTGCTTCAGCGAGAACCACAGATGACAGTTCTTATAACGATAATGCCAGCACATAAGCAGAATGCCTACCAAGTGACCAACTATCGTAGCAGTAGAAGATCCTGCGATGCCCCAGTCGAAGACACGGATGAACACCACATCGAGCACCAGGTTCACAGCATTATCAATAAGAATAGCGATTGACACCAGGCGCGGACTGCCATCGACACCCACCATCGTACTGATGGCCCACATCATCATATAAGCAGGAGCGCCCAGCAGCATCGGCACCAGATACTCATACGTTGGTTGCAGCAAGTGCTCATTGTCGCACAACAAGGCAGCCGACTCCATGGGCCAGATGACGCCCACCATCGTGAAAGCTAGACCAATGAGGAAACAACCAATCATCGACTGCGTATAGAGATAGCGCAGACGTACCTGGTCGTTCTTTCCCAAGGCGATTCCCACCAGCATACCTGCACCTGTCTCCACCAGCAGACTCAATGTGAACATCAACTGTACGACGGGTCTCGACAGATTGATGGCACTCACACCATCCTCACCTATCAGGTGACCTACAATCATGCCGTCGACGACATTACCCAGGCAACCTGATAGGGCAATCAAAATAGCTGACCACAGAAACCGCCAGTATTCGGTACTGAACGCAGCTCTTTCTTCCTTATTCACTTTTTACTTTTTTATCTTTTTATTCATTCAAAGAATCCCATACCTGCAATGGCAGTCAGCATCTGCTGGTCGTAGTCCCATGAAGTCGTGCTCCAATAGAAGCCTAAGCGATGGAGCACCTCAGAGGTATAGTTGTTCTGACGACCAACAATCGCAGTCTTCTGACCATGTGCCATATCCTTGTAAGCCAGCATACTGGAAAGAGCCTTCGCCTTCTGCGGGTCGCTCTTGGCCTCTTCCATCACAGCCTCAAACTCCTCTGGATCAACAAAGCGCACACCACCTGTAATCTTACCCAACTGTGTCAGGATATCGCCCAGCAGCTGGATATGGTTGTTGTAGGGATGGAACACCACGCAATCCTTTGGCGTAGAAGCCAGCAGCACGATGGCACGGGCAGTCTCGTTGATGGGCGAGAACTCTGAAGGAGCATCGTAATTAGCGTAAGGACAGCAGCCCAGCATATTATAAACCTTGATACGGCCCATGTAGCTGTTCGACTGGAAGTTCACCTGGAACTCACCATCGGTAGAACGAGCCGAGAGGTTACCTACTCGCATGATCTTCGCACTAAGACCATGAAGAGCCACAGCATCGAGGATGATACGGTCGGCCATGAACTTAGAATAGGTGTACTGGTTGCCTAAGTATTGTCCGAAGTAGAGACACTGCTCACTGAGCAACTCATCAGGAGCAGGATAACCGTTGATGGAGTTTCCTCCTACGCTGGTCGTCGATACATGGACAAGACGAGCACCCGTCTTCAGACAGAAGTCAACACAATGCTTGGCACCACCGATGTTCACGTCCTCGATATCAGTACCCTTCGAGAAGTGCTTCACATTAGCCGCACAGTTGAAGACGGTATCAACCTCAAGACTTGTATCGATATCCTTAGTGACATCGCCTAGGACCACAAACAGACGAGTGCCGAAAAGGGTCTTGAACGAGTCGGCAAAGTAATAGTAAAGCAAGGTACGCAGGCGACTCTCTGCTTTCTCCACCGTCTCACCACGCACCATACAATAGATACGTTCTGCATCGCTGTCGATCAGTTCGCGGAGCACATGGATGCCCAAATAACCTGTAGCACCTGTCAGTAACACCTTACCCAACTGCTGACGTTCACCTTGCTTGAAAGCATGGATAGTGTTCTTCTGCAGCAGGTTGTTAATGGCAGTATAGTCGAAGCCCGTAATCTCGTCGAAGTCCTCTTCAGCAGTATCACCAGAGACGAAGCGTGCCAACTGTCTGGGTGTGGGGTTGGCGAAGATATCGCCGTATGCCACATGCAATCCAGCCTTATCGCACTCGATGATGACACGAGTCACCATGAGTGACGTACCTCCGAGATCGAAGAAATTATCAGTAGCGCCTATCTTATCCATCGACAGAATATCTGCAAAGATCTTGGCGAAGAGGCGCTCCTGTTCATTCTTAGGCTCGACATATTCACGATCAGAAGCCTGAATCACAGGAGCTGGCAGAGCCTTGCGGTTCACTTTCTGGTTCTGGTTCAAAGGAATGGCATCAATCTGCATCGTGGCAGCAGGCACCATATATGGCGGCTTCTGGTCGAGAATGAACTGGTTGAGTGACTTCACATCGACCTGCTCATCGCTTACGATATAGGCTGCAATATACTTACCACCATTCTCGTAGTCGAAGGCCTGGACGGTAGCATCCTTGATACCTGGGTACTGACGGATGATAGCCTCAACCTCCTTCAGTTCAATGCGGAAACCACGGATCTTCACCTGTCCGTCGCGACGACCCACAAACTGAATGTTGCCATCTGGCAGGAAGCGCACAATATCACCAGTACGATAGATGCGCTGATATTTCTGATCATCCGCAAACGGATTCTTCAGGTAGACCTCCGTCGTCTTCTCAGGACGATTCAAATAGCCACGACTCACCTGTGGGCCACTGACCCAGAGCTCACCTGCAGCCCCAATAGGCAGACGATGGAACTGCTTATCGACAATATAGAGCCGCATGTTGTCGAGCGGTTTTCCAATGGGGATGTCCATCTCGTACTCCTTCAGCGGATAGGTGGTTGTGAAGATGGTACACTCCGTAGGTCCGTAGCCGTTGTACATCTGATAGTTCTGTGGAGGATTGAGCGCAGACAACTTCTCACCACCCACGGAGAAATGACGCAGCGAGTGGTTGTCGACATTCGTAGCGAACTGATAGCCCACCTGTGTCGTAATGAATGAGTGAGTAATCTGGTTGGCATTGAAGTAGTCGTTCAGATCGGGCAGGTTCAAGCGGATATCCTCACCGATGATATAGACAGCTGCACCACAGGTCAGGGCAGGATACATATCCATCATACAGGCATCGAAGCCGTAGCTGGCATAGGCTGCCACATGACTCTCTGCAGTCAGCTCATAATAACGCTGATACCAGTGACAGAAAGCCACGAGGTTTCCATGCTCCAGCTGGCAGCCCTTGGGCACACCCGTAGAACCAGAGGTATAGAGCATGATGAACAGATTCTCAGGACGGATGTCGGCCACCACCTGGCCATTTACAACAGGCAATGACGGAATATCCTTTGTCAACAGCACCTGACCCTCGTAGGCATCCACGATGGGGCGCAGTTCTTCGTCAGCAATCAATAACTTGGCACTGGCATCCTGCATCATGAAGTTCAAACGCTCAGCAGGATAGCTGGGATCGAGGGGCTGATAGGCACAGCCTGCCTTCAGCACACCGAGAGAGGCTACCACCATCCACTCACAACGAGGGATGAGCACAGACACCACATCTTCGCTCTTGAGTCCCTGAGACTGGATATGCTGGGCTATGCGCTCAGACACTTCATCCACTTCCTTATAAGTAAGGTGAACATCATGGTAGATGACAGCCATATTATCTGGTGTCAGTTCCACCTGACGACGGAACAGTGAGACGATGGTCTGCGATGTATCGTAATCGACATCCGTCTGATTGAAGCTATCGAGCAGAGCCGTCTGCTGTTGAGAGAGCAGCGACACACTTGTCAGCTTTGCCTCTGGCTTGCTCATGAAGGTAGTGATAGCCATTCTGACAGCATCAGCCATACTCTGCATCAGACTCTGTGTGTAGCGTCCGTTATCATACTCCACATAAACACAAGGCTTTCCTTGATACTCTTTAATATAGAAAGCAATACGGAACTTGGGCACATTCAGTTCCAATCCTTCTGTTTCAAGCAGTGTACCCTGACACTTGTACTCACTGATGACACCCATCTGATAAGCAAACATAATCTCAGCCGTCAGGTCGTAGTCGGCTGCTATCTGTGCAAACGGGTAGTTTTCATGAGTCAGCGTGGTATCGAAGTCTTCGCTTGTCTCCTTGATAAATTCCATCACACTCTGTTCACCAATAGTAGCACTCAGTGCAAGCGTATTGACAAACATACCTACAGTATTTCGGATTCGCAGGTTGCTGCGACCGCCACTGATGGTCGTGATACACAGACGCTCATTGTTCGAGAACCGTGCCAACGTGTAGAACACAGCCGATAAGGTAAGATGGGCTGGTGTAATCTGATGCTCGCGACAGAAGTTGCTGATGGCATCGATATCAATGACAGAAGTAGCCATACTGATTGTACCCAGGTCTTGAGGATTCGTCAGATCCGACTGAATCTCCGTAGCTCCTTCGACTGTGCCCAAACGAGTCTGGAAATAGTCACGTGCAGCGGCATAGGACTCACTCTTCTCGGCCTCTTTCTCTGCAACGACAAAGGCGGCATAGCTTTGGTCTTCTGCCTCAATCGACCCACCATCCATCAGGTCACAGAGCTGGTGGAGGAAGAGATCGTAAGAACCTCCATCGAACACCAGATGATGAAAGTCTGTGAGCAGATAGACCTTTTGCTCAGTTTTCACAATCTCCAAGCGGTATAGCGGTCCCTTGTTCAAGTTGAAGGGCTTTACGAACTCATGCTTATAATTAACAAGTTCGTCCTCACACATATTGGTGACAGTGATCTCAACTGTCTGATTGGGATCTGCAATCTGCATGATCTCAGTATTCACCGTTTCGAAATGAATACTCAGCTGCGGATGGGCTTTCACAATCTTCTCAACAGCCTTCGCCAAAGCCTCAGTATCGGTAGCTGAGGTAAACCCGATCTTCATCGGAATATTGTAGATGGTAGAAGTCGGATTCTTCATGCAGTCGACATAGACACCTGTCTGAGCATAGCTGAGAGGGATGTTCGTAGGCACAGCCAGCGTATCCTCACGCTTAGCCTCACCTTCGTTGTCCTTCGACAGTAGCATCTTCAGCAGAATCTCGTTCTCTATGCCCTGAATGGTTCCTGTCTTCACCAGCGCTTTTGCATTCAAACTAATACCAAATCGGTTCTGCACCTGCACCGCCAACTTGATGGCCGAGATGGATGTCAATCCGACATAACCCAGCACAGTAGTAACACCAAAGTCCTCGTTGTTCACGATAGCTGCCACCATATCGTGCAGTTCCCGCTCTAATACGTTCATTGGCACGTTACTCTCATCCACAGCCGCCTTTTTTATTTCTGGTTTCGGCAGTGCCTTCTTGTTCACCTTCTGGTTCTGGTTCAGAGGGATCTTCTCTATCTGCATGGTTACAGCAGGTACCATGTAAGGCGGCTTCTGGTCGAGGATGAAATTATTGAGTGCATCGATATCGATCTGCTGATCGCTGACGATATAGGCAGCAATAAACTTTCCAGCTCCTTCACCTTCCATATCGAAGGCCTGCACGGTGGCATCCTTGATACCTGGGAATTCACGGATGACAGCCTCCACCTCTTTCAGCTCGACGCGGAAACCACGAATCTTCACCTGTCCATCGCGACGACCTACAAAACTGATATTACCATCAGGCAGATAACGCACGATATCACCACTCTTGTAAATGCGGACATATTTAGAATCATGGCAGAACGGATTAGGAATAAATACCTCCGCTGTCTTCTCTGGACGGTTCAGATAGCCACGTGCCACCTGAGGTGTAGCAATCCACAATTCACCACTGGCACCTACAGGCAAACGTCGACCTTGTCCGTCCACGATATAAAGCTTACAGTTGGTCATCGCCACACCGATAGGAATATTCTTCAGTTGTTTTTCTATGCGATAGTTAGTCACATAGCAAATGGTTTCTGAGGGACCGTAACCGTTGGTAAGCATAAATCCTTTCGGGGGTGCCAGTGAGGCCAGCTTCTCACCACCCGTCATCAGATATTTGAGCGAATGGTTTTCCATTCCCGTAGCAAACTGATAGGCCACCTGCGTAGTCATAAACGTATGGGTGATCTGATTTTGCTCAAAATAATCATTGAGTGCAACAAGGTCCAGTCGCAACTCCTCAGGCACGATGTGCAGTTCTGCACCGATAGTCAATGCACCGAATATCTCCATGGGCGATGCGTCGAAACCGAAACTGGCATAAGCAGCCACCCGACTCTCACTGGTAATATCATTAAACTTCTGATGCATGTGGCAGAAGGCCACCCAGTTTCCGTGCTCCGACATACCTCCCTTAGGTACACCCGTCGAACCACTGGTATAGATGAGGGTGAAAAGTGATGATGGTTTCGGTTCCTGTAGTGTTACATCCGATGCAGGCAACTGTTTAAGGTTTTTGGTCAAGATAACCTCGCCCTCATATTCATCCATGATGGGTAGTAGTTCCTCATCTGCAATCAGCAGACGAGCCTTTGTGTCCTGCACCATAAAATTCAGTCGTTCTTTCGGATAGCTGGGGTCGAGTGGTTGGAAAGCGCAACCTGCCTTCAGCACACTGAGCGAAGCAATGGCCATCCACTCACTACGAGGGATCAAAATGGCTACCACATCCTCAAGTCCTAAGCCCTTAGAAGCGATATAACCTGCGATACGATCGCTCAGTTCATCCACTTGTGCGTAGGTATATCGGTTTTCCTTGAATATCACAGCTACTTTGTCTGGCGATGCCTGAACCTGACGACGGAACAGTGATACGATGGTCTGGGTGTCGTCATACGGTTCGTCAGTCTCGTTGAAACTGTCGAGCAGACTTATTTGTTCCCCGTCAACGATGTCGATGTCACGCAAGCACTCAGTATCAAGGAATCCCTTCACGATGCACTCATAGCTCTCTAAGTACTGGCTGATCAACGCCTCAGAATACTCGTTGGCAGCATATTCAGCCTCCGCACAGTAGTGCCCATCACGGATATAGGCTTTCACATAAAGAGATACCTCACGGGTATTATTATTCAGACGTGTAGCCGTCATGGGCTTCCCAGCGAAAGTGAGACTGTCGAACAATGCCCCATGCCAGCCGAATGTGGTGGCACCCTGGAGCCCGAGGTCATTAACCACATCGCTATAAGCGTAGGCTTCGTGCTCTCGGCAACCTGACAACTGCTCCTGACCAGCACGCAGGAAATCCAGCACCGTCGTGTCATGATTGAATTTAGCATAGACAGGCAAAGTCTTCACCAACATCGCTATCGAGTGCGCCAGACGCTTGTCGTTTCGTCCGTTGTGAATCGTGGTGAAGAGCGACTCCTGCTCGTTATTGAACTTGGCCAACAGGAAACTATAGGCCGCTGTAAAGAAAGTGCTTTTATAAATACCATGTTCCTTGCACCATGACTCCAGCTGTTGTGTGTCCACATCCATAACACGTGTCAGCAGTCCGTCCTTCAACTCGGTACCTTCTAAATCAGGGAGGAGTGGAGAATAGCAGTCGCCACAGTCAAAATGTTCTGCATACCATTTCTTGTCTGTCTCAAAAGCATTTGACTGGCGCAGTTCTGCCTCCATCGTAGCCACTTCACTTAATGTCATAGCTTCAGTTTCCAGAGCCTCACCACAATAAGCATTCTCGATGTCTGCCAATAACACCTTTCGTGAAAAACCATCACTGATAATGTGATGGATATCCTGCAACAGATAATAATGGTCTTTATCTCTCAATAGTTTGATGCGAAACAACCTGTCGTCTATGATATTGAAAGGTTGTAAGAACTTGGCCTTCTCTGCCTCGATATCGCTAATATCCTCTATGCTCAGTTCAAAGCTCTCACTATTGTCAATCACTTGAACAGGCTCACCTTCTTCATTCTGCTTGATACGAGTCATCAGTGTGGGGTGTCCAGCAACTGCCGCCATGATTGCCTGACGGAGTTTCTCACCATCCAGGCCACCGTCGAGCACATAACAATAAGGAATGTTATAACAAGCTTCACCTGCTTGATTCATGCATTCTACATAGAGGCCATATTGGACTTTAGATAATGGTGCTTGGTTTATCATAATCTTCTATGTTGCTTTATTACTCGAAGTTAAACAGATTATTGAAGCCTGTCAGTTTAAACACATTCATGATATCCTCATTGACACGCTGCAAAGTCACTTTACTACCACAGGCCTTAGCACCTTTCAGGATACTGATAAGGATGCGCAAGCCACTGGAAGAGATGTACTCCAGCTTCTCGCAATCAATAAATACATCTTTACCATTACTTTTGTACAATGGTTTCAAAACCTGATCTACCTCTACTGCAGCAGCAGTATCGAGCTCTCCGTCTAAAGTAGCGACAAACTTGTCGTCGAATTCCTGAATCGTTGTTTTCATACTTCTTGTTCTATTTAATTAATTAGTTTTTTCAACGTCAACACATTCATACCATCAATCCGCTCGTAATTAATGCTATCCATCAGTTCGCGCACCAACAGTATTCCCAGTCCACCGACAGGACGATCCTCCACGGATAAGGTGGTGTCTGCCTTCTCTTTCTCCGTCGGGTCAAAAGCTGCACCAGCATCCTTGATGATAAACTGCAGGTTATGCCCATCCGACGAGACATGTATGTTAATGTCGCCTGTGACACCTGCCGGATAGGCATAATCCATCACATTCACGACAGCTTCTTCCACAGCCAACTGGAACTGTTTGGCTAACGACGGCCCTATACCAAGTCGGGCCATGACTTGTTTAACAAAGGCATTGAGTTCTTTGACCTGATGTACATCATTCTGTAGCGTCAGGCTTTCATCCAGCAACAGTTCATGAACGAATGGCGAATAGCGAATGGCAAGCATGGTCAAGTCATCACTTTGTTCAGCATCTTCCACAAAAGTATGCACCTCATGGGTCATCTTCTCCAGCAATTGCTCTGGTTTCAAATTGCCGCTGTCGTTGAGGATGGTCATCACACGAGCCTTACCGAACTGCTGGCGCTTAACATTCTTAGCCTCTGTCAGACCATCGGTATACAAGAACAGCATGGAACCTTCAGCCAGTGTTGTCTCCTGCATCTCGTATGTAAAATCATCGAACAACCCAACTGGAATATTGGCTTTTGCCTGCAGTGCCTCACCCCCTACAACGACAGGTACATCATGCCCTGCATTACAGTAACGCAAATGTCCTGTGGGTAAGTCAAGAATGCCTATGAACAAAGTTACAAACATATTCGACTCATTACCCTCACATGATGCCTCATTGATAGTCTGCATGATACGAGCAGGATTGTTCTCATGAGCAGATGCCATGCGGAACATGGAATGTATCACCGACATCACCAGAGCAGAAGGTATACCCTTTCCACTCACATCACCAATGCAGAAGAACAGTTTCTCATTACGGAGGAAGAAGTCGAAGATATCGCCACCCACTTCACGGGCAGGCACGAGCGATCCGAAAATATCAAGACCATCCTGTTGCAAATGATCGGGAGGAAGCATGCTCTGCTGTATCTGACTGGCCACATGCAACTCTGAACTGATACGTTCCTTCTCTGCATTCACCTTACGCAGTCGTTCCAAGTTCCGTGATGTACGATAGACAATAAATCCTATGATTGCCAATCCTGCGAACACTAATAACAGCAACAAGATACGCACCTTAAACAACTTACCAAACACCTCGTTATCATTGAGGATATTAATCAGGACCCAGTCGGTCATGCCACCAACAGGATGATAAAAGACATGCCATTTCTCGCCATCATCCGTCACGGTCACGTAACCTTCCTGGTCATCATCCGCATTCATCAATTTGAGCGCAGTCTGATACAATGAATCATTCTGTCCAACAAGAAGATTCTGACGGTTCGTTATCAAATAGCGCCTTGTCGTCTTGTAGATTTTTCCTGCTTCTAAAATACCTTCCAACCAATCCAGCGACAGGTCGGCATCCACCACAGCCACAATCTTATGATCAACGTCATATACCGGTACGCCATAGGTGGTAATCATGGTCTTTGCTCCATCTCTATCAAGATAAGGCTCAGTCCAATGACCTCCGTCTTTCTCTATCGGAGCCTTGAAAAACTCGCTTTTCGTGTAGTCGTGATCAGCCGATCCCATTTGCATGGTCTCGATAGTGCCGTCGGCATGCCGTGTAGCATATGGCTCAAACCAGAGACCCTTCTGCGGATAGAAATTTGGTATGAATGTGATGCTTGTGCCCAGTATAGCAGGGTTGTTCTCGATCAACCGGCGCGTGATTACAAACATGGAATCAGGTTCAGTCAGCTGGTCGTTAACCACCCATGCCATATTATCGACAGTCACCTCTACTTTTGCAAGCTGATTGCGTATACCGAGATAGATGGCAGTCATCTCACTCTTGACGAGACGTTCCACCGTCCGCTCAATAATACTCTGGCTGGTATAGTACATCACACCAGAAGTTAACTCCAATAGCAATGCCGCTACAATGATAATTGTCAGACTTGTATGTCTCCTCAACCAATCAATCAGCCTCTTCATTATTCGTTCTACTTGATCTTAACCTTCTTTCTTGAGCAGTTCAATCATATCATCAATCTTACGAAGCTCACGAGGAATACGAATACCCTGCGGACAATGAGGCTCACATTGACCACACTGAATGCAATGATCTGGTTGACGATCACGGGGCACCACACGATCGAGTGAGATAAGATACTGACGACGATGCTCACGATACTTCGGATCACCTGCACCAAATGGCAGTGACCCCTCATTCTTACACTTGTTATAATGTATAAAAATGGCTGGGATATCGATGCCATAGGGACAAGGCATGCAGTACTTACAATCGTTGCAGGGGATATTCTCCAGGCCTACGATACGTTGGGCGATATCCTTGTCGAGTGAGCGCATACCATTCTCCTTCAGAGGCACCAACGGACAATAGGACAACAGGTTATCCTTCAGATGTTCCATATAGGTCATACCACTAAGCACGGTGAGCACCCCTTCATAGGTTCCAGCATATCGGAAAGCCCACGAGGCGACACTCTTCGTGGGATCATGCTTCTTTAGTTCATTCACCAGATACTGTGGCAGATTAGCCAGACGACCACCCAACAGAGGCTCCATGATCACAGCAGGAATGCCACGCTTATGCAACTCGGCATAGAGATACGAGGCATCAACATTTCGATCATTGATCTCGTCAGCATAGTTCCAGTCGAGGTAGTTCAGCTCGATCTGCACAAAGTCCCACTTATATTCATCGTGGCGCTTCATCATCTCATCGAACACCTCCTGCTGTCCGTGGAAGGAGAATCCGAGGTTACGAATACGTCCTGCCTCGCGCTCCTTCTGCAGAAAATCCATGATGCCATTGTCGATATAGCGACCATTAAACTCATCCATACCTCCTCCCACAGCATGCAGCAGATAGTAGTCGATGTAATCCACCTGCAACTCCTTCATCGAGTTCAGGTACATCTCTTTCGACTTCTCAAACGACCAGAAGTCGTGGTTGAAGTTGGAGAGCTTCGTGGCTACGAAATACTCACTGCGCTTGTGGCGACTGAGGGCGATACCCGTACAACGCTCCGACTTACCCTGGCAATAGACAGGGGAGGTGTCGAAGTAGTTCAGGCCATGCTCGATGGCATAGTCGACCTGTTTATTGATCATGTCCTGATCGAACTCATCGCTATTGTCCACCTTTGTCGGCAAGCGCATCATGCCATAGCCTAAGAGTGACACTTTCTCTTTGGTCTTGGGGTTCTCACGATAGGTCATCTTGCCTACGGGCGGCTCCACCTGGTTCTTATATTCTTCTGCGGCCTGACTTTCTGCCTTGTTGCCACTCTTGCAACCAGCCAGCGTAGCTGCCGTGGCAACGGTTCCTGCTCCAAAGAGCTTCAGGAACGAACGGCGCGATATATTTTTCTTTTTCATACTTGTTCACAGTTTACGGTTTACAGTTTACGGTGTACTTCGTGGCCTTCTACGTAAATCGCCGAGAAGGGACGCGACGGACAAACATACTCACAAGCACCACAGCCGATACAAGCAGTCTCGTTGATGGCAGGTACCATCGGAGACTCCTCATCATTCTCATCAAGCTGTACCATCTCGATAGCACCAGAAGGACAATGACGGGCACAGTTACCACACTCTACCTCGTCTGTCAATACTACACAATTCTTCTTGATCCAGACGGCATGGCCAATCTGAATCGAAGATTTTTCTATATCGTCAAGCGGTTTAATAGCTCCAGCAGGACAGACATCCGAACAACGCGTACATTCAGGACGACAATAGCCTTTCTCGTACGACATCGTGGGAAGCATCAGATGCATCAAGTCGCTACTTGGACGAAGCACCTGATTCGGACACTCGGACACACAAAGCTGGCAACCCGTACAACGCTTGGCGAAGTGATCGAACGACAGCGAGCCTGGAGGTGTCAATGGTGTCTGACGCTCAGGGGCTACCTTATCCTCGATGTCAGCCAAGCCGCCATCCATCAGTTTCTCTTTCTTCTTCTGAGCCAAAGCAGCTGTAGAGACGAGGGCTGAAGCGATGAGGAACGAGCGTTTGGAGGTGTCAACGGCATCAGACTTTTCACTTTTCACTTTTCCCTTTTCACTTCCATACTTCAGTGCATCAAACTTACAACTTTCAATGCAGTTGCCACAGACCACACAACGACTGTAATCGACGCTGTGGGTCTTGAAGTCGATACAGGCAGCCTTACAATTCTTTGAACAGAGTGAGCAGTTCTTGCATTTATCTGTATCGAAATGTATCTTCAGCCACGAGAAGCGGGCGAAAAACGAAAGGATAGTTCCAACAGGACAGATGGTATTACAATAGGTTCGTCCGCCTCGCCAAGCCAGGACGAAAAGCACCACCAATGTCACTGCTGCGATAATGAACACAGGCAAAGAGCGCATCCAGGTATCGACACTGTAGAAAGCGTAGCTGTCATAATGCTCTGCCACCATCGCCAGGAGGTTGTTACCCATCTTCCACAGAGGTTGGAAGATCATCGTGGCAATGCGGCCATAGCTGCTATACGGTGCCAGCAACTGGAACAGCGAGCCTATACCTGCCACACCTGCGATGATGAACACCAGCAACATAGGATAGCGCAACCACTTTACTTCCTTAGAATACGAGTATTTGTTCTTCTTCCGACGAAGCCGTGCCAAGAGGTCCTGAAACACACCCAACGGACAGATAATAGAACAATAGATGCGCCCAAAGATCAGTGTCAGGGCGATAAGCACCACTACAACCACCACGTTGAGCGTCATCACTGCTGGCAGGAACTGGACTTTTGCCAGCCAGCCTAACCAGTGATGCAACGTCCCCGTGAAGTCGAGGAAGAGCAGAGTGATCAATACGAAGGCCACTACTGCAAGGATCGTTCTGATTTTACGTAACATAAGTCTATCAAGTATTTGTTTGTTTATTAGTTATTCTTACTATCAGGATGCTCAGCTCATAAAGCAACCATATCGGCAACGACACCACGAAGAGCGTAAAGGCATCGGTAGTGGGAGTGATAATCGCAGCAGCCACGAGAATCGCCACAATCGCATGCTTCCGCCACTTCTGCATCATCGAGGCATTGATCAGTCCTATCTTTCCCAGAAGCCAACTGATGACAGGCAGCTCAAAGACGATACCCATCAGCAGGCACATCATCAGCAGCGTATCGATATACGACTGCAACGTCAACATGTTCGCCACATCGGGACTGACCTGATAAGTACCCAGGAACCTCACCGTCAGCGGGAAAATGAGCAGGTAGTTGAGCAAGGTGCCCAATATAAACATCAGGTAGCCACTGCCAACCAGCAAGGTGGCATATTTCTTCTCATTGTCATAGAGCGCTGGCGATACAAAACGGAAGAGTACATATAATATATAAGGTGAAGCCACCAAGACACCTGCGTAGAGGGCCGTCTTCATGTGGATCATAAACTGCTCCGTCAAGCCGATGTTCATCAGATGGAGGCCTCCCCCATCCCCTCCCAAGGAGGAAGGAAAAGCCGTGACACCCAACAGCTGATAGGTTATGAAACTGTTCCTTGCGGGCGCCAGTACAATGGCAAAGAGCACGTCTTTCAGACAGAAGGCTACGCCAGCTACCAAAACCGTCACGACGAGCATCCGGATAAGAACAGAGCGCAGTTCGTCGAGATGATCCCAGAAGGTCATTGTGCTACCGTCCTCACTTTTCACCTTTCACCTCTTCATTTTTCACTTCTTCACTTTTCGCTTCTTCTGTCACTTCGTTCATGCCCTCCTTGAAATTCTTGACACCCTTGCCCAGTCCTTTCATCAGCTCTGGGATTTTCTTGCCGCCAAAGAGGAGCAGCACAACAAGTGCGATAATCAGAATCTCTGTAGGGCCCAGATTCATAAAAAGTAATTGCGATCCAAACATATTCTTAAGATTTTAGTTTATTCGGCAAAGATACGAATAATTCCTAATAAACAGCAAATCCTCTATGATTTATTAACAAATCAGTACGCAACATAAGGCGACAGGCGCTGGATCACCTCTTGCGGGAAGTCCTTGGAGAGACTCAGATCGTTGAGACTTTTCAATGGTCCGTTAAGCCGACGATAGTCTGTGATAGCCTTCGCCCGATAGTAGTTGATATAAGGATGGCGTTTCAGTTCATTCAGCGACAGTTTGTTGACATTGATCTTCCGCGTCTGAGGGTTCTGGATGACCAGATATTTCTTAGACGACGAGGGGAAGTCCTCGATTTCATCCAACTGACTGACACTAACATAGCCCCCAAGACGTTCGCCGTATTCCACAATCTTCCGTGCGAAATAAGGGCCGATACCAGGAATTGTCATCAGGGTCGTTGTATCGGCTGTATTAAGGACAACATGCTCCGTCTCCTTAATCTTTACAGGATAGCGACGGGTGAGGGAATCATGCGCTACAGAAGTCTTTGTCACATCCTTGGCTGATGAGCGCCTTTCTGTCTCAAGCAATGTCGAGGCAGGCAGATAGTCGGGAGAGATGCGGATGTATGGTTCCAGTTCACGATATTGTTTGACCGTCAGGCCATAGAGCTTTGCAAAGTCCAATGGTTTGCGATAGACGCCCCCAGCTGCTCGATACTTATAGATATTCCTTACCTGCCAGGGTTGAAGACCAAGTTTAAGGAGCTGGGTGCTGTCGGCTGTATTGGGATCAAAGTAGAAGCGCACTGTGGGATTACTTGTTTGGCTCGCATAACTGGCAGGGGTGGAATGACCAGAAAGATCAGACTGGCCAGAAAGACTGGATGGGCTAGGAGGATCCTGCTCTCCACTTGTCAGGAAGATGACTCCAAATGCGACAACCACCACACAAAGCAAGGTCAGTATTACCTTGCGATCGGATTTCTGCAGATAAAAGAACTCACGGATCATATCACACCAAACTGATGGAGGAAGATGAGTAATATGCAGAGTGGTACGACAAAACGGACTGAAAACAGATAGGCCTGGAAGAAGGTGGCCTTGAGCACACCACCATTTGTAAACTCATCCTTAACCAACTGACGACTGACAAACCAGCCCATCATGATACTCGTCAGGAAAGCACCAGTAGGTAACATCAGCTGTGCAGTCAGGAAATCGCAGAAGTCCATCAGTGACATACCAAAAAGCTGAATACCACTATAAGCCCCTACCGACAAAGAACAGAAGATGGCAATGGCAGCACAGACAGTTGTCAGGATCCATGCTGCGCGTTGACGGGGCAGATGCAGCTCTTCATGGAAGAAGGCCGTACCTATCTCGTGCATCGAGATGGTCGATGTCAAAGCCGCAAACACCAAAAGGGCATAGAACAAGATGGAGATGACATAGCCCACCATCGGCACAGCACCGAAAGCCTCGCGGAATACATTCGGCAGGGTGATGAAGATCAGCGACGGACCACTGTCGGGCTGTACCCCCACAGAGAAAGCAGCAGGGAAGATCATCAATCCTGCAAGGATAGCGATGAAAGAGTCGAGCAAGGCAATCTGCGTCGCTGAGCGCAAAAGGTTCGTATCACGTTTGAAATACGAGGCGTATGTACACAGGCAAGCCGTACCAAGACTCAAAGAGAAGAATGCTTGTCCCAGGGCTTCCAGGAACACGCTGCCACTCACCTTCGAGAAGTCAGGATACAACAGGAACTCCACGCCCTTCTCTGATCCAGGCAGGAGACAGGAGGCGACAACCAGAACAACCAGCAAGAGCAGAAGCAATGGCATCAACAGTTTCGATGCCCGTTCAATGCCATCATTCACACCTTTCGACACCACCCAGTGGGTAATCAGCACAAAGCCAATGGCCCACAGACAAGGCTTCAACGGATCGCTGGAGAAGGTCTGGAAATAAGTCAGCACATAGGTGGCATCGCCATCTAAGCGACCTACGATAGAGGCAAACAAATATTGGAGACACCAACCTGCCACTACGGCATAAAAGCCTAAGATAATAGTCGAGGTAAGAATGCCTAAATAGCCTATAAATCGCCATTCCTTATGTCCCATACTACCATAGGCACGCGCTGCATTCGTCTGGGCATGACGACCCACGATGAACTCACTCACCATGCCTGGGATGCCCAAGAGGAATACACAAGCGAAATAAACAAGGATAAAGGCAGCACCACCATTCTGTCCCGTCATAAACGGGAAGCGCCAGATATTACCAAGTCCGACGGCCGAACCTGCTGTAGCTAGAATAATCGCCAGCTTACTTCCGAAATTACCTCGCTTACTCATTTATAGAAGACCGAATTGATGCAAGAAGATAAACAATATACAGATCGGACAAACGTACTTCACAAGGAAGATATAGACATGGAACAAAGTACCGTTATTCAAGGTCCCCATGTTCGTAAACTCGTCACGTACGATCTTATGCGACACAAACCAACCGATGAAGATACAGGTCAGGAAGCCCACAACTGGGAGGAACAACTGTCCTGTCACAAAGTCGAACAAGTCGAAGATAGTCATACCACCAATCAGGAGATGTTTGCCGACACCCAGCGACAACGAGCAAACAATACCCACAAGGATACATCCTCCCGTTACCATCATCGCAGCCCGTTTGCGGGTGGTGCCCAGTTCCTCCTCCAGGAAAGCCGTGCTCACCTCGTGGAGTGACATCAGCGATGTCAGGGCCGCCATCGACAGCAACACATAGAAGAGAATAGAGATGATATAGCCCAATGCAGCGAAACTGCCGAAAGCCTGCTGGAACACATTGGGCAGTGTGATGAAGATTAGCGAAGGACCACTGTCTGGATTCACACCCACCGAGAAAGCGGCAGGGAAGATGACCAGACCAGCCAGGATGGCTACCAGGAAATCAATGACACCTATCTGTACTGCCGATGTTGCCAGATTCGTCTGCTTGGAGAAATAGCTGGCATACGTACAGATACAACCCATCGCGATGCTCATCGAATAGAACGATTGTCCCAAAGCGCCCAAGAACACATCACTTGTAATCTTCGAGAAATCGGGCTTAAACAGGAACTCTATACCCTTCTCCGCATTGGGCAACATACACGATGCCACCACGATGATCAGTAATAATATAAATAAGGTGGGCATCATCATCTTCGAAGCACGCTCAATACCATCGCGCACACCGTTCTCAATAATCAGATAGGTAGCCAACAAGATCAGGAATGTCCAGAAGACAGGTTTGATGGGATCTTGTGAGAACTCTGTGAAATAGGAGGTGATATAAGCAGGATTGCCCTGTAGTTTACCTATCAGCGATGCCCATACATACTCCAGACACCAACCAGACACCACTGCATAATAGCCAGAGATCAGGAATCCCGTCAACACGCCCATATAACCTATCAGCGACCAGACAGTCCCGCCAGAGAGTTTTCTGAAGGCACGTGCCGTGTTCGCCTGACCATGACGACCGATAATGAACTCACTGATCATACAGGGGATACCCAGCAGCAACACGCAAAAGACATAGATCATAATGAAAACGGCACCGCCGTTCTGACCTGTCATATAAGGGAAGCGCCATATATTACCTAAGCCCACAGCCGATCCCGCTGTTGCCAAGATAATACCGAGTTTACTGCCAAAGTTAGCTCTTTCTAATGAAGCCATTCACTTATTTCTTTGATTTCGCTTGCAAAAGTACAAAATAATTCAAAATTATTAATGCATCATGCATAATTATTTGTATTTTTGCAGGCAAATTGAAAGTTATTATGAACTTTATGTTGCATTTTATCAAGAAATACCCCCTTTCGTGTATCCTTTTCGGATGCATCTGGTACCTCTCGTTCTTCACACCGCCCCAGACGGATATGGAAGAGATTCCCTTCATCGACAAATGGGTACATATTGCCATGTATGGTGGCACTTGCTTCGTTCTTTGGTTGGAATACCGACGCCAACATCTGTCTCCCGACTACGAGAAACTATTCTTCTGGGCATGGCTGTCGCCCATTATGATGAGCGGCATCATTGAACTGTTACAAGAGTATTGCACAAGTGGCAGACGTGGTGGCGACTGGCTGGATCTGACAGCCAATGCCATTGGTGTCACCCTTGCTGGGTTGATTGGTTTGCTGATTCTTCGTCTTTTCCCCAAACGGTAAAAGGATTCTTCAGCAGGTGAGAGTTATAATAACGACGATCACCCGTTACTTCCTTACCAATAAAATCGGGAATCTCCACAGACTCCTCTGGTGAACCCAGTTCTACCTCGGCCATCACCAAACCCTCGTTCTCACCAAAGAACTCATCGACCTCGAAGGTATGAGTCCCGCTTTTCACAAGGTAACGGGTCTTGTCAATACGACCTGGCTCACAGAGTTCCATCAGATGGTTGGCCTCGTCGAGCGTGATTTCTTTCTCAAACTCATAACGACTCAGACCGTCATCGCCAGCAGGACCTTTAATAGTCAGGTATCCGCGGTTGTCACGGATACGCACCCTGACGGTACGACCGTGACCACTGCAGATATAACCTTGCTGAATGCGACTACTGCCGTAAGCCTGACGCTTGTAGTCGCTGTTGCGGACAAGGAACTTACGTTCTATCTCCAAGCCGCTCATTTACATCGAATAAACGTAAAAGACAATCAGAGCGATGGCGAGTACGACGAGTACGCCGAAAATCCACTCCATCACCTTCTTACCACTGTCTTCCTGTTTCTTCTGATAAGCAACCTTCTTTGCCGTTGCCTTTGATGCTTTTGCAATCTGTGCCATATTCTTATATGTTTATTGTTTAATATTTATTGTTCTTCGTCGTTCACAGGGAATTCCATCAGATAGGCCTTGATAAACTCGTCGATCTTACCATTCATCACAGCATCCACATCCGTTGTCTGGTAGTTTGTGCGATGGTCTTTCACACGACGGTCATCGAAGACATAGCTTCTGATCTGACTACCCCACTCTATCTTCTTCTTACCAGCCTCAATCTTTGCCTGAGCCTCCAGACGCTTCTTCATCGCACGGTCATAGAGTTGAGACTTCAGCAAAGTCATCGCACGTTCCTTATTCTTAGGCTGGTCGCGGGTTTCCGTATTCTCAATGAGGATCTCCTCTTCCTCACCTGTATCTGGATCGGTATACCAGTAGCGCAGACGCACACCAGACTCTACCTTGTTCACATTCTGACCACCAGCGCCACTGCTTCGGAAGGTATCCCATGAGAGCTTGGCTGGATCAACATACACCTCAATGGTATCATCCACCAGGGGTGACACGAAGACCGAGGCAAACGAGGTCATACGCTTACCCTGGGCATTGAAGGGCGACACACGTACCAGACGGTGTACACCATTTTCGCTCTTCAGATAGCCATAGGCATAATCGCCACCCTCTATCTGCATCGTTACACTCTTGATACCAGCCTCATCGCCATCGAGCAGGTTGGAGATTGTCACCTTATACCCATGAGCCTCAGCCCAGCGCATATACATTCGCATCAGCATCGAAGCCCAGTCTTGTGCCTCCGTACCACCTGCACCAGAGTTAATCTTCAACACCGCCTCCATCGGATCCTCCTTCTGACGAAGCATATTCTTCAACTCCAGATCTTCAATGGCCTGAATAGCCTTGGCGTAGGTATCATCCACCTCCTCCTCAGTTACCATCTCGTCCTTATAGAAGTCGAAAGCCAACTGCAGTTCGTCGGCAAAGGTACGCACCTCCTGATAGCCATCGAGCCACTTCTTGATGCCTTTCACCTTCTTCATCTGCTCCTCGGCGCGCTTACGGTCTTCCCAAAAGTCAGGTGCCTGCGTACGAAGATCCTCCTCCTCGTACTCAATCTTCTTCTTATCGATTTCGAGATAACGGTGCAGTGCATCCGCCCTCTCTAATACATCTTTTAATTGGTCTTGCGTAATCATGGGTGCAAAGGTACGAATAAGTGGGGAGAATGCAAAACAAAACCCAATATTTTTTCAATTATCCTGCATCCTGCGATAATAGGCTGCGACGCGGTCGGCCATGTTCTGACGGATATAAGGATAGTAGAACTTCAGCTCTAAATGGTGGTAATTGCCTGGGATACCGATAACGGGCATTGGCTTATCGTTAGTGTAGCCACTTACCAGCAGCAGACGACTCTCTGGATCGAGACTGACGGAGAGCGTATCGTTCTGTTTACGACCATAGCACACAAAGGGAGCACTCACTGTATCCGTACGCCAATTGACAGGATTGATACAGAAGACATTCCCGCCACTGACAATCAGAATCTCACTCTCAGGCGTCTTGACAGAATTGAAGCAGATGGTAACACCTGTATCCGTAGCCCCTTGAGCTGGATGCAGATGGCGACAAGTAGCAGTATCCTCGCTGGTGATCTTATAGCCAATAGCATAGGCAGCCACCATTTGCTGGGTAATACTGTCTGGCATCTGCTTCATGATCTCCAACAGTGCATAGGCGCCCTGACTATAACCTGCCAGGATAAAAGGACGGCCTTGGTTGAAATGCTCCATATAATACCGGAAGCTCTTCACACAATCCTTCATCGGCAATGGGATACGCGACATGGCCATCTCTTCTGTAGCCCACGATTGCATGGAGGCCTGACGGTAATAGGGAGAGAAGTAGTTGAGATGACCAGAATAGAAGGAGTCTACAGCATGCATCTCGTGCGCCATACGACCTCGCAGATACTCATCGTAAGTATCGGCATAATGACAGGTATCATCACCAATCATGTGATCGCCCGTCTCAGTAGAAATGACATAGAAGAGGTCGGCATCGCCATGGCGGTCGACGATAAACCATTGTGTAGAGTCTGCATAATCTGGGACTGGAGGAAGAGGACCAATGGGTGCTGACTTCTCGCCTTCCCAGGATATTAAGAAGAGCGAAAAGCACAGGCCAATCATGACCACGAATGCTGTTTTAAGCCTCATCATATTACCGCCAGCAGAAATTAATTTGGATGCAAAAGTACAAATTTAAGTCGAAGTATGCAAGTATTTCGGGAAACTTTATGTAATTTTGCAGGCAAAAAGGTAAAACCGGATATGATATCATTTGAATGCGACTACAATAACGGGGCTTGTCAGGAGGTTCTTGACAATCTGGTCAGATACAACGGAGCCAAGCCCACCCCATATGGTTTCGACGAGTTCTCTGAGCGGGCTAAGGAACGTATCCGCGAGGCTTGCGGACTGCCCGACGCCCAGATATTCTTCCTGACTGGTGGCACCCAGACCAATGCCACCACCATTGACTCTATGCTGTATCAGTATGAGGGCGTGATCTGCGTAGGATCAGGCCACATCAATGTGCACGAGGCTGGTGCTGTGGAGTTTACGGAGCACAAGATCATTACCATTGCCGATACTGATGGCAAAATGGAGGCCAAGACGCTGGATAAGTATCTCGACGACTATATGCACGACGGCAATAAGGATCATGCTGTACATCCAGGACTGGTGTATATCACCTTCCCTACGGAGTTTGGTACGCTTTATACAGCCAAAGAGCTCAACGATTTGTATCAGGTTTGTCAGCACTATGAGATACCTTTATATATAGATGGTGCTCGCTTGGGGTATGGTCTGATGGCAGAAGGTAACGACATCACCCTACCTTATCTGGCCCGCCATTGCGATGTATTCTATATCGGTGGTACGAAGATCGGTGCGCTCTGTGGTGAGGCTGTGGTGTTTACCAACCGTAAAGCACATAAGCATTTCTTCTCCATCCAGAAGCAGCATGGAGCCGTGATAGCCAAAGGCGCATTGATCGGGTTGCAGTTTGAGGCGTTGTTCACGAACGATCTCTACTTCAAGCTCTCTGAGCATGCTATCAAGATGGCGATGCGGATGAAGGAAATCTTCATCCGCAAAGGTTTCGAATTCTATGTTGACTCTCCTACGAACCAACAGTTCGTGATCCTCGACAACGAGCAGGCGGAGAAACTGGCCAAGAAAGTGGAGTTTTCGCACTTCGGACAGACAGACAGGCATCATACCATCTGTCGATTTGTCACCAGTTGGGCCACAACAAAGGAAGAGATCGACGAACTTGAAAGAATTTTAGAAAGGTAAAAAGGGGAAAAAGTAAAAATAGTAAAGGAATGAAGAGCAGTGCAACGTCTCGTCATCAAGTAAAAGGTAAGGCGACAGTCTTTCTACCTTTTTGCCTTTTTGCCTTTTTACTTTTAATCATCTGGTGTTTCTTCCAGCTATTCTATCCCTATCATTTCTTCTTCCAGGAGCAGAACCAGTTGTTCCTCTGGTCGTGGGATTATTTATCCTCCTATACAGGTGCAGGTTGGTTTGCCAGACTGATTGGCGACTTCCTGACGCAATTCTATTACTTTCTGTATGTGGGTGCTACCATCCTGACACTCTGCATAGCACTTACGGGGATCTTATTATATAAGGCCCTCAGAAACTTCAAGGTCAGCAGGATCGTTGCTCTGATACTGGCGCTGGTTGTGATGACCTTCATGGCGGTCTGTCATTTCAGTAATAGCTATAGACTGTCGTCTACCATCGCCATCATGGGCTGGACACTGATGATATGGCTTGTCTCGCTGATGCCCGACTGGAAGAAACGACTTATGCTTTTAGCACTTGCCATGCTACCAACTTATCTGCTCTTCGGACTGCCCGAAGTAAAGAGGATCCAAAAGCCCGATTTGATTCTGGAGAAAGACTTTGCTATTGACTGCGAATACTACTTCGGCAATTACGACAAGGTGATCCGGATGGTAGAAGGCGAAAACAGATGGACGGACCAGATGCTGTTCTTCTATAATCTGTCGCAGGCACATCGTGGAGAGCTACCCGACCATCTGATGAAGTTCACGCCGAACTACCTTGGTACTTTCGAGCAGATTGGTCCTGATACCCCAATGCTCACCATCCGCAACATGAACGAGCTCTATTGGGCATTAGGTGATATGACCTTTACGGAACGGGCGGCGATGATGACCAACGTCTTCTCACACAACAACCGCAACGTCCGTATGATGCGCCGACTTGCAGAGTGTAACATCGTGAGCGGTGACTCGCTGGCAGCAGAGAAATATCTGCGTATCCTCGACAAGACGTTCGTCTACAGCAAATGGGCCAAGAACATCCGTCAGAACGGAAAGCAGATCTATCAGAAAAAGATACAGATGGTGAACCAGCGCGACACCATCACCATTACCGACAACGCCCACTTCCTGATGATGCAGTTGCTCGACGCCAATCCTGACAATACCATCGCCCTCGATTATATCCTGTGCAGCAACTTGCTGCTGAAGGATATCACTAACTTCAAGCGCGACTATGACCGCTATTGCATTGAAACAGGCAAACCCCGACTGAAGACACTCTATCAGGAAGCCCTCTGCATTTATCTGGCTGGCACCAATGCCCCACAGGAGGAATGGCAACGCTATATCCAGAGTCAGGATGTGATGCAACGTTTCGTGGCATACAACCAGCAGCGAGGCGATCCGCGCTTTAAGGGCACCTACTGGTATTATTTCGACAAGATCAAAACACCGGAGATTAAATGAGTGAATAGTAAATAGTGAATAATGAATAGTGACTATGGGCAATAATATAAAACTTTATCGGCAAATCATGAGCAGTATAGTAGTGGCACTACTATTCACTATTCACTGTTCACTATTCACTTCTTGCACACCGACTCCGAAGGATGTAGTGATGCAAGACGTGCTGCCTCCTATCTACCCAGACTACTGCGATGTGACCATACCAGAGAACATCGCCCCACTGAACTTTCTGCTCCGTGCCGACTGCGAAGCCATAGAGGTAAAGGCAGGCGAACTGACGCTGAATGCCAGCGGCAATGAGGTCGTGTTCGACATTGACGACTGGAAGACACTGATGCAACAATCGGCTGACAAGGAGATAGAAGTGACTATCACTGCTCTGATTAACGGAACGTGGAAACAATACAAATCCTTCAAGTGGCAGGTTGTGAGCGACAAGGTAGATCCCTATCTCACCTACCGTCTCATTGAGCCCGATTATGAGATTTGGAACCACGTGCAGATTCAGCAGCGATGCGTAGAGAATTTTGACGTGAATGCCTTGGGACACTACGATCAACTGGAGAACCGCTGCATGAACTGCCATACCTATGCCAATCAAGATCCTAAGCTGTCGATGATGTACGTACGTGGTCCTGGGGGCGGTGCCATCCTGAACCGCGACGGCGTACTGAGCAAGCTCAACATCCCTGGTAGTGTATACTTCGGATTCAGTCCTACAGGCCGTTATATCACCTACTCTACCCAGAAGATCATCCCAGCCTTCCACAGTCTGGCCAGCAAACGATTGGAGGTGTACGATGCCGCATCGAATGTCTATGTGGCTGACACGCAGGAGCATCGGGTCATCTCCTCGCCCCTGCTCAGCGATAGTTTGAAGTTCGAGACATTCCCCACTTTCTCGCCAGACGGCAAGTATATCTACTACTGCAGTGCCGACACTGTAAGTCTGCCGCAGGACATTAAGAACCTACAGTACAGTCTGGTGCGCATTCCCTTCGACGAGAGCACAGGCACCATAGGTACTCAGGTCGACACACTTTTTAGTGAAAGGAGTGTCTGTCACCCTCGCATCAGTCCTGACGGTCGCTTTATACTTTATACCGTAGCCGATTACGGCACTTTCCCCATCTGGCACCCAGAGGCCGACCTGCAAATGATGAACCTGCAAACGGGCGCTGTTGACAGTCTCAGCATAGTCAATAGCCAGAAGAGCGACACTTACCACTCTTGGTCATCGAACAGCCGTTGGTTTGTCTTCGCCTCGAAGCGCGACGACGGACTATACGGAAAGCCTTACTTCTGCTACGTCGACAAAGACGGCAAAGCCCACAAGCCCTTTTGTCTACCACAGGAGCATCCCCAGTTCTACGACAATAATCTGAAGTCGTTTAATGCCCCTGAACTGGGCAAGGGCAAGGTTCCTTTCGACGTAGATGACGTTGCCAAAGCCATAAAAGAACAGGCTATTTTATTTCAATAACCATCTCTAAAGCTGCAACCGACAATCCCCCTAATAACAAAACAACTTGTTTTGTCTTTAGAGAGATAGTTCCTTAGAGTGTAAAAGACTATTTGAACGAGAACAAAACAAGTTGTTTTGTTATTAAGGAGATTATTCCTTATTTGGCGGGAGAACTGACTTTTGTCTCAATGCGCTTATCTGAGACGATTTCGCGACCTGCTTCGTAGGCATCAAACTCGACTTTCGACTTTGTGAAGTCGGGCACGTTAAAGGAGAATATACTCTCTTCATAGTACTCCTTCGGATGACGCTGGGGCAGCATAAATGGTTTCGAGAAACGGCCCTGATCGTCGACATTTGCCAAGTAAAGACGACTATAAAGACCATCGTCCCTACGACTGGTAAAGACAACCCAGTGTGAATTGATGCTCCAGTTATGGTAGCTGTCGGCCCGCTCGCTATTAATTTCCTTCAGTTCACGGGCTTCTCCAGTCTGAAGGTCGAGCAGCCATTGGTTACTCTCCTCATGCCAGATGGAGAAGTAGCCATAGTCCATCAGTGTAAAGAGGATGTACTTTCCGTCATAGCTGGGGCGCGGCCAGGTGAGACTCTTACCCATGGCCACAGCATTGAAGATAGTATCCACCTGCTCGCCGTATCTGCCAGTCTCCGGATCAAAGGCTATCTTGCAGAGATTATATTTCTCGTCTTTGTAGTGCATGGGATAGTCTTGCTGCTTACAGGTCATGTAATAGAGCGTCTTACCATCAGGAGAAAAGACGGGCGAGTTCTCGCTCCAGTCCTTCGTAGAGAGCAGCGAGTCCTGAATGATCTCGTGGGTAGCGGGATTATAGACAAACACATCGCTCGACAAGTCGAACACCTCAATACGTTCATTGGGGGCGACGTGGAATCCCTGACGTGTCTGATTCGTGGAAAAGGCGCAATACTTTCCATTGGGGTGCCAGTAGGGATACACCATCGAACCACCGAGTTGCTCATTGCTGGCTTTCAGCCATTCACGCTGTCCATCGATCTGGAACATGGTTGCACCATGATCGCCACGGACATGGAAGACAAAACGCGAGGGATCGGTCTGATGAGCCGAGTGACAGTTGACACACATACCAGGCACCTGGGTATTCTCAATAATGGGATACTCATCGAACGTGGAGAGGTCGCGCTGATAGAGCCCCATCTTACTGAATACCTCATAGCCTGGGGCAATACGACGATAGGTCAATCCCCACTCATCGAGGGCATAGGGACTGACGCTGACCTTAAAGTCCTTGTATTGTTTCCACAGTCCGTTTTTCTGAATACATACGGTAAAGGTGAGTTCACCACCCTTATTCTGTTGCGTCAACTCATGCCAGTCGGCGATATCGAAGTCGGCCTCATCGCCCTGCACATGCAGTTCGCCACCTTTGCTGCCTTTCACCACGACATCCATGCAGTCGATATCGGTCTCAACGCTGTTAAAGTTCAGCGGAGCAATCTCTGCAGGGATAGTCACACCAACGTAATCAGGATAGATAGCCGGCAGCGCGTCCTGCATCACCACGTCCTTCGGCGCATGGCTACAAGCCATGCTGAATGATAAATGATAAATGATGAATGATAAACTTATCATCCAACCGTAAACTTTGAGCTTCACTGATCTTCTTTCCATCGTTCAATACTCTTTATCATTTTTCATTTAGGGCTCCGCCCGTCAGATAGTACCACACCGTATTCTTGAATCTCTCCAGCTCGGGCGAGTTCTTTCCTTGAGAGTACACGCTTGCAAACTCGTTCATCTGCTGAAGAGTCAGCTGGTTAACCACGCCCTGCGGCGGATTCTGTCGCTGTTGGTAGAAAGCAAAGGCGATGGCCTCCTGACAACTGCGCGGATTATATGGGATACGGTTCTGCACCACCTGCACGTACCTCATAAAGCGAGGAACATCCCTTTCGAGCAGCGGTATCATAAGCAGATACTGCGCCGCCATCATATTCTGCTGGTTATGCAGGAAAAGCTGTCCGCAGATCTTATCCAAATCGCGATCACTGAACAGGAGATCGTCCTGCAGACGAATCTGTCGCATGGTGCCATAGAGCGGATGGGCATTGATAGCCTTCTCGTCGCCCAGCATCGTCATCATGCGCTGGGCCCATTTGCGATAGAAGATTGTCTTTTCCAACATCTGCAGATACTTACGGGCCACCTCGTACTGACCATTGATGAGGTTGGTCTCTGCCAAGCGCTTCACCACTCGACCGCTCTTATTATAATTAGGTATAGCCTCCATGGCCTCGAAGGCGAAGCGCTGGGCGGTGTTCACCAAGCCGAGGTTGAAGTAGATTTCACCCGACAATTGTGTGGTGGCGAAGTTACGTTCTGACTGAGGCAACAGTCCGCCAATGCCGCGCTGGTAGAAATCGAAGGCGCGCTCACCCAGTTGGTTAGTCATACCCAAGGCCAGGTTCGTAGCGCTGACACTCATCGGCAGATCGGGCATCTGCTTGTCAGCCTTGGCGATAACAGCATCCCAATCACCGACACGTACCAGATAGTCGTACTCAATGAGTTCATATGTCTTGGCATCGTAATGGCGTGGAACCATAAAGAATGCCAACACAACCATCACCACGGCAAGCGCTACTTCCATGCGAGGCGATGTCTTCATATTCTTTGCTAACCGATGAACCCAATACACCAATGCCACAATCACAGGAATGACTATCAGCCAATAAGACACGGTAATTGGTATACGGTAATAGCTGATGCCAAACATTACCCGTTGCATGGGGAACGGTAGATAATGAGCACTTAACAACATCACGGCCAGCACCCAAACAACCGAGACTGGCATGATACACACGGCTACCAACAATGCCAACGGCCCAATCAGCCAATACAATAGCGGAAGGACCAATAACAGGATAGCCAGTCTGAGATATTTATTCAATACCAGACACTTGTTCAACACCAATACAGCAACCAGAGCCAGAACCAAAGCCACGGCATACGTTAGCATTACATTCTCATCGCCCATGGCAAACCAAAGCATCTTGGCAGGGATAAAGCTCAAGGCATAGTGTACCCTGCGCTGCATCAGGCGCCATGTGAGTCGTTGTACCGTCATCAGGAGCAAGGCGATGATAAGGGCTCCAACAGTAACGATGTTATAGAACTGCACCAGGAACTCCGCAATGTATCTTGCCAGACCACCTGGCTCTGACATACGTTCCCAGAAGTAATCGTCGTCGAAGAGGAACAACTGCAACTGCTCCTGATAGGACAGCGCAAAAGGATAGCGGAACCTCCAGAAGAGGAACACCACCAAGCCGAACAGCAGGGTTAGCCCTATCTTCCAGGTTTTACTCAGGGATTTCTTCATTCGTATCGGCATTCATGGTTGCTATACGTCCGTCTGGCATCTTGCGCTTATAGGTCAGCGGAAATTGCTCCTTCAGGAAATCGTGCAGCACGCCTTCTTTCATATTGTCTGCCAGACGACGAGAGTAGTTCTTATATACCAGATGAAAACTATCGGCCCGCTGCTGGATATACTTCGCCTGAATCGTATCGCCCTGTTTCTGCAAGTCAGCGATATTACGGCGCATCTTGCCTAACTCGCGGTTGTGAATCTCTGTGCGCACTTTCCATTTCTCCAGAGAGTCGTTCTGCGGTGTACCCTTCGCATGACTGACACTATCAATCATCACCTTCAAATCGCCTGGCTCACCAATCACCAGCAAGGGCTGGACACCCATGCGGTAGTGGTAGTCGAGCAGGATGGTGTACATCTGCACGGTATCGGTCTCAAAGTAGAACTTACCATCCTTGATCTCCATGGAGTCAACATACTCAGCTGTCTTAGGCCCTGTAAACGGCACGAGAAAGATACGCTTGCCTTCATACTGCTCGCCATTCACGATACCATGAATACGACAGATACCACCATTGCCACCCTGACAGCTAAAGAACAATGTTACAACTATCACTGTCATCAAACACAATAGAATCTTTTTCATCTTATCTTTACTTTTTCTCTTTTATTCTCAAATACTTGGCGATAGGCCTCGTGGGCATCGAGCTCCACCTTCGTCTTAGTGAAGTCGGGCACGTTATAAGCATCCATCATCTCTCGATAATACTTGCGAGGATTCCGCTGGGGCAACAAGAAGGGTTTAGACACCCGTCCATGTTCATCAATGCAAGCCAGATAGAGTTTGGTATACATACCATCTTCGCACTTAGAAGCAAAGACAAACCAGCGACTGTTACTACTCCAGTTATGGAAGCTCTCTGTCTGAGGACTGTTCACCTCCTTCAGCTCTCTACTCTTCCCCGTCTTCAGATCCATCAGCCACAAGTCTGCATCATCCTGACAAACAGGGAAGTTACCACGACTACTCACACAATACATCAGCCAACGACCATCGTACGAAGGACGGGCTAGTACATAACTCTTATCAGTTTCCGGACCATTGAGTAGCGTATCCACTACCTCACCAAAGGCGCCCTTCTCTGCATCGAAGGCGATACGACAGAGCGAGCACCTCACCTTCTCATATTCGGCTGGCACACGACAGGGTTTGGAGGTACTATAATAGAGCCACTTTCCATCATGCGAGAAAGCCGGGAATATCTCTAAATCCTCCGTTTGCAGCAGAGGCGAAAGAATCAATTCATTCGTACGGGTATCGAGTACCTCCACATTGCTGAACTTATGATATACCTCGATGCGCTGGCCTGTTCCCGTGAAAAAACTCTGATGCACGGAATTGACAGCCATAGCCACATAGTCACCCTGTGGATGCCAGTAGCTATACGAGCCAGCAGCTTTGGTAGAATCGGTCTTTGTCTCTACCCACATCTGCTGACCATCTTTCTGGATCATCGTACCCCCACCCTCGCCTCGCATCTGCAAAGTGATACGATTGGGATTGGTTCGATTGGCCGTATGACAGTTAAAGCAACGACCAGGCACCACTGTCTCCGTCAGAATAGCGTATTCCTCGAATGTGCTGAGATCGCGCTGATAGATGCCAATATCACCACCCACCTCGTAGCCTGGTTTGATACGACGATAGGTCAAACCCCACTCGTCGAGACGATCATTGCTCACAAAGACTTCAAAATCGTCATACTGTGCCCAATGACCATCACGTTCAACTCGAACTGTGAAGGTAATCTTACCGCCTCTATTCTTTTCAGTTAATTCATGCCACTCGTCGATATCAAAATCAGCCCACTTGCCCTTAGCACGGATTTCTCCACCCTTACTGCCAAAGGCCACCACATCCACACGGTCGAAGGCATCGTCTTTGACGTTAAAGTTCAGTGGGGCGATATCTGCAGGAATCGTCACACCGATATAGTCGGGATAGATCTCAGGTAATTTGCCCATTCTCGCCAAGCCTTT
>JAEEGG010001525.1_pt1 | contig 62478 bp, 51 predicted proteins | sample 9134161 | NCBI WGS metagenome assembly JAEEGG01 (sample SAMN16246543, study PRJNA631951) | gut metagenome | biome: gut microbiome; feature: rumen; material: CR-attached | host: Bos | place: Iran: Karaj | collected 2018-10
ATCAGGAACGATGTCAACGAAAACAGTAAAGTGTAAACCTTATCAGGAAAACAACTGACAACCAACTCAGGAAAAGAGCAAAAAACTGTCAACCGAAATCAGGAAAAGACACTGTAAAATCGATTTCGTGACAAATGCGACAAATGTGACACGAGAATTTTGCGGCACGGAGAAAAAAACGTATCTTTGTACACACAAAAGAATAAAAAGACAAACTGGAATAATGAAAAAGACAATGATTAACGCAGCAGTGCTGGCATTTGCCGCAATGGCGCAGCACGCCGGGGCACAGCAGCAGGACCGCAAGATGCCCATGCCCGACCTCAACGAGGTCAACATGCCGCTCTTCCAGACAAAATACACCGCCGACCCCTCACCGCTGGTGGTGGGCGACACACTGTTTCTCTACACCTCGCACGACGCCTCGCCCGAAGACATACCAGACGCCAACGAGAGAAACTCGGCCGGATTCTTCATGTACGACTGGCTGCTGTGGAGCACCACAGATATGGCCAACTGGACCGAGCACGGCGCTGTGGCCTCGCTGAAGGACTTCAAATGGCGCAGCCGCGAGAACGGAGCCTGGGCAATACAGACTGTGGAGCGCGACGGCAAATACTACCTCTACGCACCACTGCACGGGCACGGCATCGGAGTGCTTGTGGCCGACTCACCCTACGGCCCGTTCCGCGACCCGCTGGGAGAACCGCTCGTGTGGCAGAAGGAGCACTGGAACGACATAGACCCCACCGTATTCGTGGACGACGACGGGCAGGCATATATGTACTGGGGCAATCCGCACACCTACAGGTGCAAGCTGAACAGGGACATGATATCCGTTGACGGCGGCATCACCCGGCTGCCCCACATACCCAACTATCAGGAGGGCCCGTGGTTCTACAAGAGAAGCCTGCCGACAGCCGACGGCAAGCAGCCGACAGCAAAATACTACCTGGCCTTCGCCACCACCTGCTGCCCAGAGGCTCTGGGATATGCCATGAGCGACAGTCCGACAGGTCCGTGGGAATGGAAGGGATATATCATGCGACCCACACAGCGCGACCGCGGCAACCATCCCGGCATCTGCGACTACAAGGGCCGCAGCTACATCTTCGGACAGGACTACGACCTCATGCACCTCGACACATACATCCATCACGAGCGTCGCAGCGTCAGCGCCAGCGAGATAGTATATCTGGAGGACGGCACCATTCCCGAGATACCCTACTGGCTCGACCAGAAACCCATGCAGCAGCTGCAATGGCTGAATCCGTACCGGCGCGTGGAAGCCGAGACGATGGCATGGGGCAAGGGACTGAAGAGCGCCAAGATGGGCATAGAGAACACAGGCGTGGTGAAGGACATGCCCGAATCAGCGGGCAGGCGCAACATGTATATCTGCGACATCGACAACGGGGAATACATACGTCTGCGCGGTGTGGACTTCGGTGCAGGAGCAAAGGCGTTCAGCATCTGTGCTGCGGCAACGGGAAGCTGCTCCGTGACTCTGCGCCTCGACTCGGAAAGCGGTCCCGTGGTGGGCACAGCCGACATCCGCAGCACCGGTTCCCTGGATGTCTATAAGCAGTTCTCTGCAAAGGTGAAAGGCGTCAACAGCGTGCACGACCTCTATCTGTGCTTTGGCAACGTCCAAGGCGACATACGTCTCGACTACTGGAAATTCAAATAAATACAATGAAAAAGACAATGATTAGCGCAACCGTGCTGGCATTTGCCGCAATGACTGCACAGGCACAGAATCCATTCGTACAGACCTGGTACACCAGCGACCCCGCACCCATGGTGCACGACGGACGGATGTATGTCTATACGGGGCACGACGAGGACGGCGCCGACTTCTTCTGGATGCAGGAGTGGCGCGTGTATTCCACCGACGACATGGTGAACTGGCAGGATCACGGTTCGCCGCTCGCCCTGGAGAGCTTCTCATGGGCCGACGACCGAGCATGGGCAGCGCAGACGGTGGAGAGAGACGGCAAGTTCTACTGGTATGTCTGCGCACACAGCAAGATATCGAAAGGCATGGCCATCGGTGTGGCTGTGAGCGACTCACCCACAGGACCCTTCAAGGACGCCATCGGGAAACCGCTCTTCGAGAACGGAGCATGGGACCACATCGACCCCACTGTGCTCATCGACGACGACGGCCAGGCATGGCTGATGTGGGGCAATCCGCAGGTGTACTACCTGAAGCTGAACCGCGACATGATATCCTACAGCGGAGAAGTGGGACGCCTCGACATGACGGAGGAAGCCTTCGGAGGTCCCGTCATGGGCAAGCGCGAGAAGGGCAGGAAATACAAGGACTCTTATGTGGAAGGACCATGGCTCAGGAAGGTGGATGCATCGAAGTACAAGGTGCCGGGTGAGAAGAGATACCAGTTGCTCTACGCTGCCGGGGGTGTGCCCGAGCACATCAGCTACAGCACAGCACCCTCGCCCACCGGCCCCTGGACCTACGCAGGGGAGATAATGCCGCTGAGCGACACGAAATCGTTCACCAACCACTGCGGCGTGGCCGACTTCAAGGGACACTCCTACTTCTTCTACCACACCGGCAAACTGCCCGGCGGAGGAGGATTCGGACGCAGTGTGGCTGTGGAAGAGTTCAAATACAACGAGGACGGCTCCTTCCCCACCATCATGCCCACCGACGAGGGCGTGGCACCCGTGGCAGCCTTCAGTCCCTACCGGAAGGTGGAGGCCGAGACGATGGCCTTCTCACGCGGCGTGAAAACCGAACAGAACGACAGAATCGGAGTCTATGTGACCGATATCCACAACGGCGACTACATCAAACTGCAGAACGTGACGTTTGAAGGCAGCGTGCCCGGCCGGTTCACGGCACGAGTAGCAAGCGGTCTGCGAGGCGGACAGATAGAGGTGCGACTCGACAGTCTGCAGGGAAAACTGCTGGCCCGTCTGGAAGTGCCCGGCACAGGAGGATGGGAGAACTGGCAGACACTGACAGCGGAGGCAGAGGAAACGGAGAGTGACGGCAGATGTCACGACCTGTATCTGGTGTTCACAGGACGCAAGGGACCGAAGCTCTTCAACATAGACTGGTGGGAAATCGGGAAAAACAGGAAAAAATAAGTAAATGCACAACAATATGAAGAAAATAAAACATATCACAGGGGCTGCTGTTATGCTAGCCATACTGGGCGGAGGCATCTACCTGAACGGACTGATGCCCATCATCACAGGCTATGCCGCAAAGAATCTCGCATCGGCAGTATTCGTATCGGGCCGCAACGCTGAAGAGGTGGAGGCTCTGGATCTCAACTTCTCCTTCATCCGCTACACAAGCAACACCGTGGACAGCGTGAACAAAACCGTCACCAGCCGTTTCCTGTGGGGCGAATCCACAGCCGCGTGGAGTGAAGGATACGGTGTGACACTGCTGCGCGGAACCACTGCAGAGGAACTGCGGGCCAAACGTCCTGCACAGAACCGTCGGACACCGGCTGTCGCACATCCCCTGCCCGCAGGCGACTCAGCGCTCAGCGCAAGACTGGAACCCGTGGCCCGGGCCTTCGTGGACGAGAGGGCCTACAACGGTCATCCCTTTGCCTTCATGGTGCTGCACAAGGGCGGCGTGGTGAGCCAGCGATACGGCGAGGGTATCGGCCCCGACACCAAACTGCTCAGCTGGAGCATGGCAAAGAGTTTCACAAACGCCGTCGCAGGCGTAATGGCAAAGGACAGCATCGTGGATATCTATGCCCCGACAGGCATCGCCGAATGGCAGGACGACGGACGCAGAGACATCACACTCAGCGACCTGATGCAGATGCAGAGCGGACTGGAATGGAACGAGGACTACGGAGCACGCTCCGATGTGAATATCATGCTGCACTGCGAGCAGGACATGGGACGCTATGCAGCCTCCAAACCGCTCGAAAGCAAACCCGGCACACATTGGTACTACTCCAGCGGCAGCACCAACATCGTGATGCGATACCTGCGCGGTAAATTCACATCCGACGAGGACTTCCACAACTATCTGCGCACACACCTCTACGCACCGCTGGGCATACAGGACATCGTCTTCGAAGAGGACATGAGCGGCACACCCGTGGGGTCGTCATACGTCTATGCCACAGCAGCGGACTTCGCACGCTTCGGCCAGATGTATCTCGACGACGGCTGCGCGAACGGCGAGAGGGTGCTCCCCGAAGGATGGGTGAAATACACCTGCACACCGGCCTCCGACAGCGAGGGATGCTACGGAGCCTTCTTCTGGCTCAACAGGCAAAACTACGCCAACAACACGATAGCGGAGAAAAAAGGCTCCAAACCCGACAACCTGCCCGACATGCCGGCAGACCTTTTCTACTGCAACGGACACGACGGTCAGCGCATATACGTCATACCCTCGGAGGAACTCGTCGTAGTCGTACTGAGCTACTCACAGAAGCCCGACAACACGATAGACTTCAACAGACTGCTGAGGGACATACTGTCATCATTGACAATTGAGAATTGATAATTGACAATTGAGAATTGGGAAATCCCATTGGCCTAATTAGCCTAATTGGCCCAATTGGCCCAATGAGATTTATTAGAGGGGGCAAAAAAAAAGAGCTCCAAGCCTTTCGGCCTGGAGCTCTTTGTGTGAAGAGGAGGAGACTCGAACTCCCACGTCTCGCGACACTACCACCTCAAAGTAGCGCGTCTACCAATTCCGCCACCTCTCCAACACATCGTGGACTCTTATCCACATTGCTGGTGCCCAAAACAGGACTCGAACCTGCACGTCTCGCGACACACGCACCTGAAACGTGCGCGTCTACCAATTCCGCCACTTGGGCATTTCACAATAAATGAGCGGAAAACGAGACTCGAACTCGCGACCCCAACCTTGGCAAGGTTGTGCTCTACCAACTGAGCTATTTCCGCAGTTTCTTCAAAGCGCCTTGCCAAGGTTGGTCACCTTATTTATCTGGGGCAAGGTTGTGCTCTACCAACTGAGCTATTTCCGCGTAAAAAAACGCCATTCCGCTGAATTGCGAGCGCAAAGGTATGGCTTTTTTTTGTTATAGCCAAACTTTTACACAACTTTTTTCGAAAGGAGAGGAAAAAAAGTCCAATTCAATCCATACGGGCGCGGTAATCCTCGTAGGAAAAGGCGCGAAGCACCTCATCTTCGCCGTTCAGACGACGCATCACAATGGAAGGATGAGAGATGCCGTTGAACATGGTGGTCTTCACCGTGGTGTAATGGTTCATATCCTCCAGATGGAGCGTCTCCCCCACTCTGAGTTCGTGATCGAAGAGGAAACCCTCCATGAAGTCGCCGCTGAGACAGGAATTACCGCCGAGACGGTATTCGTACACCTTGCCGGGAAAGTCTTCCTCCACACACTCGCGCACAGCGGGCTTGTAGGGCATCTCCAGACAGTCGGGCATGTGACAGGTGAACGACACATCGAGAATAGCCGTGCGGATGCCGTGATTCTCCACAATATCGACAACAGACGTCACCAGCGGACCCGTCTGCCAAGCGAAGGCACTGCCCGGTTCGAGAATGATATGAAGATGAGGATAGCGCTCACGCAGGCCGGAGAGGATGCGCACAAGACGCTCCACATCGTAGTCGGCACGCGTCATGAGATGACCGCCGCCGAGATTGAGCCACTTGATATGCGGAAACCACTCGCCGAAATTGCGCTCGATATAGATGAGGTTGTCCTCCAGGTCCTCCGCTGACGACTCGCAATGACAATGACAGTGGAAACCCTCGATATAAGTTGAGAGTTGAGAGTTGAAAGGTGAGAGGTCGTCGCGCAGCACACCGAAGCGCGAACCCGGAGCACAGGGGTCGTAGAGAGCCGTCTCAATGTGGGAATGCTCCGGATTGATTCTCAAGCCGGGCGACACACGCAGGTCGGGATGCTCCGCATTGTAAGTCTGAAGCAGCGGCATAAAACGGCGCAACTGACTGAGGGAATTGAACGTGATATGCGAAGAGCAGCGCAGCAGAGCGGAGAAATCATCCTCCGTGTAGGCCGGAGAGAAGGTGTGGGTACGGGCACCGAACTCCTCATAACCCAGACGGGCCTCCCAGAGACTGGATGCCGTGGTGGAGGATATGTACTCGCGAAACACCGGAAACGTGCGCCACAGGGCGTAGGCCTTGAAGGCAAGGATAATCTCCACTCCGGCACGCTCGGCCACAGAACGGATGAGCGAGAGATTGCGCCGGAGAAGACGCTCTTCGATTAGATAGTAGGGAGTCTTCATCGTCATCAGTACACCCAGCGCACATTGTCAATCCAGAGAGTGCTGCCCGCCGTGCCGATGTAGGCCCCGCCGTGGGACGAATCGAATTTCACGATGGCATGCGTGGGAGCGTCGGAAGCGGCAGCCCACCCTATCTCGTTGCAGGGCACAAGTTTACCCTTGGAATTCTTGGCATAGAGAGCCTTGTCGTCGGAGAAGAGCCCCATATAGTCACGATACCACGACTCATGGGAGATGTCGCCATAGTGGATGGTGTATTCCTTGTCGTTGACCCAGGAAGAGGTGGACTTGTCGTAGTGCACAACCATAGTGCCAACGCGGTAAGCCACAATATTTCCCTTGGCATCTTCCTCCCTCTTCTGGAGAATGACGATGGCCTGGCACTTGTCGGGGCCGACCACCTTGGAGGCTTTGGAGAAACCCGTCTCGCGGACGCGGTCGGGACTGTCGGTGAGATGCACCTTATAGTCGTACTTGATGGCCCGGGGACGACGGGTGAAAGGTATGCCGAAGTCGATATTGGCAACACCATTCTTGGAGGAGGTGATGGGCTCCTTGATTTCGCCCGTGAAGAGCGAACCGGTGGCAATGACACGTATGTTGATGAGACCTATCACCTTGACCGACTCCACATGAGTGACGAGTTTGGCACAGGAACCGTGACCCTCGTGAGTGTCCTTATAGACGCTGGAATTGGTCTTCACCACACCGGCCACCTTGGCATACACATTACTGGTACCCCAGGGACTGCCGCCCGTGTTGGAGTAAGCCTTTCCTTCCGGCCAGCGGGCCGCGGGACCCACCTCGAGAATCGTCTTACGATTGCCGCCGATGATGGCACTCTCTTTGTAGCTGCGCTCAATCCACTGCTCGAAGTCACCGAACTTAATCTGTTCATCCTCAGCAAAAAGCGTTCCAACGGACAGAAACACCAACAGCAATGCGAGAACGCGTTTTAACATAGCCATACAAGTTTTAGAATGCTTCGTTGATATTAAACACCACACCACCCTCGTCGCGTGTAAAACCGTAGTCGATACGTATGTTCACGCGGGGTTTGAACTCCCAGCGCAGACCCAGTCCGTAGCTGGGCAACGTCTTGTGCCAGGCGATGGTTCTGAAGTCGGAGAAGACATTGGCGCAGCCCACCCAGGCTACAAGACCCAGACGCCATTTGATGCGCTGGCGGAACTCTATCTGACCCTCCATGATGTTGTTGTCGCGATAGCGTCCGCGGTAGTAACCGCGCAGACGTCCGTCCACACCCGACATGCCCATCAGCGTCCAGGGCACCGTGCCTCCGTAGTTGAACAGTCCGTGCACCTCCATGGCAAATATACATTTCGTCCACAGGGGGACGTAGGTGCGATAAGTGACATCAGTGGACCAGAAGGAATAGGTACTGATACCGGGAGCGTAGTAGAGTTGCTGGATGCTGAAATAGTGGCCCTTATAGGCATTCAGACCGAAGTCGCGCGAGTCGTAGAGCAGTTCGCCACCGAATCCCGTGGCGATGATGTTTTTCTCCTGTCCGTCAAGAAGATCCACAATCTGTAAATTGCGGATGGGATATACGAAGTCACGCGTATTGTTGATCTGGAAATTCATCCTGGCGCCGGCATACAGGTTGCTGGCGATACGGAAAAGATAGTTCGGGCTGAAAGACATCTGGATCTGCTTGTAGTTGCCCTTGTTGCGGTCGTCGCTGCACATATCCCAGCCTATACCCCAGATGTCGTTGGGAATGTTGCGGAAGGTGAAATCGTAAGTCCAGCGCTGGCGATCCTTGGGCATGTAGTTGTTGCCCCTGACACCCACCTCCACATAGCCTTTGATGCCGAAGTTGAAATAGAGACTCATGTCGGACTTCTGCAGCTGACGGTCGTTGCGGTCCCAACGGTAGAGACCGCTCACAACGCCTCCGATGGCAAAGGAACTGTTGGGATTGTAGCTGGGACCGGCAGCAATGCTCCAGTCGAAGGGTTTGTCGCTCTCCTTGTTGGTCTTGGAGAGATAGTCGAGGAGCCAGTAGACGGGACGTGCTATACCTTTCTTGCTGTGATAGTCGTAGCGGCTTTTCTTTACCGTGTCAACAGCAAGGCTGTCGGTCACGGGATTGCCCCTCACGAGACTGTCGGATGCCAACACAACGCTGTCGGTCGGCACAATCTCATGTCCGAGGACAAACTGACACACACAGGCAATGCATGCCAGAATCAGAGTACGTTTCATCATACGGGTACAAAGGTAAGAATTTTTCCCGAGATATAAAACAATGAAAATTGAAAAACATCCCTCTTCATTCCTTAATCATCAATTTTATTATCATAATTTACACATTCTTCAATAAAAATTCGTATTTTTGCACACAAAAGGACACAAAATCACAACTCAGACATGGTCATTTCCGCACAACAGATAGAACAGGACCGCCGCGTCCTCGAACTGCTCTCGCAGAGTTTCCCCAACGCAGGGGCAGCCAGCACCGAAATCATCAATCTGGAGGCCATACTCAACCTGCCGAAAGGTACAGAACATTTCGTGGCCGACATACACGGAGAGCACGAGGCCTTCCAGCACATACTGAAGAACGCGTCGGGAAGCATCAAACGAAAAATCAAGGAACGCTACGCAGACACCCTCTCCAAGGAGGAGATAAGGGAACTGTGCACGCTCATCTACTATCCGGAAGAAAAACTGGAACTCATCACCGCAGCGGAAAAAGACCTCACACCCTGGTATGAGACCACACTGTACAGACTCATCGAGGTGTGCCGCATCGTATCATCGAAATACACGCGCAGCAAAGTGCGCAAAGCCCTGCCCAGAGAGTTTGCATACATACTGGAGGAACTGCTGCACGAGAACGCCGAGGACAAGGACAAGGGCGACTACATACACCGTATCGTGGAGACCATCATATCCACAGAGCAGGCCGGCAACTTCATCAAGGCGCTCTCGCACGTGATACAGCATCTGGCCATCGACCAGCTGCACATCCTGGGCGACATCTTCGACCGCGGACCCGGAGCACACATCATCATGGACACACTCGTCGACTACAAGAATTTCGACATACAATGGGGCAACCACGATGCCCTGTGGATGGGTGCCGCCGCCGGTAACGACTGCTGTATCATGAACGTACTGAGACTCTCGCTGCGTTTCGGCAACATGGCCACACTGGAGGACGGATACGGTATCAACCTCGTACCGCTGGCCACATTCGCAATGGAACACTACGGAGACGACCCCTGCAGGGAATTCATGCCCAAACTGGCAGAACACCAGCGGGCCATGGACGAAAAAGAGCAACTGTTGCTGGCAAGAATGCATAAAGCGGTCTCCGTGCTGCAGTTCAAACTGGAGGAACAGATGATCTGGGCACATGACGACTGGGTGATATCACGCGTGGGCACACTGCACCACATCAATCCCGAAAAGGGTGTGTACGAACTGGACGGCAAGACCTACAGTATGACATCGTGCCACTTCCCCACCGTGGACTGGAACGACCCCTACAAGCTCACTCCCGAAGAAGAAGAACTGACACGGCAGCTGCACCACAGCTTCCGCGTGAGCGAGAAACTGCAGAGACACATCAAATGCCTGTTCGACCACGGATGCATGTACGCCGTGTTCAACTCCAACCTGCTCTTCCACGCCTCCGTACCCATGAACGAAGACGGCACACTCAAGGAAGTGACACTGAAGGGAGAGAAACTGAAAGGCATGGCACTGATGACACGCACGGGAATGATTATGCGCTCGGCATTCACGACAGACACACCGGAGACCGACAAGAAATGGGCGAAGGACTATTTCTGGTATCTGTGGTGCGGCCCCGAAAGTCCTCTCTTCGACAAGAGCCGGATGACCACGTTCGAGCGCTATTTCCTCGTGGACAAGACACTGCACGAAGAAAAGAAAGGTGCATACTACCGTCTGCGCAACAATCCAGACGTGTGTCGCAGCATACTGGACGCATTCGGAGTGAAGGGCACTCACCGGCATATCATCAACGGACACGTGCCCGTACACGTGGCTGCGGGAGAAAGCCCCATCAGAGCCGACGGACAACTGATGGTCATCGACGGAGGATTTGCCGAACCGTATCACAAGACAACGGGCATCGCCGGATATACGCTCGTCTACCACTCCAGAGGATTCCAGCTCATACAGCACGAACCCTTCAAGAGCACAAAGGATGCCATCGTGAGCGGCACTGACATCAAGAGCGAGGTACAGATCGTGGAGATGATGGGACAGCGCATGAAAGTGAGAGACACCGACAGAGGGCAGCATCTGATGAGACAGATAGAGGAACTCCGGGAACTGCTCTACGCCTATCGTCACGGACTGCTTAAATCCAGAGGATAATGAACGAATACGCTTCAAAAAAATATATCGAAATACCCGTCAGGGAGGACACCGTACTCATCGACTTCCTCCTCAAACAGATGGGACTCACACACACGAGAGTGAAGAATCTGCTCTCGGGCGGAGCTGTCACGGTGAACAGAAAGGCTGTGAGCCGGCACGACACACCTCTCAGGAGAGGCGACGTGGTGAACGTGATGAGACACAAGAAATCCACAGCACTTGAAAACCGCTACGTAAAAATCATCTACGAGGACAAGAATCTCGTGGTGATAGAAAAGAGCGAGGGCATACTCTCAATGGCCTCGTCGGCAAAGCAGTACTGCGTGAAGACCGTGCTGGACGAATACTTCGAGAAGAGACACTTCAAATGTCGTGCCCACGTGGTACACCGCCTCGACAGGGAAACCTCCGGTCTTATGATATATGCCAAGGACATAGAGACCGCGCAGACGTTGGAGCACAACTGGAAGGAACTCGTCTACGACCGCCGCTACGTGGCTCTTCTCTCGGGTGCAATGGAGCAGGAAGGCGGCACTGTGCACAGTTGGCTGAAAGACAACAAGGCATTCGTCACATATTCCTCTCCCACCGACAACGGCGGAAAGGAAGCCGTCACACACTACCGGCGCCTCAAAGTGAGCGGCGACCTCACACTATGTGAGATGAAACTGGAGACCGGGCGCAAGAATCAGATTCGCGTACACATGGCTGACCTGGGATATCCCGTGTGCGGAGACGACAAATACGGCAACGGACGCAATCCGGCACGTCGCCTTGCACTGCATGCCTACAGACTCTTCTTCACCCATCCCGTGACAGGGGAAGACATGCGCTTCGAGACTCCGTTCCCGAAAGCCTTTACAAAATTCTTCGAGGATTAGAAGGACATTCCTATCAGCGTCAGCAGAAACGCTACTGAGACAAAATCCATATCCGACATCAGAAAACCCGAAGATGTGTAGGACGTGGAATAATAGCTGTGGGTGTATTTCTTCATATGTTTCTTGGCTGTTACACGGTAGATGTAATAGGTAAGAAAACCCGTCAGAGCGCCAAGAACGGCACCGCACAGTATGTCGGAAGGATAGTGAACACCCATATACACACGACTGTAACAACACATCACAGCCCACAGGAAACACAGCATCGTCATACGCCAATGATGCACCAGAAGAGACAGGAATGTTGCCACGGCGAAGGTGTTGGCCGCGTGGCTGCTGGGGAAACTGTACAGTCCGCCCAAATATCCGTTCACAATCTGTATCTGACCGGCAAGAGACGGTTCGTGCGTGGGACGCAAACGACCCACGAGGGGTTTCAGCAACGTGGCGCTCGCCTGGTCTGCGATAAGCACTGTGAGAGCCACAAAAGCCAAGATGGAGAGTGCCACCTCCACTTTATTGTTCTTGAACACCAGCCACAGTATCGAAACATAAAACAGCATCCAGGGCAGAATACCGGTCACATTCCACATGAAATCGTTCAGCCATGTGGTGTGATACCCGTTTATCAGCAAGAGAAAATACTCATCCATACCTTTTCCACTACAGCGTTATATCTGCTCCAGCTGTTCTCTCTCCATCCACCCCACTTTTCCGTCGGCAATCTGTATCTCGACCCATTCCTTCATCGTGTTGTCGAGAATCTCCACACGGGTGCCCTCGTGAAGTACGAACAGTTCCGTGCCGCTCTTCGAAGGCGTGCTCTTCACCGTCACGGCGGGAGTCATCACAATGGCGCCGCTGCGCTCCACCTGCATCCGTCGCTGACTGTAAGCCAAAGCATTTGTCAGCAAGACAAGGACGAGAGACAACAGTGCTCCGAAGAAACCTGTCTTGCGGACGACAATGTCGGATGAGAAGAAATACATGAAGAATAACAGCAGCATTCCCACGAAGAAAGCGACTGCCCACGCGGCCCACTCATCGGCACTCAGCCACGATGTCATAGAATGCCAGGCCGCAGTGAAGAACATCTCATGGCGGGGCGTGATATGGTCTATTGTCTTCGAACGGGCCATATCCAGATTGAAACGGATATCCTCGTCGGAAGGATCCAGCAGAGCCGCTCTCTCAAACCACAATACACTGCGCGCCATATCGTCCAGACGATAGTAGCAGCAACCCAGATTGTAGCACACAGCCGCGCTCTCCCCCATCTCGGCAACAGCTTTATAGTGCGTCACAGCTGTCTTGAAATCCTCCTTCGCAAAAGCACTGTCGCCCAGCACTTTGAGGGAATCCGCCTCCGCAGCCGACACAAATGCGGCTGTCATCAGCATTATCAATATGGTGAGTCTCTTCATCTTCTTATTCCATTTCGTTTATCACATCCGTTGCCTCTGCGAATATCTTGTCCATCGTCTCCTCAGGATTTCCCGGAGCAAAGCGGGCAAACTCGCAATCGTTCATCACTCTGATATATCGCTCCACAAGTGCTGCGTCCACACCTTTGGAGAGCATCTCCTCTGAGATTCTTTCCTTGGAGAGTTCCTCGGTGGGCAACGAGAGCTTGTCTCCTGCATAGCCGATCAGAGCCCGCAGGGTCTCATCATAGAATGCACCGGCATCGTGTGCTTTCAGGAGTTTTGCAGCCACTTTCAGACGCTTCGATGCAGCCTTTCCGGCGCGCTTGCGACGCATACCAGCTATGTTGGCATTCTCTTTGGCTTTGCGATAGAAGATACCGAGTATTCCGAGGAAGGCAACAAGACTGACACCGTAAGCAATGCCGTATTTCTCAGTCATGAAGAAGTTCACCGACTGACTCTTCACCTTCGCTTCTCCGGTCTTGATATAGTGTATGTCGCTGGAGAGCACCTTCAAGTCCTCTTTGTGCTGCACAGTGGTGGTGTGCGTCTCCTTTCCCTTTGCAACGGCGATGTGGAAGGAATCCGTCCTCACTGTCTGATATGCTTCTTTGTCCGGGTCGAAATACGTGAATTCCACGGGAGGAATACTGTATCTGCCGCCGTGGCGAGGCACCACGACATAGTCGAACAGCACATTACCCTTTGCTCCCGACGTCGTCATCACCGTTTTGTTGTTCTCTTTGGGGTCGTACACCTCGAAATCCTTGGGGAACGACACCACCGGAGCCTTCATCAGTTTCATGTTACCCTGACCGCTCACCACGAGTCTCAGCGTGGCTGCATCGTTGGCATTGAGTTGCTCGGGAGTGAGTGTGCCCGACATCGTGAAATGTCCCACAGCACCTGTAAAGTGCTCCGGACGAGGTGTCGGCAGCGCTTGCACTTCTATCTCCACAGCGGGTGCCACTATAGTCTTCTTCACCATCTGTGTGAGCGCTCCGCCTCCGAAGAAGATATCGAACGGATCTGCAGAAGCATTTGTCAGTTCAACCTCCGCATCGAAGTTCACGGAGGGAATGGATATCTTACCTGTCTTCTGGGGGAAGAGCACATACTGGCGCCACACAGCCGTGCCGTAGTTGCGACCGTTGTAGCGCTCGTATTTCAGCGACATCTGTGCCTTGGAGTCCAGTTCCTGAACGTGGCAGTTGTCCAGTTCCGGCATTTCGCCTGCCAGCTGACGTATATTGACAAGTGTATAGAGCTTATAGGTCACCACCACAGCTTCCTGTTCATACACCTTCTTCTTGTTGGCTGTCACTGCGATAAACAGGTCGTCCTTCCCCACTCCTTGCTGTCCGCCGCGACGCTGGGACACACTCGGACGAGAGCCGCCCTGAGACTGGCCGCCCTGAGCGCTGCCACCGCCCGTGTTGCCGGAAGACGGGAGCACCTCGATGTTCGCCCCCGCACTCTTGTAGGTCTTTCCGCCGCTCCTGATTGTGGCTGCCGGCACCTGGAACCTTCCTTCCTGCTTTGCCAGCAGAGTGTAGGAGAATGTCATCGAACTGCTGCTCGTGCTCCTGCCGTTCACGATGCTGTAGCTGCTCTGGGTGCTCGTCGAGGGACCGTACAACAGGTCGAAACCGGGAAAATCCCCCACCTGTATGTCATCCACATCCGATGTGTTGACAATATAGCTCACACGCACCCTCTGTCCCACTTCACACTGGGGCTGCACCTGTATCTTCACCGTCACCTGGGCTATCATCCCCACAAAGGACAATATCAGGCAGACTGTCGTAAGAACGTATCTCTTCATCACCATTGTTTCTCTAATCTGCGACGCTCGTGCTGTTGCTGCTGTCGCTGCACTTTTTCCTGCGTATTCTTCTCGTCCTGCATGGCAGCCTTCAACAGTTGCTCGGCATTCTCCCTGGACATCTCGTCAGGTTTGGGTTTCTCCTCCTGCTGCTGACCATCGTCCTTCTTTTCCTGCTGCTGTTGCTGTTGCTGCTGCTTCTGGTCCTGCTGCTGTTGTTGCTGCTGTTGCTGCTGATCCTGATTCTGCTGATTCTGGTCCTGCGGCTGATTCTTGAGCTGGCGCTGACAGAGCACGTAGTTGTAGCGCGTCTCGTCGTTCGCGGGGTCGTTGCGCAGCGACTGCTTGTAGCACTCTATAGCCTTGTCATACTGCTTTGCGGCCTGCAGGACGACGCCCATATTATGCCAGATAGACGACAGCCTCTTCTTGTCCTTTTCCACCTTCGAGGCCATCTCATATTCCTTCATAGCATCCTCGGCCTTCGACTGCATGATAAGCGAATTACCCAGATTGTAGCGGGCAATACCGTTGCTCGGATTCTGTTCTATGGCCTTGTGATACTGTATCTGGGCTTTCTCTGCCTGCACTTTCCCCTCCACAGTGTCTCTCATCAGTCTGTTACCCCTGCGGATGAACGCGCGGTCGTTCTGTGCCGAAGCGCCCACCACCATCATCACAGCCAGGAGCGCCATCGTTCCACGCTTAAACACGTTCCATCTCTGGATGACATGGTTCTCTCTCTCCAGTATCACCACTTCCAGTATCAACAGGAGCATAGCCACCAGCATAAATCCCTGATACTGCTCGTCGAATTCGCTGTACATCTGACTCTCCATCTTCGACTTGGCCAGCCTGTCCACGTATTTCGACAGCTTGCTCTGTGCCGAGCTGCTGTTGTCCACGTAGATATACGCTCCGTCACCGGCCTCGGCTATCTCCTGGCACATCTGCTCGTTCAGACGCGACATCACCGTGTTGCCCTCGTTGTCTATCATATACTGGCTCGTGCCCGGTATGGGAATCGGCGCTCCGTTCACGCTGCCCACTCCCAGCACATAGACGTGTATGCCCTGCTTTGCAGCCTGCCTGGCAGCCTCGACGGCACCGCCCTCGTTGTCCTCACCGTCAGTGATGACGAATATGGCGCGCGACACATCTTCCTGCTGAGTGAAGCTCCTCATACCCATCGTGATGGCGGCGGCGATGTCCGTGCCCTGCAGCTCTATCATCTTGGGCGATATCGTGCTCAGGAACATCTTTGCGCTCACATAGTCGCTCGTGATGGGCAGCTGTGTGAAGGCCTGTCCGGCATAGACGATGAGACCCACTTTGTCGTCGTTCATCTCGTCCACCATGCTCGAAATGAGCATCTTCGACTTCTCCAGACGGTTCGGGCGCACATCCTCCGCCAGCATCGAGTTCGACACGTCCAGGGCTATGATGGCCTCAATGCCGCTGCGCTCGCGGGTCTCCACCTTGGTGCCGAACTGCGGACGGGCCAGCGCTATGATGAAGAAGAGCAGGCTCACTTCCAGGAGCACGAACTTCACTTGCGGACGCAGTGCCGAGTAGTCTATCATCATGCTCTTCACCAGCCTTTTGTCTCCATATTCCTTCAGACGTCTCTTCTGACGCATCCAGAAGAGCACATGCAAAGCGGCAAACACTCCCAAGAGGAGTATCAAATACAGATATTGCGGATTTTCAAATCTAAACATGTCCTTCTTTTTTCTCTACGGTATACGTTTCAGTATCGTGGCGCGCAGCAACACTTCCAGCATCAGTGCGATGACGCACACCCAGAGGAATGCTCCGAATGCCTCGTAGTGCTTGGAATAGTTCTGCACCTTCATCTTGGTCTTCTCCAGCTTGTCTATTTCCTGATACACTTCGCGCAGTTTCGAGGTGTTGGTGGCTCTGTAGAACTCGCCGTCCGTCTTCCCTGCTATTGCAGCCAGTGTCTTGGTGTCTATCTCCACGGGTATGTTGACATACTCTGTCCTGCCCCCCACTCTCATGGGATAGGGAGCCGTGCCGTTGGTGCCCACACCGATGGTGTACACTCTGATGCCGAAACTGTGTGCTATGTCAGCGGCTGTGCCGGGCGATATGTCGCCGCGGTTGTTCGAGCCGTCCGTCAGCATTATGATGACCTTCGACTTGGCCTTCGAGTCCTTCAGCCTGGTCACTGCGTTGGCAATGCCCATACCTATTGCCGTGCCGTCCTCCAGGAGTCCTCTCTCCACCATGTCGCAGCTCAGTCCGCTCAGGAGGTTCAGGAGCACGGCGTGGTCCACCGTCATCGGACACTGCGTGTAGGCCTCTCCGGCAAACACCGTCAGTCCTATGTTGTCGTTGGGTCTTCCCTTGATGAAGTCCACGGCCACGTCGCGGGCCGCTATCACGCGGTTGGGCTTCAGGTCCTCTGCCAGCATCGACGTCGACACGTCCATACACAGCATGATATCAATGCCTTCCACGCTCTTGCTCGACCACGAGTTTGATGTCTGCGGACGTGCCAGTGCCAGACAGGCTGCCGTCCAAGCTATGCAGTTGAGCACGAAGGGGGCGTGCACCAAATATGTGCGCCATGTAGGCCTCACACCGCGGAAGGCGTCCATCGAGCTCACCTTCAGGGCCGGTGTCGTCTGCCTTTGCTTCATCACATACCAGGCCACGTAGGGCACCAGCAGTACGAGCAGTGATAAATATCCTATATCGTGAAATTCCATCTCCTTTTCCCGTTAACTCAACAAGTCCCACATCGTGTATGCTATATATGCCACCAGTCCTGCGCACACCACCGCAGCAATCGCCATTGCCACCCTGGATGCTATCACCTGGTTCAGCCTCTCCTTGTCCGTCTCCTTGATCACCTCGGGTTCCGGCTTAGCGTTCTCGTCCGTTTCCAGCTTCGTCTCCTCCACGTAGGCGATGGCCGCCACGAGGTTGGCGTCGTTCTCGCCCAGCAGTGTGGTCCACTTTGCGAACTTCACCAGATCGGCCGTGCGGAATATCTCGCGCAGCTCATCCAGCTTCTTCTGGTCGCCCTCCTCTATCAGCCGCTCGATGATTTCTGATGATGTCATCTCCATGGCAGAGAATCCGTAGCGGTCCTGTATGTAGGTGCGCAGTGTGTCGGTCAGCTGCGTGTAGTATTCCTTGCTGTCCTCCTCGGCCCATTTGCGCTCCTCCTTTATCTTGAGTATGCTGCTCATGGCCACCTGGTGTGCAGGCAGCTTCACCTTCCTCCTTATCATGCGGAAGATGGGGCGTCCCGTCTTGATTCTCCACCACAGCCATGCTATCATGCCTCCCAGCACTGCTATTGCGAGCAGGCTCCACATCACGCCCTTCCAGTCGTCCCACGAGAAGGGATTGTCCATTATCTCGCGCGGGGGGAAGAACTGGTCTGCGTGCAGTGTGTCCACGTCTACGGTGTACACCTTCAGTGCCAGCTGCTTCGATTCATACAGCTTCCCGTTCACCTTCACGGGCAGCGGCGGCAGATAGTAGAAACTGCTGTCCCACGCCGTGATGATGTATCTCTGGTGCACCTGCATGCGCCTGCCCTCGTCGAGCATTTCGGTGTCGGGTCTGAGCACCTCCACCACCTCCACGTTGGGCATCAGTTCCGTGCCTGCCTTGATGGGCGGCATTTCCAGCCTGTGCTTTGCCGGCAGCGACACTGTCAGGTCGAGTCCGTCCTGCTGTCCCACCCAGAACTGCACGCTGTCGAGCTTCACGTCCACGGTCACCTGCGCTGCTGCATTCATCAGCACCACCGCCAGTCCCGCTATCAATATTATTTTCTTCATTAACTCTAACCTTAACTCATTAGGCCAATTAGTCCAATTAGGCCAATTGGGCCCATTGGCCTCATTACCTCTTACTTCTTCCCGCGAACAGCGCCCTCAGCGCTGCCACATAGTCTCCGTCGGTGCGCACGCTCACGTTGTCCACGCTGCTGTGTGCGAATGTGTCTCTCAGCCGTTCCTTCTGCTGGCTCCACCACTGTGCCTGTGCATTGCGCACGGCTTTGCTGGATGTGTCTATGATGGCTTCGTGTCCGGTCTCTGCGTCGTGCATCTTGATGAGTCCCACGTCGGGCAGTTCGGCTATGCGCCGGTCATACACCTGCACGGCCACCACGTCGTGTTTCCTGTTGGCTATGGTCAGGGGCTGTTTGAAGTCCTTCCCGTCGATGAAGTCGCTCAGCATGAAGCAGGTGCAGCGGCGTTTGATGGCTCCGGTGAAGTATTCCAGTGCGGCTCCGATATTGGTGCGCGAGCTCTCCGGCTTGAATTCCAGCAGTTCCCGTATGATGTAGAGTATGTGTTTGCGGCCTTTCTTGGGCGGTATGAATTTCTCTATCCTGTCGGAGAAGAATATCACGCCTATCTTGTCGTTGTTCAGTATGGCGGAGAAAGCCAATGTGGCTGCTATTTCGGTCTGCATTTCGCGCTTTGTCTGGCATTGTGTGCCGAACTCCAGCGAACCGCTCACATCCACCAGCAGCATCACCGTCAGCTCTCTTTCCTCTTCGAACACCTTGATATAGGGCTTTCCGAAGCGTGCCGTCACGTTCCATTCTATGTCGCGGATATCGTCCCCGTACTGGTATTCTCTCACCTCTGCGAATGCCATACCGCGTCCTTTGAATGCGGAGTGGTATTCTCCTGCGAAGATGTTCGACGACAGTCCCCGGGTCTTTATCTCTATTTTGCGAACCCGCTTTAAAATCTCAGATGTCTCCAAACCCTAAAACTTTAAACTCTAACCTCTAAACTCTAACCTCTAAACTTTTATGGCACTTCCACCTTATTGATTATCTTGGATATTATTTCCTCTGCCGTCACGTTGTTTGCTTCGGCCTCGTAGGTCAGTCCGATGCGGTGGCGCATCACGTCGTGTGCCACGGCGCGCACGTCTTCGGGGATCACGTATCCGCGGTGTTTGATGAAGGCGTATGCTCTGGATGCGATGGCTAGGTTTATTGATGCACGCGGGCTGCCGCCGAACTCGATGTAGTCCTTCAGCTCCTCCACTCCGTATTTCTCGGGGAAGCGTGTTGCGAACACTATGTCGGTGATGTATTGTTCTATCTTCTCGTCGATGTACACCTGGCGCACCACGCTTCTTGCCTCGAATATCTCCTTTGTGGTGATGAGGGGCTTCACGTCGTTTCTCTCGCCGTTGATGTTCATGCGTATGATGTTCTTTTCCTCATCCTGCTTGGGGTAGTCGATGATTACCTTCAGCATGAATCGGTCCACCTGTGCTTCGGGCAGGGGGTATGTGCCTTCCTGCTCTATGGGGTTTTGTGTTGCCAGCACGAGGAAGGGGCTGGGCAGCTGGAATGTCTCCTTGCCTATTGTCACCTGTCTCTCCTGCATTGCTTCGAGCAGTGCTGACTGCACCTTTGCCGGTGCTCGGTTTATTTCGTCTGCCAGCACGAAGTTGGCGAACACGGGACCTCTTTCCACCTGGAATTTCTCCTCCTTCTGTGAGTATATCATTGTTCCCACGACGTCTGCGGGTAGCAGGTCAGGTGTGAACTGTATTCTTGAGAACTTTGCGTCCACGAGTTTTGCCAGTGTCTTGATGGCTTGTGTTTTAGCCAGACCGGGCACACCTTCCAGGAGCACGTGTCCGTCGGAGAGCAGTCCGATGAGTAGGGATTCCACGAGGTGTTTTTGTCCCACTATTACTTGCGACATACCTGTTTGCAGGTTTGTCACGAATGAGCTTTGTTTCTCGATTAGTTCGTTTAATGCACGAATATCAACAGATTCTGCCATATTTTATGTGTTGTTTTATTAAATTCGGGTGCAAAAGTACGAAAAAAGCGTCACACGCGTCGCATGTTTTTCCTTAAAAAAAACTACTCGCTTCTTAAAGTTCGTTAAAATGCAACTCCTCCCCCGCCCGTTTCACTTTTTTTCACGTACTTTGCGGTTGATAAAAATAATAGACCAAGTTAAAGATCAAATGACAAGTTATTCACGACAAACTTTAAATAACAAGCTACCAAAACCAATCATACACATTATGTTATACGCATTGTATGCTATATATCAGCATATTATATGGTGTAGTATAAATCTTAGCTTTAGAAAGTCCCATACGAACATTATCAAGTACAACACATTACTCTTATCACTATTATTCTGCACCATTGAAGCACATGGTCAGCTTCAACAGTTATCCTGGGACGAGTACGTACAAAGTATATACGAAGAGGTCCAGGAAAACGAAGGAAATTTAGACGAAATCAGCTCTCAGTTATATGAGTTAGAGAAATTACACCAGAACCCTTTAGATATCAACACCGCAACACAAAAAGATCTGACCTCCCTCCCCTTTCTTGACAATGAAGAAATCGACCAAATACTTCTATATATTTATCGCCACGAACGTATAGACTCATGGGGAGAACTTCTTCTCATTCCAGGACTACACACAGAAAGTATTCGCGTATTACCTCTTTTCTGCACAATATCAGAGCACACAGACAAACGACAGACACGCCAAAAGGGTGTAAAGCAATCATTTGACACCCGTATCGACATTCCGTTATATTCGCGCAAAGGATATATTAGCGATGGAAATGACCCTCCCGCATACGCAGGTAATAAACTATATCACCGAATGCGATATACTATAGACACAAAACGGGTAAAAGCCTCAATATACGCAGAGAAAGATGCCGGTGAACGTTTTTATGATTTTTATGGCGGGTATATTGAAGCCAAGAACCTTGGAATAGTCGACCATCTCGTTATCGGCGATTATCGTATTGGCTGTGGAGAGGGCCTTGTCATTGGTCGATATCGTGTGAGTAAATCATCAACAAACACACAATCACCACAAGGCATATTGCCTCAACAAGGCACAACTGAAACAAATATTTTACGAGGCGCGGCTATTACAATGAGCCATCATGATTTTGAAGCATCTGTTTTTGGGTCTTACTCAGCACTTGACGCAACATTATCTAAAACAGGCAACAGCGTTCAAACTATTATTAACACAGGACTTCACAGAACAGAAAGTGAACGCGAAAAGAAACATAATCTATATGAGACGCTCATTGGTTGTCATTTGGGATGGAATAGAAACATTGAAAAAAAATATCTAAATATCGGCATTACCGGAACATGGCGTCATACATCAATTACACTTGACCCACGGCCAAAGAAGACACGTTCCACAATATACCGAGACATCTATCCCAAAGGGAAAGATTGGGGAGTCTTTGGAATAAACTATGAATGGTCATCATATCGATGGGCATTTTCTGGAGAGACCGCGACGTCATTGTCTGGTTGGGGCACAATCGGGCGTTTAAGCTATAAGGCATCGAAACGGTTTGAAACAAGTGCCGTAGGACGATACTATAGCGACCGCTACTTCTCTGCCCATTCTACAGCATTTAGCGAAAATTCCAGATGCCAAAACGAAACGGGAGTGCTTATTCGTTTCATTGCACGACCGTGGGATATTGTCATCATGGAAGGATATGCCGATTTCTTTTATTTTCACTGGCCACGATATAGAATGAGTGCAAGTGATAGCGGACAAGATATTATGGGACAAATCACTGTAGAACCTAATACTATCCATAGTTTTATTATACGTTATAACCTCATACGTAAGGCAACTAATGACATAATGAATGAGAGCCACCGCATAAAGCTACAATACACTTATTCACCAAATAATATTATTCAATTACAAACTACAGTTACAACCCGTTACCTTTTTATTAATGACTACAGTCAAACTCGTCATTTTGGATGTGGAGCAATGCAGCACCTTAGACTTCATGTCTTAAACGATCGGCTTCTCCCTTCCCTTTCTTTTGGATATTTTAATACGCCAGTATCACAGAATGCTATATATATGTATGAGCCAACCATGTGGAACACATCACAATACAACAAATATTATGGACATGGAATACGGTTCGCTCTACTCATGCGCTACACGGGAACACTTTCCAGGAATAAGACAACACACAAAAGACAATGGATGGCAGAAATGAAATACGGAATGACACATTATTTCGACCGTATCACAATATCCACGGGTTTACAATCAATACCTTCATCGTACCAGCAAGACATTAGTCTACAAATCAGACTGCAATTATAGTGCCCTCCCCCTCTTTTATTCTCCTGAGATATTCCGAAAGAGCCTGGACGGGAAGACCCATGACATTGTAATACGAACCCTCTATCCTCCGCACTCCAACATATCCTATCCACTCCTGAATGCCATAAGCACCAGCCTTGTCCATGGGATTATAACGCTCCACATAATAGTCTATCTGACCATCCGTCAACTCCGCAAAAAAGACTTTCGTACAAGACGAGAAAGTGAAACTATCGTCACAACCTGTGAGATTTGAGGTTTGAGGTTTGAGATTTGAGATTTGAGATTTCAGGGCACAGCGGACAAGCTCGCCGCGCAGCGTGACACCCGTGATGACACTGTGCTCACGGCCCGAGAGAATGCGAAGCATAGCCCTCGCCTCGTCAGCATCATGAGGTTTGCCCAACACCATACCGTCCACAGCCACAACAGTGTCTGCCGTGATCAACACCTCCTCCGGATCATCCAAGACATAAGCCTCCGCCTTCTTGCGCGAAAGCAAAACAGGCACATCCTCAGCAGAAGTGCCCAGAGGACACGACTCATCAATACCCTCAATAAGACGTACCTCAAAAGGAATATCCAAACCGCCAAGCAACTGACGGCGACGGGGACTGTTGGAAGCGAGAATCAATTTCATCGTTCATTGACAAAAGACTAAAGACAACAGACAAAAGACAACAGACCTTTAGACTTTAGACTTTAGACTTTAGACCTTAGACTTTAGACTTTAACCATTTTCTTTGCGTCAGCAATGAGGCTGAACGTAGTGAAAGCAACCATTAACCATTAACCTAGCGCCCTGCGCGCTCCACCATTGCATTTATCTTGCCACTGAAATCCTTGGCCTGGAGGAGCTGCTCGATGGTGAGGTGCATGCGATAGCGCCAGTAGTGACGCGACACAGCAGGGATGTTGATGCGCTCGGCATTCGCATCCGCAAGGCGCAGCGTCTCGTCCATGGCAAGCCAGTCCTGCAAGGAAATCAGGCACAGCATGGAGGGGCAGAACATATGGCGCGAGACAATCTCCTCGGCCAGCCACCCGGGCATGACACGCGGAGCATCACCGTCCTTGCCGAGAGCCTCGTGCCAGTAGGCCTGCGAGCGCTCCTCGTCCTCCTCCCACCACTGACGCAGCGTGGGCATATCGTGCGTGAAGATGGTAGCCACAGAGCGGTAAGGATTGTCCTCCAGACGGCCGAAGCGCACAAAAGCCTTCGGCATGGCCTGTATCTCAAGGGAAAGCATGCGCAGGCTCTCCATGACAGGACCCACACAGGAGGGCACCATGCCCAGATCCTCGGCGCAGACAAGCATCTGCGTGGCCTCCACAAGGGCCGGAAGCTTCTTCATGGCCTCGGCAGCCCAGAAATCGTTGTGGCGATGGTAGAAATACTGCTCGTAGAGGCGGTCGAAGGCGCGCTGCTCGGAGGGCGTGAGCTGTGCGTAGTGGGTGTCGTCCTTGGCGGAGATGCGGGGATGGTACATGCCTTTGGTGCGATAGTCCTCAACAAAAAGCTGGGGAAGGAAGCGCAGGCCGTAGCTCTCTATCTCGCCCACCGACATGGGGAGCGCGGGCACGAACTGGCCCAGAAGAGCCGTGGGACAATCCACCGGCACCTGCCAGATGCGGAAGAAGCCCAGGACGTGGTCGATGCGGTAGGCATCGAAATACTCCGCCATCTTGCGGAAGCGGCGTATCCACCACTGGTAGCCGTCGCGGCGCATAGCGTCCCAATTATATGTGGGGAAGCCCCAGTTCTGACCGTCGCGTGTGAACTCGTCGGGGGGAGCGCCTGCCGAGCCGTCGAGATTGAACAGCCCGGGCTGCGACCACGCCTCGACGCTGGTGCGCGAGATGCCGATGGGTATGTCGCCCTTGAGGATGACACCGTGGCGGCGAGCGTAGCGGGATGCCTGCGAGAGCTGGCGGTCGAGAAGATACTGCACCCAGACGTAGTAGCACACCTCCTCCTCGTGGGCCTCGTAGTAGCGGTGCACCTCCTTCTCGTCGTAGACGGAGAGCGTCTGCCAGTCGCTGAAGCAGGACGTGTTGTAGGTGTCGCGCAGATGGCAGAAGACGGCATAGGTGATGAGCCAGTCCTCATTGGCCTTGACGAAGGAGCGATAGGACGAGGAGAGCAGCGTGGAAGCGCCCTCCTGCGCATAGAGGCGGCGCAGATAGCCGCTCTTGAGGCGCTCCACGGCCTCGTAGTCCTGCTGCTGGAGCTTGTTGAGGCGCACGCGCTCGCTCTCGTAGGCCGTCATATAAGCCCCGTCGAGGATGACGGGAAGCTGAGAGAGGTCGACATACTGAGGATGCAGCGCGAAGATGGAGATGGCGTTGTAGGGATAGCAGTCCTGCCAGGTGTGGCTCTGCTGCGTGTCGTTGATGGGGAGCACCTGTATGCAGCGCAGTCCGGCCTCGGAGGCCCAGTCCACCATGCGCTTGAGGTCGCCGAAGTCGCCCACGCCCTGACTGCTCTCGCTGCGCAGGGAGAACACGGGAATCACCACGCCGGCAGCCTTCCAGCGCTGCTCGGCAAGGCGCACACGTGGGTCGCAGACAACGATGATGTCGTTGGTGCGCTCCGTAAGCGTGAAGGAGCGGTTGTCGCCTTCCTCCCAAGCCACGAGGTCGCCCGAGCGCTCGTCCATGACAACGTATTTATATTCGAAATAGGAGGCGAGGAACTCGGCATTCATGCTGATGACCCACTCATGTGCCCCCGCCCTCGACATGACGAGCGGACGCTCCGGCGCCCACTGTCCCAGGGAGGGAAGGCTGCCCAGGAGAGCCAGGCACTGATGCTCCTTGAGCTGCGGCGCCTGCACACGGAATATCAGCGTGCGCGGATAGAATACGAAGTCGGCAGACTGAGGCTGGGTGTGTGTGATGCAATTGAGATAGGCCGAGGAATAGAGATGCTGGAGAAGGGGGATGTCCTTCCAGTAGTCGTGCAGCACGAAACTGCGCTCAGCAGCAGGGAAGTCGCGCCTGACACCGTCCCACTCCTGACGACAGATGAGGTCGCCCTCGTAGACCGCATAGCGATAGACGAAGCGTGTGATGTCCTTTTCGGAGATGACAGCCTCGCCGCTCCAGGTCTCACCGTCGTCGGTGCGGAGAGGGAAAAGCTGTGTGATGTCGGCACCGCGCCTGCGATGCAGAGTGATCTGTACGCGCACGTCCTGCCCCCACTCCGTGCGATATTTTAAGGAAAACTGAAGTTTCATTATGTTATAAAAAGGCCTATTCAAGCACAAAGATACTAAAAAAAAATGAAAAACGCCCTACGATTCAAGAAAAATACGCATTTGGGGCAAAAAAGATGGGGTCAGCTCTTGCAGAAGTGAGAAAAATGGCTACCTTTGCATCAGACCGCGCGGGTTAGATCGGGATTCTCATCAATAATATCACTGAAACGAGACAAGTTTTGTCCTACAATGGCGGGCCGCCACTCCCCGGAGCGCAGCGGATTACAAAGTGGACAAACCCTCAAATCCTATCATGTCGGAGTTTCATCACATCATCCGCGCGGTCTATTTTTTTCAACTTTAACCTTGACCTTGACCTTAACCCATTTTCTCATGGGGCCAATTGGGCTAATTGGGCCAATTAGGCTAATTAGTCAAGGTCAATTCCATCACATAGACAATGGCACAACAGATGGCAGCGACGGGAAAGAGTCCCAGGCCACGCCACGCCGCCACAACACCGACAACGAAAGCCACCAGACCGGAGAGGGGCGACATCGTCGTCTCCACAATACTCGGGAACGTCATCACGGAAAGAGTGATGTAGGGCACGTAGTAGAGAAAACTGCGTATGAAGCGATGGCGTATCTGACCCCTGATCAGCACGACGGGAAGCACACGGATGAGATTCGTGGTGACGATGGCCAGAGCAATGCAAATTATGATATCACGCGTCTCCATCTGCATCAACATCAATGGGTCGGAGCCATGCCGCCAGTGTGGAAAGGACTATGGTGAGAACTATGGTGCGCGTGCCTGCGCTCCACTCACGCACCAAGGGAGCCACCGCACAGAGACCGCTCGTGAGGAAACTTGCCGTCACAGCCAGCAGCACATTGCCGTCGCGGCGCGAGGGAGGCATGACAATGGCGAGGAACATGCCGTAGAGAGCCACGCTCAGAGCCGAGACAACGGACGCAGGCAGCATACCTCCCGCCACAATGCCCGCAGCACAGCCGGAAGCCCAGAAGAGGGTGGAAATCAGCGCGGCACTGTAGGTGTAGGCAGGCGGAGCGTAGCCTCGGTGGGCAATCGAGATGCCGAATATCTCGTCGGTGATGCAGCAAGCCATGAGGAGACGGTGGAGACGCGACGTGCCGGGAGCTATCTTCTGAGACAGGGCCGCGCCCATGAGCATGTAGCGGAGGTTGGTGACAAGGCACATCACCACAATCTCAGTGTAGGGAGCGGAGGCTGCCATCAGCGTATAAACACCGTATTCCCCGGCAGAAGCACGGGTGAAGAAACTGCTCACGAAACCCACGGCCGCAGTGAGACCCGCTCCCTTGGCAATGATGCCCAGCGAGAAAGCCACCGCGAAATAGCCGAGAGCTATGGGGATGCCGTCGCGAAGCCCCCCGAAAATGTCGTTACGCTGCATAAACGGCTGCAAAGGTACTACTTTTTTCTGATACAAGCAAAAAAATAGCGCACAACCTCACCGGTCGTGCGCTACCTTATCATAAGACGGTCTTCTTACTTCTTGTTCAGGAAGAGGTCGGCCTGCACAGCACATGCAACGGAGCAGCCCACCATGGGGTTGTTGCCGATGCCCAGGAAGCCCATCATCTCAACGTGGGCGGGCACTGAGCTGGAACCTGCAAACTGAGCGTCGGAGTGCATACGACCCAGAGTGTCGGTCATACCGTAGGAAGCGGGACCGGCAGCCATGTTGTCGGGATGCAGAGTGCGGCCCGTGCCACCACCGCTGGCTACGCTGAAGTATGCCTTGCCGGCGCGGATGCGCTCCTTCTTGTAGGTGCCTGCAACGGGATGCTGGAAACGTGTGGGGTTGGTAGAGTTACCGGTGATGGAAACGTCTACGTCCTCCTTCCACAGGATGGCAACGCCCTCGCGGACATCGTCGGCACCGTAGCAGTTGACAGCAGCGCGGGGACCCTTGGAGTAGGCAATGCGCTTAACCTCCTTCAGTTCACCGGTGAAATAGTCGAACTGTGTCTGCACATATGTGAAACCGTTGATACGGCTGATAATCATGGCAGCGTCCTTGCCCAGACCGTTGAGGATGCAGCGCAGGGGCTTGTCGGATGGTCTCGACTTGTTGGCCATCTGGGCAATCTTGATAGCACCCTCAGCGGCAGCGAAACTCTCGTGACCGGCCAGGAATGCGAAGCACTTGGTCTCGGGAGAGAGCAGACGGGCTGCCAGCTCACCGTGGCCGATACCCACCTTGCGGTCGTCGGCAACAGAACCGGGAATGCAGAAGCTCTGAAGACCCTCGCCGATGTAGTTGGCGGCCTCCACAGCGTCCTTTGCCTTCTCCTTGAGAGCGATGGCGGTGCCTACAACGTAAGCCCACTTGGCATTCTCGAAACATATCATCTGAGTCTCCTCACAGGTCTTGTAAGGATCAAGGCCGGCCTTGTCGCAAATCTCATTGGCCTCTTCGATGGAGGCGATACCGTGCTTATTCAGACAAGCAAGAATCTGCTTGATACGACGGTCCTGACTTTCGAACTTTACTTCTCTAATCATAGTTTGTTTCCTCCTAATCTTTTATTCCTTACGGGGGTCAATACACTTAACAGCACCGTCCTCAGGCTTTGTGCGGCCGTAAGTACCGGTGACACTCTTGAGGGCCTCGTTGGCATCCATACCCTTCTTCACAGCGTCCATGAACTTGCCCATGTGAACAAACTCGTAGCCGCACACCTGGTCGTTCTCGTCGAGATACATCTTGTTGATGTAGCCCTCCGTGAGCTGCAGATAACGGGTGCCCTTTGCCTTTGTACCGTAGAGAGTGCCTGTCTGGGAAATAAGACCCTTGCCAAGATCCTCCATACCGGCACCGATTGTCAGACCGCCCTCGGAGAATGCACTCTGTGTGCGGCCATAGACGATCTGCAGGAACAGCTCGCGCATGGCTGTGTTGATAGCATCGCATACGAGGTCGGTGTTGAGAGCCTCGAGAATCGTCTTGCCGGGAAGAATCTCACTGGCCATAGCAGCGGAGTGAGTCATGCCGGAGCAACCGATAGTCTCAACGAGACATTCCTCAATGACACCTTCCTTGACATTCAGCGTCAACTTGCAGGCACCCTGCTGAGGAGCGCACCATCCCACACCGTGGGTGAGACCTGAGATGTCCTTGATTTCCTTTGCCTGAACCCACTTGCCCTCTTCGGGAATAGGAGCAGGACCATGATTGGGGCCTTTGGCCACGCAACACATGTTTTGAACTTCTTGTGTGTAAACCATATTTTTTAACGTTTTAGGTTGTATGTTATCGTACTAATTTGTCGATTTTGCGTACAAATATACTCAATAGTGGGTATTTAATGAAATTTTTCGCGTTTTTTTTGTACCTTTGCAGGCAAAATTGTGTAAGAAGTGTCTAAGAAAGCCAATAAATCAAAGGTCATCAACATCAAAAACAAGCGAGCAGAGTTCGATTACCTGCTCTTGGACGACTACACTGCAGGCATCGTCCTGACGGGTACCGAGATAAAGAGCATACGTCAGGGAAAAGCATCGCTGGTGGACACGTTCTGTTTCATACACAACGGCGAAATGTGGGTGAAAAACATGTATGTGGCCCAATACAAAGAGGGGTCGTACAACAACCACATGGAGCGCCGCGACAGAAAACTGCTGCTCACACGTCGCGAGATAAACAAACTGCAGAACGCCGTGAAGAGTCCCGGTTTCTCCATCATCCCCACTCTGCTTTGGATAGATGATAACGGACGCGCCAAACTTGATATTTCGCTCTGCCGGGGCAAAAAAGAATACGACAAACGCAACGCAGAGAAGGAGAAAGAACTCAATGCTGCGGTAAGAATTGCAAAATACAGATAGACTCTATGGAGCAGGAACTGCAGACTTTCAGAAAACACGTGCTTGAGAAGGTGGGAGGAACGCTCACCGGAGACAGTATGTCGCTGCTCACATCCGACGAAATCACACTGCTGGCTTATTGTATCATGAGAGAGGAAGTGATGGACGGAGGACTCGTGCAACTCATCTACAACGGCTACGGAGCCTTCATCTTTCTCAATCCTTTCGCCAAAGCAATGCGAATGTGGGGTCTCAAGGACTTCTCCAAACTCATCTACGAAGGAAGGGCCTTCTACGAGGCACACCACGAGGAAATCGAGCGGGAAATGAGCGATGAGGACTTCATGGCGCTGTTTGAGCAGTTTCCGGAAGCGGACGACTTCGACGACACCTTCATCGAACACGAAGAGGAAATCACGACAGAAGTTATTAACTATGCAAAGAGCATAGGATTAATCTGACTTCCACCTTTACTCCATCTTTAACTCCCCTTTTTACTTCCCTTTAAAAAACAAAAAGAAAGCGCCAGACTGATGTCCGGCGCTTTTCTTATATTATATAAGGTATCTTCTATTAACGGAAGTCCTTAACAATGTAAACCTTGGTGTTGTTCTTGTCAGCGTTGCTGGAATCAGCCATCTTGCTGGTGTCGTGAACAATAATCTGGTTCTTGTCTACACCGTACTCGATGAGCTTGTTGACAATAGCGTCACCGTCACCATACTTAACAACGAAGGCAACACGATCCTTGTTGTTCTTCAGGTAGGTAGCCATAGCCTTCAGGTTGTCATTCTCATTGCTGCTAACACCCTCTGTACCTTCAGGAGTAGCGTAGTTGTAGCTAACTCTCTCGGGCTCAGCTGTGCGAACGATCTTCTTGTAGATAGTGTCGTGCTTGAAGGTGATCTCGTCGTTGTAGGTCTTGGTAACCTTCTTCGTGTTCTTGGAGATGTTGAAGTGGAAACCGATACCAGCGTTTACACGACCGTCAAGAGGGAATCCTGCATCAATAGCATCGAACTTGTCGTTGAAGATTGTGAAATCAGCATACATGCTCAAGCCAACCCACTTGGAGAAGCTCCAGATGTACTGCAAACCGATACGACCGCCATAGCAAACCTCGTCGGGATAGATCTGAGCTCCACTGAGGAGAGATGTAGCGATGAACTCATCCTCGAAGTTACGAGTGATACCCAGCACGAAACCTGCATATGCATACAAGTTGTGACGACGGTTGGGTCTGTAGCCGCAGAAGCCGTTAGTGAGGTTGTACATTACGTTCAAACTGGGCTCCCAGCTTGTGAACTTATAGGAAGTGCCGTTGCTGAATGTACGGTTTCTGTTCCAACCGGCAGCAGCGAAGAGGCCCCAGTAATCACTGAAGTTGTAACCAATCTGGATGTTTGCACCGGGAGCAAGCCAATCCGCGAACTTATACTTATAAAAAGTCTCGTTCACGCTCATACCGATGTTACCATGAGCGTTGATGAACCAACGATAACCGTTGTCATACTCAAAATTAGTCTCCTCTGCCTGTACGCTGGTAGCGCCAAGAACCATCACGAGGAATGCAAATATAATCTTTTTCATAGTCTCTTATATCCTTAATATTATACAGACTTATTCTCTCTCTTATTCAGTTACGAGCATGATAGCTGCACGGTTCTTCTCAAACACAGCTTCGGGATAGGGCTGAACCTTGTCACCCTCATCGTAGCAGCTGATGCAATCCTCGCTAACACCCTCGGCAACCAAAGCCTCCTTAACGACGCGAGCACGGTTGCTAGCCAGCCAAGCGTTGCGCTTTGCTGTACCGGTGTTCTTATCAGCATAACCGAAGATAGTAACCTTCTTACCGGGATTAGCCTTCAGGTAGGCTGCGCACTGCTTGATAGCGTTCTGAGAATCCTCATTCAGGTCAATCTTGTTGATTGTGAAGAAGCAAGAATAAGTGGGCTGAGGCTTAGCAGCAACTTCCTCTACCTGGTTGACAACTGTGGTATCACGGCGAGTGATGTAGTTGGTGTAGCTCTCAGAAGCGTAGTACTTGGCAGTCTTACGGTTGAGACCGAAGTACTTACGGATACCTACCTGTACGTTGATGTGCTTCTCCATGTTGTCATTGATGTACTCAATGCAATCCATGTTGTCAGTCAACATTGTCCAGCTGGCATCGGCAATGAAAGCCCAACCGCGCTTGAACATACGCTCGTACTGAACACCTGCCTTGAAGCCATAAGAGAGCTCATAGGCTCTTGGTCCACCTGCAAATGTGAATCCACCGGCAAAACCTCCATACAGATAGAAGTTGTTCTTACGATCAGCCTTGTAACCACCAAAAGTGTTTACCAGATTCCAATACAGGATAACAGAAGACTCCAGGACATTAATACCACGATACTGTTTAATGACTGATACGGGACCAAAACCTGTATATGTCAGATTATAGGAACCGATACGGTTGTACTGCATCTGACCAGCAAGACTCAGATAGGGATTGAAACGATAACCGATTTCAGCGGTTCCTGTACCGTGAATGTTGTCACCGAAATCACCCAAATCGAGAACATCTGTACCGGCATGGTTCACACCACCCATAATGCTTATAAACCAAGCACTCTTGGGAGCCACAAATTCTTTCTCGTTCTTAACCGTCACAACGGTCTCTTCAGCAAAGGCGGACATGGTCAGCGCCATTACCGAAAGGAAAACAAAAATTCTTTTCATATGGTTAAACAATTAAAAATATTTTCAATATATTTTTCTATACTCTGCGTGCAAAGGTACAGCTTTTTTACCTTATAGCACGAAAAAATATAAAAAAAATGCTTTTTTTTCTTAAAATTCTTCGTTTTGAAGCACTTTTTATGCAAAAGCACAATAAAATGTCAACAAAACAGGCACTAAAGCTCAACGTGTTTTCTGTTATTTTCAATGCTTAACGTGCATCAAAATATTTGGATTTCGGGTTGCCTATATAAAATCCTGCAACGGAAGCCTGAGGATACATTGCCCCGTTTTCTGTAAGTGAAATTCCAAGGCCATTCATATCCAAAACGTCTGCTAACAGGAACATCGTTTTCTGTTCAGGCAGGATAGGATATCCTATTGCCGGGCGAATACCTCCCCACCCCGTTTTCTTCAGTTCCGCAGACAGGTATTCCGCAGCAGCTTCCACCAGACGGTCGCCAAGAGTCTGCAGAAGCAAACTCCTATACGGATCCGTGTCTTCCGTCTTCAGTTGCTCCAACCTTTGCACAAAGGCCCTGTTCACTGTTACAGCAAATGCGCCGACAACGTCTCCCTCTTCACTTACGTAATCCGACAATGCCAGTTTTTCTCCGGCCTTTTGCCGGGGAGTCGGGATAAAAACATCCTTCCCCTTTTCCGTTTTTATCCAGATACCGTCCGATTCCCCTCTCGCCTCATAGAAGGCCTGCACTGCTTCAAGTGCAAACCCGGCATCATGAAACTCATCCAACAGTTGCAAGGCATCATGTCTGAGCTGATTAGCCTCTTTACTGTCGTTTTTCACCATCCAGGCATGATAGAGATATCTCCAGTCAACAAGAGGCAACACATCCTCAATGTTAATTGACTTGTGTCTCCTTTCTCCCATGAACGGCGGAACGGGATGCGACTGCAGGAGTTTTCTTGCCACAACGGGATTCTCCGTTGCATCTTTCATATGATAGACACCACCGCTATATAACGGAGCAATCCGCAAACGGGTATGCTGTTCCGATGTCGTAGCACCGCCGACAAACAGCGGAATACTAAGTCCGGCTCTTTCCATAGCCTCCGCAACATTGCACATTTCCTCAAGCGAGGGCGTAATCAGACCGGAAAGACACACGATATCGACATTCTCCTTTATTGCCGTATCCACGATGGTCTCAGCCTGCACCATCACACCGAGGTCTATCACGTGGAAACCGTTGCATTGAAGCACCACTTTAACAATGTTCTTACCGATATCGTGAACATCACCCTTCACTGTGGCAATAAGTATCTTGCCTGCATGCGACGAGGATTCCGTCCCTCCGTCCATATACGGCTCGAGAAAGGCACATGCTTCCTTCATCGTACGAGCAGTCTTCACCACTTGAGGAAGAAACATCTTACCCTCCCCGAAGAGACGTCCCACTTCCATCATACCGTCCATGAGAGGCCCGCTGATGATGTCAAGTGCACTGTGTCCTTCGTCTATCAGTTTCCCGAGCGACTCCGTCAGACCGTCATTTCTTCCCTGGTGAAGACACATCTTTACCACCTCAGTCGGTGTCAGCACATCTGTTTTTGACGACAGAGTGCTCTCCTCCTTCCCCTGGGACGAATATCTGGGCACAAGAGCGAGAAGCCGCTCTGTAGCATCTTCCCGGGTATTGAATATAACATCCTCTATGGCCTGCCGCAAGTCGTCGTCAAGAGATTCATACGTGACCGTTGTCGCAGGATTCATTATCGCCATGTTCATACCTCTTCTGATGGCATGATAGAGGAACACGGCGTGCATTGCTTCGCGCATGTAATTCTGGCCGCGAAGAGCAAAACTCAGGTTGGATATACCGCCGCTTATTCTTGAAAGCGGCATATGAGCGTGTATCCACTCCGTAGCACGCAGGAAGTCCAGAGCATAGAGATTGTGCTCCTCCATTCCCGTTGCAATGGTAAGCACATTGGGATCAAAGATGATGTCTTCAGGAAGGAATCCGACGTTCTCTGTCAGCAGACGATAAGCCCTGTCCGCTATCTCTATACGTCGCTCATAGTCATTTGCTTGTCCCTTTTCGTCAAAGAGCATCACCACGACTGCTGCTCCCATATCCCGCACAAAACGGGCTTCGCGCAGGAATTCCTCTTCACCCTGCTTGAGCGAAATGGAATTTACGATAGCCTTACCTTGTATATTTTTAAGGGCGCACTCTATCACCTCAAAATGAGAAGAGTCCACCATCACCGGCACACGGGCGATATCCGGTTCCGCACTTGCCAGACGAAGGAAGTTCTGCATCTCTTTCTTCGCATCCAACAGGCCGTCGTCCATATTGATATCAAGCACCATCGCTCCGTCCTCCACCTGCTTCCTTGCAATAGCGAGAGCCTCATCATAGTGCTTTTCCGATATCAGCCTGAGAAACTTACGACTTCCCGCGACGTTGCATCGCTCCCCGACGTTACAGAATGTTTCGGGAGTCAGCTTCAAGACTTCCAGACCGGCATATACAGCCCCCTTTTCCTCATTATTTATGCTACGGAGATTTTGTTGCTTCTCCTCACACAGTGCACGCATGGCACGTATATGCTCAGGAGTGGTGCCGCAACATCCGCCGATGACATTTACAAGTCCTTCCTGCACCATCGGCCGCATCATACGCACCATGTCCTCCGGCATGTCATCATAGCCTCCGTAGGCATTCGGGAGACCGGCATTCGGATGACAGGTCAGATAGCAGCGACCGCCCACAGCCTTGTACATGTCACGCAACCAAGGCAATATCTTATCTGCTCCGAATCCGCAGTTGAGACCCACAGAAAGAGGACGTGCATACATCACGGTTTCCACAAACGCCTCTATCGTCTGCCCCGAAAGAATGCGTCCGGAAGCATCGCTGACGGTCATACTTATCATCAGGGGTACATCCAGACCCTCCAAAGCTGACACTGCAGCCTTCACGTTGAGCACATCCGTACACGTTTCCAGAAGGATTGCATCCACACCGCCTTCTTTCAGCGCAAGGGCCTGTTCCCTGTATATGTCGCGCAACTGGTTAAATTCCAAATCACGGAAACTCGGCAGCGCGATATCCGGAGAAAGCGACAACATTTTCGATGTGGGTCCTATATCTCCCACAACATATCTCTTCCGTCCCGTCCTCCTGGTGTATTCATCTGCCATATTCCTGGCCAGGCGGGAAGCAGCGATATTGATATCTCTTACCAGAGTGTCGCTATATTCCGGAGCGTTTTTCAGACTCAGACGCTGGGCATTGAACGTACATGTCGTAATGATGTCGGCTCCTGCCTCAAGATATTGCCTGTGTATCTCGCTCACCACTTCCGGATGGCTCAACACCAGCAAATCAGGCATACCTTTGTAGCCTCTCATCATCTGCTGCACCAGAGAGCCCATCGCTCCGTCCAGCAGCAAAACACGTTCTTCTAATGCTTCGCGGAGTGTCATTTCCACACTTCTTTTGCTATCTGTTCGATACTCCCGGCGGCATTCATAGTATAGAAATGGATACACGGAGCTCCCTCCTTCCTGAGTCGCTCACACTGTGCGATACACCACTCTACACCCACCTTCTTCACGTCATCATCCGTTTTCAGGCCGGAAAGCTTTTCAGCCAGTTCCACAGGGAAATCCACATGGAACACTCTCGGAAGCATCGTACAATGGTTCAATGTGCCCAACGGCTTGAGACCCGGCACAATAGGCATTGTGATACCGCTGGCTCTGCACTTGTCCACGAAACGCAGGTATGCATCCGTGTCGAAAAACATCTGCGTCACCGCATACCCGGCACCCAAGTCCTGCTTTTCCTTCAGACGTTCTATATCCTGCTGCAGATTCATCGCTTCCTCGTGCTTCTCAGGATAGGCTGCCACACCGTAGGTAAACGGACGGTTTACGCAGAACTCGTGTCTGTCGCCGTATTCCAGCAGTCCCTTATTGAACTGCTCCACCTGCTCAATCAGTTCCGTTGCGTGCGACAAACCGCCAGTTTTCGGCACGAATCGGGCATCTTGCTTGGCTTTGTCTCCGCGAAGCACCAACAGGTCCTTGATATCCAGAAACGAATAGTCGATGAGTTCGTTCTCTGTATCCTGCCTGCTGTATCCGGAACATATTATGTGCGGCACAACAGGCACGTGATAACGCTGCTTGATTGCCGATGCTATGGCCACAGTGCCGGGGCGCAAGCGCTGCTCCACACGTTCGTATGTGCCGTCGCCTTTATCTCTGTAGACATAGTCGCTCCTGTGTGTCGTCACTTCGACGAAAAGCGGCCGGAACGGCATCAGGATATCTATTGTGCGGAAAACCGAATCTATCGTCTTGCCACGCAACGGCGGCAACACCTCAAACGAGAACGCTGTCTTCTCACTCTTCTGTATAAGTTCTGCGACACTCGTAGCCATAGTCCTGCAACAGTTTAGTTCATTGCCGCAAAGGTACGTCTTTTTCTTGAAACAGCAAAGAATCAGGCTTTTTTTCTTCTTCAATCTCCGCCTACGTCGCCTCATAACACCAAAAATCCCCGGGCTGCTGCTTTTTCACAGCGACCCGAGGGTTTTATGGCATTCTGATACCGAACCGGATTTAGAGATTACCTCTCTCCTTGTCCAGATAGTACTTGTAGGTGCCCACTGTCAGCTCGTCACAAGCTGCCTCGTCGCACACCACGATGGCGTGGGGATGCATCTGCAGCATGGAAGCTGTCCACATGTGACTTACGTTTCCGTCTACGATGTGCTGGAGAGCACGAGCCTTGTGGTGTCCGTTGCAGACGAGGAGAACCTCCTTGGCGGCCATCACAGTGCCTATACCTACTGTCAGAGCCTGCTTCGGCACGAGATTCATGTCGTTGTCGAAGAAACGTGAGTTGGCAATGATAGTATCCGTTGTCAGGGTCTTGACACGGGTCTTGCTGGCCAGACTCGAACCCGGCTCGTTGAAAGCCAGGTGTCCGTCGGGACCTACACCGCCCATGAAGAGGTCGATACCTCCGGCATCCTCAATAGCCTTCTCATATTCTGCGCACTCCTTTGCAAGGTCGGGAGCATTTCCGTCGAGGATATGCACATTCTCCTTCTTGATATCGATATGGGAGAAGAAGTTCTTCCACATGAAAGAGTGATAGCTTTCGGGATGATCCTCAGGAATCTTCACATACTCGTCCATGTTGAACGTGATGACGTTCTTGAAGGAAATTTCTCCTTTCTCATACTTCTTGATGAGCTCTTTGTAGAGGCCCAGAGGGCTGGAGCCCGTGGGGCAACCCAGCTTGAAAGGCTTGCTCTCGGTGGGATTTGCCTCGATTATACGCTTTGCAACATAGTCGGCGGCCCACTTGGACATTCTCTCGTAGTCCGGTTCAATAATTACTCTCATACTTTTAATGTTATTAATTAATTAATTAATTGATTGATTATTAATTAGATTAACTCCAGAGACCTGCTACCAAAAGTATGAAACGGAGGGGTTTCCCTGGAGTCGTTTGTTATATTTAATAGTTAGGTAATTGCAGCCACTTAACGTAACAGAAGTCCTGACGGTGAGGCAGGTCCTTGTTCTTAGGATACATACGCACAGCAGACTTGTACTGACCGGCCTGCTTGGGAGAGTACATCACCTCGAAGGTGTAGTTGTTGCCTTCCTTCTTCACCATCTTCAGAGGCTCAACGGAGAATACATAGTCCTCACCGGCCTCGTTGGTGGCCACATTGACCTTCTCCAGAGCAACAGCATCGTCCAGTCCGGCCTCGTTGATAACATAGCGCAGGAGATACTCCTTACCTGTTTCATGCAGTCCGCTTACAGGAGCAGATGTCTCGGCACTTACCACGCTGATAGCATCCCAGCGCTCTGCAACAGCCTCCTTCCACAGGGCGATGTTCTTTGCCAGCTGGAAGTTGTCCTTAGCAAGTTCCTTGAAACGCTTTGCCTGCTTCTCGTAGAACTTGGAGTAGTAGTCGTCGAGCTGACGCTTCATAGTGTAGTGAGGAGCGATCTTGGCGATAGAGTTCTTCACTACCTGAATCCATCCCTTAGAGATACCCTTCTTGTCCTTATTGAAGTACAGGGGCACGATTTCTGTCTCGAGCAGACCGTAGATTGTAGCAGCGTCGAGCTGGTCCTGATAGCCCTGATTCTGATAGGTGCGCTTCTCTGTGAGTGCCCATCCTGCGCCCTCGCGGTAGCCTTCGAGCCACCATCCGTCCTTGACGCTCAGGTTCACAACACCGTTCATCTCGGCCTTCTCACCGGATGTACCGGAAGCCTCGAGAGGACGTGTAGGAGTATTCATCCAGATATCAACACCTGATACAAGACGGCGAGCCAGCAGGAAGTCGTAGTCCTCAAGGAAGATGATTCTGCCCTGGAACTTCGGCATCTGCGAAATCTCGAAGATTCTCTTAATCAAGCCCTGACCTGCACCGTCGGCGGGGTGAGCCTTACCGGCAAAGATAAAGATTACAGGACGTTCGGGATTGTTGACGATTCTGTCGAGACGATCCAGGTCCGTGAACAGCAGGTGAGCACGCTTGTAGGTAGCGAAACGGCGGCAGAAGCCTATAACCAGTGATTTGGGGTCGAAACGCTCAACCAGCTTAACCACACGCTGGGGATCACCCTGGTTCTTGAGCCATGTCTCCTGGAACTGGATCTTGATATATTCGAAGAGCTTAGCCTTCAGAGCCTCACGTGTAGCCCAGATTTCCTCATCGGGACAGTTGTAGATGCCGTGCCAGATTTCCTCGTTGGACTGGTCGCTCATGAACTTCTCGTCGAAATACTTGGCATACAGAGCACGCCACTCGGCAGCAGCCCATGTCGGGAAGTGAACACCGTTGGTCACGTAGCCCACGTGGTTCTCTGCGGGATAGTAGCCCTTCCAGATGTCGGCAAACATCTTCTTCGACACCTCTCCGTGCAGCCAGCTCACACCGTTAACCTCCTGACAGGTGTTGCAGGCGAAGGTTGACATACAGAACTTCTCTCCGTGATCGTCAGGGTTGATACGGCCCATGCCGATGAACTCATCCCATGTGATACCCAGTCTCTGGGGATAACCGCCCATATACTTGCCGAAGAGACCCTCCTCGAAGTAGTCGTGACCGGCAGGCACGGGAGTGTGCACAGTGTAGAGACCGCTGGCACGAACCAGTTCCATAGCCTGGTTGAAGTTCAATCCGTCCTCCTCGATGTAGTCACACAGACGCTGCAGGTTGCAGAGTGCGGCATGACCCTCGTTGCAGTGGTAGATATCCTTCTTGATGCCCAGCTTCTTCAGCAGCAGCATACCGCCGATACCGAGCAGAATCTCCTGCTTGAGACGGTTCTCCCAGTCACCGCCGTAGAGAGCGTGTGTGATGGGCTTGTCGAATTCGGAGTTCATGTCGTTGTCGGTGTCGAGCAGATAGAGCTTCACACGACCTACATTCACGCGCCATACGTATGCATGCACCTGATAATTGGTGTAGGGAACGTCAACCACCATAGGATTGCCGTCCTTGTCCAGCTGGCGCTCGATGGGCAGCGAACCGAAGTTCTGGCTCTCGTAGTTGGCCACCTGCTGACCTTCCATAGACAGGCTCTGTGTGAAATAGCCGAAACGATAGAGGAAACCTACGGCACACATGTCCACGTTAGAGTCGGAAGCCTCTTTCACGTAGTCACCGGCAAGCATACCCAGACCGCCGGAATAAATCTTCAGGGCTGAGTGGATACCGTACTCCATGCAGAAATAAGCCACAGAGGGGCGCTTGCTGTCGGGCTTCACGTCCATATACTTACGGAACTGTGCATAGACATCCTTGATACGCTTCATCAGGGTCTTGTCCTTCAGGATTTCCTCCTTGCGTTCAAAGGTCAAACGCTCCAGGAGCATCACGGGGTTGTGCTTCACGTCGTGATAAATCTGCGGATCAAGGTCGCGGAACAGGTCGCGGGCCTCGAAGTTCCACACCCACCACATGTTGTGGGCGATCTCGTCCAGACACTTCAGTTGCTCGGGAAGGCTCGACTTCACGGTCACGGTCTTCCACATGGGAGCATTTGCATAATCAGATTTAATTTTCATAGATTTGCTTGTATAAAGTATTTATTTGTTTGTTCTCTCTTGAGCATTGCGCAGGGCAATGTCGTAAGCGTTGTGGTAGTACTTGATAAAATATTTCCAGAGGGCTTTCTCGGAAAGCTTTCCTGCGGCCTTGCGGGCTGCAGCAACTTCCTTCTCGGAAAGCGTCATATAGCGCTTCACCGTTGCGGCAATCATGTCGGCCACCTCCGAGTAGTTGTAGTCGGTGCGTGTCACCACCTCCACGCCGTCGGTTATCGTCGAGCGCTCTCCCTTTACGGCATTTGCCCACATGCCGAAACCTGACAGGGATGTCGTGACGCAGGGCACATGGAATGCCACAGACTCCAGCGGAGTGTATCCCCAAGGCTCGTAATAGGAAGGATATACGGAGATGTCATTTCCTATCAGCATATCGTAATAGTGCCTGTTGAACACACCGTCGCTGCCGTCCAGATAGCAGGGCACAAAGATGATTTTCACCTGATCGTCCTTGCTGTTCCAGAAGTCGAAATAGCGCAACTGGCCCATCACGTTATCGTTATCGAAGTCGTACAGTTGGTGAGTCACCACGGGGCACTCCAGTGCTGTGTCGTACACCTTTGCACGTCCCTTCAGTCGGGCTTTCAGGTCCTCACGGGCTTCACCGCTCCAAGCCGGCACCTCCACGAGAGCCAGCACCTGCTTTCCGCAGCCTTCGTTCTGGTCCTTCAGCATATTGCGCAGCCTGTTCATGGAGTCCACAAAGACATCGATGCCCTTGTTCTTGAACTCATAGCGTCCCGATGTGGCCACCACGAGGGTATCCTCTGCAAATGTGCATCCCGTGAGAGCGTTGGCCACACGGAAGATGCGTGCTCTGGCCTCCTTGCGCACTTTCTCGAAGTCAGCCTCCGCAGGCACGAAGTCAGCCTCAAAACCGTTCATCAGCACCTCGTCGCAGGGCTTGTCCAGCAGTTCTGCACACTCCTTCGCCGTCACATCAGACACAGTTGTAAAGCAGTCCACGTTATGAGCTGTCTGCCTTTCGATGGAGTGCTTTGCAGCCACATTCAGTTCGTGCGACATCTGCGTGCCGTTGTAGGCCCACAGATACTCATAGAGCGGCTTGCCGTTGCCTGCGATTGAGCGGCCTACGGTGGTGGCGTGAGTGGTGAATATAGTGGCTATTGCCGGCACGTTCTTTCTCAGATACAGCGCACCCATGCCCGTCATCCATTCGTGGGCCTGATACACCACATTCTTCGTCCCCTGCAGATAGAAGCCGTAGAAGCTCTCCACCACGCGCGCTGCGGCATACGAGAACATAGAGGCCTCGTCATAGTCTCCGTAGGCGTTCAGGGAGTCCACCTGGAAGTCTGTCCAAGCAGCGCCGTAGAGCTCGTTCTTTATATTAAAGAAAGGCTTGAAGTCAACCAGGATAACACACGGGTTTCCTGGAATGTTCCAACGGCCTGTTCTCACCTTGAGGCCCTCCTTCTTAGCCTCGGCAGCCCACTCCTTGAAGAGCTGCTTCTCCTCGCTGAAGAGAGGGTTCTTTTTTTCCTGCCAGAAGTCTGGACCGATGAATATCAGCTTGTCCTGCATTTCCTGCTGCAGAGTCTTGGCTCGTGTGGAAAGAACGGTATAGATACCGCCCACCTTGTTGCATACCTCCCAACTGCTTTCAAAAATAAAATCGGGGCAAAGAGTCTTTCTTTTTGTCGCCATATTTTGAAATCTAAAACTACTAGTAAAATTTTACGGGCGCAAAGGTATGAAATTCTTTTTTTTTGCGCCATGATTTTTTTACATTTTTTTGCTTATCTTTCCATTTTTTTATTTTTAATGGGTCATAAGCAAAGCAACGTAAATCAAATATGCCGTTATCAAAACCGCTCCTTTCACACGTCCGAGACGTCTTCCCGTCAGCGAGAGGACAAAGAGCAGCGCCACGCTGCCCACGAAGTAGCAGAAATCCGTCGTCTTCAGCCCCTCCATACTCAGCGGGCGTATCACCGCGCATGGCCCCAGAGCGAACAGGATGTTGAAGATGTTGCTACCCAGCACGTTACCTATCGCCAGCCCTTCCCTGCCCTTGTATGCGGCCACCAGGCTCGTGGCGAATTCCGGCAGCGACGTACCGGTGGCGAGCACCGTGATGGCAATCACCCTCTCCGACACTCCCAGCGCCCCGGCCAGCTTCACGGCATTGTCCACCATCAGCCGGGCTCCCACCACGAGACACAGCACGCCTATCACCAGAAACAGCACGATGCGCGCCAGGCTCATTATCTTGTCCTCCGGATACAAATCCTGCTCCCTGTGGTGACGGGCGTAGTAGGTGGTCCAACCCAGATAGGCCGAGAAGATGAGCATCAGCCCCACTCCGTCCCAGCGCGAGAGGCCTTCCTGACATCCCAGTATCACCAGTATTATGGATATACCGAGGGTGACGGGCATGTCGGTGAACAGGGCGCGCCTGGATATCGCCATCGGCAGTATCAGGCTGGAGGCTCCCGTTATCATCAGGGCGTTGAAGATGTTGCTGCCCATGATGTTTCCCACACTCATATCCGCACTGCCTCGCAGGGCGCTGAAGAGGCTCACCATGAACTCCGGCAGGGAGGTGCCTATCGCCACCACCGTGAGGCCGATTATCAGTTCGCTTATCCTGTAACGTCTGGCTATGGCCGTGGATGCGTCAGTGAAGCGGTCTGCGCCCCATAAAACGAGGGCCATTCCTGCCACAATAAGTGCTATTTGGACAAATATCATGCTGCAAAAGTACAAAAAAAACTTAAATTACTAAAATAATCGCCGCCCGCAAACGGGCATACTGCAACTTTTTACTACCTTTGCTTACAAAAATCGACAAAACGAACATAAACGAACAATGAAACTGAAGAATCTATTGGCACTGGGAGCATTTGCATGCTGTGGTGCCGCAAGTGCTCAAATCAACGACTGGCAGAATATCGACGAGCGTATTGCCTACACCTGTCCCGACAGCGTGCAGGAGGCTCGCGGACATGTGTCCACCTATCAGATGGCTCTGCAGAATCAGGATTGGAACGAGGCTTATATCTCATGGAAGTGGCTCATGGAGAAGGCTCCCTACTCCATCACGGGCATCTACAAGGGCTACGCTCCCCTGATGCTCTACAATCTGATTAACACCTCCACCGACGAGGCTAAGAAAAAGCAGTATTTCGACGACCTGATGAACATGTTCGATGCCCGTCAGGAGCGTCTCGACAACCTAAACAAGATGGAGAAGAACGATGCTCTCAAGAGCACTCTGGGCGATGTGCTTGCCGTGAAGGCCGAGTACTACAACTGGACGGCTCCCAAAGTGGCCGAATCCGGCTACACCCTCAACAAGGCATGGGACAATTTCGCTACGGCCATCAAGATGGTCAACGAGCAGGGCGGCCGTGAAATCACGGGCGGCTGTCTGCAGACCTTCTTCATGGTGTCCGACGCCATCTACAAGTACTATGTAGGCCAGGGCACTCCCGACGTATGGCGTGAGCAGTATCTGCAGGACTACCTCGACTCCAAGGACGCCTGCGAGAAGATGCTGCAGCTGGCCAAGGAGGCTCAGGAGCAGGGCGACACGGAGAAGGCTGAGAAGCTCGTTGCCACCTACGACGGTCCTCTGGCATTCATCGACCAGACCTTCGCCGCTTCCGGTGCCGCCGACAGGGATCAGATCATCGCTATCTACACCAAGAAGTTCGATGCCTACAAGGAGGACATCAACAAGCTCAACAACGCTATCAACCTGATGGCTCAGAACGGTTGCGACGACTCCGACATCTACTACGAGTACGCTGTGGCTGCCTACAATATCAAGCCCACCTTCACCTCCAGCATCGGTTTCGCACAGAAGCTGCAGAAGGAAGGCAAGGCCCAGGAGTGTCTCACCTATTATAATAAGGCTCTGGAGCTGGCTCCCAACGACGACGTTCGCGGCAACATCTGTCTGCGCGTAGCACGAGCTCTTGCTTCATCCGGCGCTGTCACCAAGAGCGGCGAATATGTTGAGAAGGCCATCAGCTACAACCCCAACATTGTGGGCAAGGCATACTATCAGCAGGCTGTCAACCTCACGAAGGCTCACGACTTCGAGACGGCTGTCAGCTACTGTGAGAAGGCTGCCGAGGCCGACATCACGGTGGCTCCTGCTGCCGAGCGTCTGAAGGCTAATCTGAAGCAGGCCATTGCCGCCAATGCTGCCAACGCCAAGGCTCAGGCCGAGTATCAGGAGTATCTCCGCAAGAAGAAGGCTGAGGAAGACTTCTGGAAGGGCGGCAAGTAAACACACACGAAACGAAATTTGTAAACGCACAGACGGCAGCCGAAAGGTTGCCGTCTTGCTTTTATGGGGGATAGTTGCATCAGTTTTATCTAGTATAACTAGTTAAAGCTAGTTTAAACTAGTTTCTAGCCTTTACTTCTTTCTCTCCTGCTCCAGCAACACTTCCAAATGTCGCTTCTCGCTGAGCAGCTGCTCAACACGCTGCTCAAGAACAGACACCTGCTGACGCAGGCTCTTGTTCTCGTCTCTAAGGCGTTGGAGCTCTTCATCCTGACCTTTCCTATAACCTGTGCGAGCTGCATACATACGCTCTTTTATGCCGCCCTGCGTCACAAACTGCTGATCAAGACCGCTCAAATAGGTCTTCATCATTTTATCTGTCATGTGGAGCAACGTGAGGGCTATGTTGCATTGCTCCTCATCGCCCCATTTCTGGAAATACGGCTCGTAATCGCTTACCTTATTGTGCTCACGGCAAAATTTGAGCAATGTGTCATAGCGAGGGTGAGACGCATCCCATACTCCAAGATGGCGCGTGCTGAGATAGTCCTCATAGTCGGCACGAAGTTCCTTTAACGACGAACGCGCCACATTGAGCAACTTCAACTGCATTTCTGTGGATGTCATACCGTCGGCAAAACCTTCTATGATATTCTGCTTTCCCGACCGTGCTGCCTGTATCATTTGATCTACAGTACGGTCGCCCTTGCCGGGCAGGAAACGCTTGGCGAAGTGATAAGTAAGAGCGTACAACACCTCCGACTTTTGGTAGAAGAACAGGTCTTGATACTGCACCTCATTCAGCAGCACTTTGGGAAGCGGTCTATCAGCCATGTATTTGTCAGTATTGTCGTTTAAATTTCTTTTCCGCTACAAAGGTACGAAAAAATCCCGACATAAATCTCATTTATCATTTGTCATTTATCATTTAGCCCCGCAGGGGCGCCATTGACCCGCCTTCTTCCCTCATACATCGGCCTTCAGACTTTTTCTTCTCACATCGAGCTGGCCTAACAGAGGCTTGCGCTCTGGAATTGTCAGCGTGATATGATACACTCCTACGCCCCGCCATGCTGTCCCCGGCTCCTGCCATTGCCATTTCCCAAGTTCCGACATCTGCTTCATAAAATCGACCACAAAGTTACGGAATTTTGTTTATGGGCGCAAATTTTCGATGTCGCGAATGTCGCGAAAAAGGTATTATGCATTATTAGTGCGCCACACGTTCTATGAATTCGTTCAGGCTCTCATCAGGAAGCATCTCAATACCTTCGCCACTCCATTGATACCAGCGTCCTTGCGCATTATATCTTGTAGTCGCTTGACTAAGTTTCCTACTGCCATATCGTTTGAGGGTGTTTTGTATTACACTTATAAAGGCTGTCAATAGTATGTAATAGTTCTTCTTTCCACTCCACCTTTAACTTCACCCTTATCATCAGTGACTTTTCTTTCTATCCAATTCCCATTTGAATCAAATTTTGTGTATGTATAATTGTATATGTGAGGTTCTTTTTCTAAAGCTTCCTTCATCATTTCCACCATATCTATTCCATACATCATTAGGTTTAGGTAACTATTTTTTACTATCCTTCCATTGTTGTCGTATGCGTAGTCGGAAGAATTATACATCGATAGTAATGGCGTATATGACTTATATTTGATTTCTTTTACATGACCATTATTATCATAAGTTATGCTGTATTCGCCAATTTCCTTTAAACGTCCATTACTATCACGTTCAATTTTGAGTGATGAATCTTTGGGCGTTATTCTTCCTGATGAAGAAAAAGTAATTGTAAAATCTTTGTTAATATCACAAATATTAAATGGGGTGTGATTTTCTGTTATTTTACACGATTTAACACGTCCTTTTAGGTCGAAAACTAACGCATCGCTATAACTTGTTGATGTCGATGATTGGGTGTTAATTTCCTCCTCTGTTGGCAATACTTTTGTCACAGCAAATTCATGGCCTTTCGTGTCAATATATCCTTTATATCCATTGCGTAAAAATGGAAATCCTTTTACATTACTATCGTAATTACCAATGTTTTTGTAATATGAAGTTGAAGATAATATGGTATTCACATTATTCCCGTCTAAATAGACTATACTTGATGTGCCTCCAGATGTTAGCCGAAAATAACAAGAGCCAAGATTTACTATGTTATTATATATCGGCTGAACAACCCATTCTCCGGATTTGTTCATTATACCCCACTCGTTGGCTCTATCGGAGACTTGATAGTATAAGATATCTCCCCCGTCGCGCACGTCTATTACCTGACGACCTTTCTTTGCAGGCACAATGATGTTCCCATGAATGTCTTTTATTGCATCGAAAGATGAATAAGATACGTTCCATGACACTCCATAATAAGACACTCCATTATAAGAATGATTCTGTATCAATTTAAGTGGTGCATTATACATTGTGCCACTGTATCCTTTGTCAACATTATCTGCCCATATTACAAATGCGTTAGGTTTAATTTCCTTTATGTCTCCTGTAAATATTATTGATTCCAAATGAGTGTTAAAAGCGAAGGCTTCTTCTCCTATGTATTCTAATTTTTCAGGTAGTAATATCTCTTTAAATTTACAACCGGCAAAAGCCTTACGCGATAGCACCCTCAATTCCTTGCTAAGTAGCACATTCTCTAAATCCGAACCTTCAAACGCTCTGGGACCAATATATTGTACATTAAAGGGAACAATTATTTCTTTTAATTTTGTATAAGCAAAGGCATACTCACCTATGCTCTTTAATGTTGTGGGTAAAGAAACATTAAAAATATTTCGAGCAGAAGAAAAAGCATAGTTTCCAATATGTGTTATCCCCTCTTGAATTTCGATATTTTGCACACTTCCCTTATGTAATTTAGAATGCCAAGGTCGTTTTTTACCTGAGAAATCATCATTCGGCATCGCCCCCTGACCAGAAATTACCAATGTCCCATCAGTAGTAATTTCCCAAAACAGGCCATTGCCGAAAGACTTTTTCTTAGCACATAGAGATGCAGGAACGAGTAGTCCTAACACCAGAATAATGGATAATACTTTTTTCATAATTCTTATATTTTTATCTGTTTCCCTTCGCCCTGTTGTGTGTCTTGCAGAGCATCTGGCAGTTATCGATGTCCGTACTGCCGCCCTTGCTCCACGCCGTCACGTGGTCGGCATCCATGTCCTTCAGGTCCCATATTTTGGTGTGGTTGGCATCGTGGCCGATAGCGCATAGCGGACAGTTGGATTCACCTTTCTCCTTTGCCGCAGCCGTCTGCTGCCTGTAGACAAAATCCTTAGTCTTTGGGTCAAATACCCGGACATCCAGCAGCTGAGTATCCTGTTCCCCACCAAGTACATATTCCCAGATTCCTCTTGGATCTTCAATTTGGGTATCGGATAGTAACCGTTGTATCTTTTCTGATAATACATCAGGATCGTAACCTTGGTGATGATAAGTACGCCACAGTCTTCCCCATTCAAGTCCTTTCATCTTAGACTCTACATCTTTGAATGTGCTATTTATCCAATTAATAACACTCTCAAAATAATCAGTCAACTCAGATATATCACCATTATCACGATGTTCACTCATATACCGGTCTATGAGTCTATCGTCCTTCTCTGCTTTTGCCACCCAACACAATGCTTCCTCCAGTATTTCCTGTCTTTTAGGATCGCCCTTTATGTACGAGCGCCATTTCTTCATATTTGAATTGCTTGAATTGCTGAATACTTTCTTGGCTTCTGTAACGAACTTACCACTAAATATGGCATTCCTTTTTTCTTGTTCTGTCAACTTCATGCCAACAATATTGATGGTCTCGAACCATTGCTTTATTTCAGATTCTGTTCCTTCACAAACGTAGATGGTCAGTGGACTGCCAAGTATTCTGTTACGTTTATCCTCTGGCAATGCACTAAATTGCTTTTCTCTTTTGTCATCTTCATCTATAATAGAGAAATGTCCTGTTACGTATCTACCAAAAGAAGTAATACGCTGCTGACCGTCAAGTACTTCGTACATACCATCTGGCCGTCTTACGAAATAGAGCAAACCAAGTGGATATTTTTTCAAGAGACTATATATGACATCCACATCATGTTTTCCATCATCATAGATATAGTGACGCTGATATTCAGGCTGTATAATTAGTTTCCCACCCCAGCCAAACAAGCCTTTTGCTTCTACTTTGCTATATGTAAAACCCTTGCATATATCAGCAACAGTCAAATCTGTTAAAAGTATTGTTTCCATTATAAATGATTTTTGCGAATAAGAATTCTTTCATACATCCTTTTAAGTTGTCCATCTTGTTTTATATATAATCTTGGACCACCATTTAGTTTGCCTAGTCTCTGCTTAATGATTTTCATATCAGCAAGTTCAAGACTTATGCCCAATATTTCGAACTGTTCTGGACAATAATAACCTAGGAAAGAAATAGGTACTCCCATCACTCCATCATAATCGTCAGGAATAGACTTATAACTGGGAACTTCTATTGCATCATAATTCTCATAGTGCCAATATTCTTTCAAGCCCTTAAGGTCTTTATGTGTACAGAATTTAAGGTTGTCTGCCATAGACATCAAATCAAGCCTCTGATGCCTGATACCATGTTCCATGTTAGTAAGCCAAATACTTGCTGACCGTCCCATTACTTTTCCATTAATGATACGATACTTGCTTCCTTCTTTTTCGTGTTTCACATAGTAATCAGCGATTTCTTTAGGAACATCAAACAGAAGGTCTTGACTTGCTCTTGTAGAACCGCCCCACACTTCGTTTCTCATTACATAAGGGAAAACATCTTTGGCTGACAAGATGTTCTTGTTGCAGATACATAAGAATTTTTTCTTTGAATCAATGAGCCATTGGAAAAACTCTCTGAACAAAGAGAATGGTGGGTTAGTGATAATTATATCTGCTTCATCCCTTAACCTCGTTACTTCTTCACTTCTAAAATCTCCGTCACCTTCAAGATACTCCCATTCCAGATCATCATCATTTATAATGCCATCTTTCGTTGTATCACGTTCCAAAACGAATTTCTTCCCATGTGTCTTTGACATTACAGGGTCGTATTGTTGTGCTTCTGTTTCAAAGAGTGTCAATTGGTAGCCCACTTTGTATTTCTTGCTCTCAGGGGCATAGCTTGTAGAAATGAGTTTCTTTATACCAAATTCCTCAAAACGGCGAGCAAAGAAACGTGTGAAGTTGCTCCACTCTGGATCATCGCATGGCAATAAGATGGTCTTACCACGAAATACGTTCGCATCGTACTCCACATAAGACAAAACTTCACGCTCTATATCGCCATATTGAGTGTAGAATTCATCCTGATTGGCAGCTTGGGCATTGTTTAAGTTCGTATTTGCCATAGATTTTATAGCTTCTTGATGATAGGTTTGAAAAAGGTGATGAACTTCTCCGTATATTCTCTATACCAGCCAAAGATATCTTCTCGTGAAGACGGATTACTCAGGTCTCCGCTCTTGTACATGTCTATAGAAGATGCCTTTTTATCATCAAGTCTTCTCCAGTCTAATTTTAATCCAATGTGCTCCTCTGCCTCCTCCTTATATTTCACAAGCGCATCAAAATACATCTTGTCTGCATCATCGGACATATATAATTGAATGGTGGCTTTTTGTTCTCTCTTATTCAGCAAAAGCGCCACATGGATGCCGCTTTTACCAATAGCAATACTCATCCAATGGTCGTATGATGCACTACGTGTACGAAAGAGTTTTGATGGGTGTTGTTTCATGTATTCTATAAACTCTGTCCAATACGCATAGTTAAATTCTTTACCTTCAGAGCGTCCCTCGCTTGAAGCCTGAGAACTACGAACATCTTTTGACCATCCATTTGGTTTTGCAATTACATTGAACATTGGAGCAGCCGGGCTATCGCCGATTTTTATAAGTTCAATCTCAACACCAAAGAAATTAAAATCTTTGTCAGTGATTTGATTCAACCAGTCGATAGCAGCACGATGCTCTTCTGTGAAATGTTCTGCAATCCAGATGATAGTAACTGTATTAAGACCAGCAGCATAAGTTAGAATCTGGCCCAAATGGTTGTGATCTGTTTTTTCGAGTTGGTTTTCGATTAGGACCAGTTTATCTGTACCGGGGTCAACACAAAGTATATCGGCACGAAATGGACCGACATGCTCTTCCTGAGATTTTACTTCCAATTCATTCATTCCAAGAGCATCTGCCAAGAGTGCGATGTTCTCTTCTGATGCTAGCCATGGTGTGAAATCACTTGCCTCGTTCTGCCAACAAGAGCGTAGGTCCACTTTTGTAATCTTAGAAAGTTTAATAGACGTAGCCATATGTAATTGATAGTTTTCATAGTTTTGCATCAACTATCAATCACTTACGCACAAAGAAAGCGTGATGCCTCTTATGCGTTGAACTTTGGGGCATGCCCAGGAAAGGAAACCCCAGCCGGTTAACAAGAATGCATCACGCCTATTGGCTAATGCATTGCTATATTTACCGACTTGAGGATGCACTATTCCTGCACCCCACAATCTCTATTACTTCAAAGCGTTTTTATTTCCAAATTGTTTCCTGGGCATTTTGGTTCAACGCGAAATAATAGCTAATGCTTTTTTTCATTAAGGTCATACCGGCACTTCCGCTGAAGTCTTTTATACCCCACATTTACATGTATTTTAGGGCACACTTTTTCCGATATTCGCAACAAATATACAAAATGTTTTTGTATCACCTCTAAAAAAAATATAAAAATACGCTTCTCCCCTCATTATTTTATCACTATTGGCAGCAATTGGCATTATACCCCATTGTCTTTTCTCTACTTAAGCATGTTTTTTGCTAAAAAAACAGCTTTTTTATTACGTATTCCATGAGTTTTCAATTATTCTTAGTACATTTGCGGTCTAAACATCCAATACCAGACAGGGCTGGTCAGGAAAAACAACAGATTATGGCCGTATACGCAATTTATTCATACGAGATTCAAGAAGGTAATAGGAGTCTCTTCTATAAAAAAACAGGGAAGAAAGCCATTGATATGGCAAATGAAATCGTCAGCAATCTGCTGAAGGATGGCTTGACTTTTATTGGAAAAAAAAGAAAGGTGGATCATCCGTTGATGAATCGCCATTTTGTCGGAAGAGATGATGTTTTTGCTTGGGAATTGTGTAACGAGAAGGATAAAATTCTACTTGAAGGTCATGAGAGAAATCTTGTTCCTGAGCATCCTGGCAGCTATGTTATAGTAGACAACAGACCTGATGTTTGTCAGATAGCGATAGAGAAAAATAGTGCTTTCGGTCCAGACACAGATAAAGTGGTCAAATATCTCAAACGGTCATTCAAGGAGCATCTGATAGAATATGGCTTGAAAATGGTCATCAAAAGAAAATGGCAGGCCGCAAATTTTAAGGATATTATTCGTGACAGAATTATCAAGCAAAAGGATTCGGTAAAAAGAGTCGTATGGGAGTTCCCTAATCCAGACAGGGTGAAGGGAATTGATGCCACCAAGCAAATGAAAGATAGGCTGAGGGGCCTCATGTTATTTACACAGGCCTCTAATGCCATAAAGGGCAAATTAACGCTGACCGGTTCCAAGAAAATGCCGATAGATGTAGATGACGACAAGATAGAAGACTGGGCAATGATAATGGCACTTAGTGCTCAAAACGACTATAAATTATCGTATTATTTTTACAATTCCTCTGTAGTGAATTTCAAAGACGTTGCCGATGCATTTGCCTCTATTGACGATAGGATTATAAAAGAGTTTGAGTCCGGCCAACTTATACACAAGGGTGAAGTAACGACTTATGAACTAATTGAGAGACTAGACGACATCAGGAAACAAATAGCAGACTATGACCAAGAGAAGATTGTTGACGACGGCGAGTAAACGGAATATTAAGGAAGCTTTCAAAAGCAATTTAGTATTCCGCACTATCGATGCTGCTTACAAAAAGCAAGAGACACAAATGACGACTCTCAGGTTCTCACCAGAGGAGATTTGTGTAAACTGCTTCATTGGTTTTGACCAAATTCTAAAGAATCGTGATAATATAAGCGAAATTACAAATCGCATGTGGTACAACACCTTCTGCGAATTAATAGATGATGCCCAGGAAGCTTCAAGAGGCTTTGAAACGAAAGAACTCGAAACTGCAACATCTTGTATCATCTATTCCATCATTGCCTGCATGACGGCAAGCGACGATTGGGAGATAATAAAGCATACAGAGACTCTTATGTTCCAAATTGCTGAGCACTCAGAACTCAACTCTATCGTCCTGCCTTTCGATAATAATATAGAGAGCGACTTTGCTGAGTATATACAGAGGTATATCAGCAAAGGTAAATATATCAGCGACATATTGGATAGTCCCAAAAGCAATGTTGACCCGATCAATCCCATAAGCACACCCAGAGAAAGGACAAAGACAAAAGAAGGAGTAAAGAAACGTCTTGAGTTTATGAAGGGGTATCTGCCAGAAAGTGAAATACTGATTATGACTTCTTCTGACTTCAATACGATGCTTGAAGCCGTAGAATACCTCATAGAAAATGACGTAGTGAAAAAACAGGAGTCAAAGATTTCCACAAATCTTCCAATAGCACATTTACGTTATACATTCTATTTGGTTTATACAAATGAGGGCAAATGTGTTAATCGTCAATTGTGGTTAGATTTTCTTGGTGAGACATTCTCACAGATGCAGAATAATAAAGACTCGCTTTACAATCACTTTTCTGATAAGCCAACAGATTATGACCGTTTTTACAAGCCAAAGAAGAAAAAGTGAGTGGGATAATGGGATTTAGGAAAATCCCATTGAAAAAAAAATTAAGTGGAGATTGGAATTTATTTATGTTCCGAATCTCCACTTTTTTATTTGTATATCAAATACTTGCATCTCATTCCAAGAATGGGATTTAAATAATTTTTGAATGGGATTTTGTATCTAAGAAATCCCATATTGTGCCCCTTTTAATCCCACGCTTCCTTTGCAGCCGAGAATTGAATATCTCCGTTCTTGGCTGTCTGTCGTTGTGGCGAAGCAGATGGTCGAACCGCCTAAAATCCGAAAATTATGAAAAAGGATTTTATTTTGAGAAGACCATCAGGTTCTAAGAAGACAAACGAACCTAAGGTCATGAGTGAAGTACTCAAAGAGTACTTACAGAGTGATGATGCCCTTGCTGTCGCACTACGCGATCATCTCTTCAAGGACATCCACCCGGACACATTTTTAGGTATCAACCTGAAGTTAATGACACGCCAGCCCGGCCGTATGGAGGTGAGCGAGATGTTCGGAGGAGTTCTAACACGAGATGACGAAGATCACTTCACGTTCATCCAAGACCTCATCGAACAGAAAACGGATTACGCACGTAACCCACATGTTTACTCAGGTAAGCACATCAACGTGATTCGGAAGAAAGACGGCGACCTCTGCCCTACTTTCAACCGTCCTCGCTACACGAAGAAATTCACATTTCAAGATCTCTGCCGCGAAGCTGCCAAGGAACTTCTTCTCGTGGCTGGCCTTGTAGAGAAAATGAGGTGAAGTTAGCGTGAGAGCGTTTCAGCGTTTCAAGCGTTTCAGGGGTAAAGCAGAGTATTATACCCTCTTTTATAGACTTATAAATAATTAATAATAAGTAATTTACATATTAAAAGGTGAGCGCTGATACCCCACATACCCCCTACTGAAACGCGAAACGCTGAAACGAGAAACAAACTTTTCGAAACAGAAAAACAATGTAAAAATTTAAATATCAATACTATGTATAGTATCACTAAACCACAAGCCCCCGAAATACCCAACCTCGGTAAAGGCTTAGAAGCGTTCAGGCTGCTTCTCTCTCAAGCAAGTAAAGACATGCATGAACCCTTGCTACCTATGCTGTTTCCTGTATTAGGCACAAAAATCAGTCAAGCAGAATTTCAGTATCCCAGTGGTCAATGGCTGGAAATGTGTGGTCAACAAGCGGCTTTGATAGCCGATAGTGCTGGAAACAAAGGTCAACTGGGGTTGCTGGTGGAAGCCTGCAATCGTGATTTCCGGGAAGAAGATGCTGAGGAATTGAAGAAATATCTCCAGTATCAGAAGACCTACAAGAAGCGTTCTCAATCCAAAGAGCGTCCGGAGGAGGTGTTTCCCCTACTAAGATTCTTACCTGCAGATTGCAGTAAGCCGGGCTATCTAAAGGCACAGATGGCATGTCAGGAGCATGGCGGATTGACCACATACATCGACCTTAAGGAAATCGAGCAGCTGGACAACCTTTGCGGCTCTCACAAGCAGGTGACGCAAATGCTCAGACTTATGTGGGACAGAGAAGTTTACAATGCCCTACGAGCCACCATAGACGGAATAACCGGTTCTGCATTGCTTAGGACAAACCTTACAATAAGTACTACTCCTGTTCGTGCCAGACAATTCTTTAAAAACAATCTCTATGACGGCACCCTAGGCAGAATGGTTTTCTCCTATAAGGCACGCGGTAACCGCGACGGAAAAATTCCACGTATCGGCAAGTTTGATAATAACTTCTACCAGCAGTTGGATGATATGCTATCACATCTGGATAACTGCAAAGGACATCATATCATCAGGCCCTTGAACAAACTCGTCGAACGTTTGGCTTACGACATGGCAGAAATGGGTGACCTCACAGATAACGACTGCCTATGGGATATGGGTAAGAGAAGCCTCGTATCAGCATGGAAAGCAGGCTGCATCATGTGGGTGCTCAACAATCAGACATGGACTCGCGCGATGGGCGACGTGGTGGAATGGCTGGTGTGGCACGATATGTGGAGCAAGTATCAGGTGCTGGGCGATATGCTGAAAGACGGAGATACAAGCACGTCCGAAGCCAGCAAGGCTGCACCAGCTAACATGCTTGATGACATCAAGGGCGACTCGTTCTGCGAGGTACAACTTGATGCGCTTCGCCAGAGTCTGGGCAAGCCCACAGGTAGCGCAACAAAAAGACAGCTGCGCGTATGGGTGCATCGAGGGCTAATTACTATGAATGAAGAGACTGGCGTTTACACCAAGACTGAGACATATTTAAATAGAACCTGACTGTATAAGATATTAAATAATAAAGATTAAAAGCAAATGAATAAACTAGAAATTCAAGAGCTCCGCGACCTTCCCATTGAGGGGGTCGCAGAGCGACTCGGACTCCAGGTGGAGCGGCACAAGAGCCTATGCCCGTTTCATGAGGACAGTCACCCAAGCCTGTCGTATCGGGTGAGCAAGAATACCTACCGATGCTTCGTGTGCGGAGCCAATGGCGACACCATCGAACTGGTGATGCGGCATCTTAACAAGGACTTCAAAGAGGCCTGCCGATGGCTGGCAGACGAGAACTGTGTCATCCTTGATGAGTGGAAACCTGCCAAGACAGATGAGGTACAGAAGCCGTTTGATGCGACAATGTATGAGCACTTCTTCGAGCGGCCTTGGTTGAACGAAGAGGCACGAAAGTTCCTTTTCGACGAGCGCAGGATTGACCCAAGGGTGGTGCGCTGGTGCCGGTTGACATCATGGAAGAATCGTAGTGGAATTCCATGGCTGCAAATACCTTACTTCAATCATGAAGGCCGACTTGTCGGCATCCAGAACAGGAACCTGATAAAAGGTGCGACACCTCGTTTCCGTTTCCCACAGGGAGCCCAATGCAACATCTACAATCTGCCCGTATTGAATCTGTTGAAGCCCGGCGATGCGCTCTACATCACGGAAGGATGCTCGGACTGCTGGGCAATGCTCTCCTCCGGACACAAGGCCATCGCCATACCGTCCGCCACTTTGCTCACCCCTCGGGACAAGGAACAATTGTCAATTCTCAATTCTCAATTGTCAATTAGTTTCCACATGTATCCGGATAATGACGTGCCCGGCGAGAGACTCTTCCTGCAGCTCAAGGAGGTATTGCCCTCGTTGGTACATCATCAGTTGCCTCCGGACTGTAAGGATTTTAGCGAGTATTATCTTAACTTGAAACTTGGAACCTGAATATGAAAGCGATGTATAAATCAGAACTGGCACGGCTGGCTGGCGTTAGCTCCAACACGTTTCGCAGGTATCTGAACTCGCGCAGAGAAGTTCTTGCCGAAATGGGTGTGAAGCCACGCGCCCAAACGCTTACCCCCAAAGCCGTCAAATATGTAGCTGATGATTATAATATTGATGTGCCAGATGAAATGCAATAATTTTTTTCTGCTGTTTTGCCGATGTCCACCAAAGACCACCAACGGGCTTCGCCAATGTCGTACCTTTGCATCGTCAAACTCCTCACAGTTGCCTCAGACATGCCTCAGCGCTGCATCAGCGTGGCCGAAAGCGAAGTAAGAAGGAAGAGGTAAGACGGCTGAGGGCTGAGGAATGACGAAGCGCTTCTATTAAACTACTTAAACTATTAAACTCTAAAACAACATGGCAAAAATTGAAATGATGTGGCTCAACGACGGAATGCGCGGACGAGCCGACAAAACCTCTCGCACCTACACCAAGGTGAACAGTATCACGGGCAAAACATTCGCCGTGACCCTCCGAAACCCCGTAACGGGTGATCGTTTCAACAACGCACAGATTGTCAACAACAATCGACAGGGCGCCCTCTGGAAGGGTATCTCCATCTGGGTGAAGCAGGCACAGAGCGCCGATGCCTCTGCCGAGGACAAGGCACAGCTGGAGAAGTTCCAGGACCAGCTCCGCAGCCAGCACAAGTACAGCACGCTGCGCTCCTTCATCGCCGGTAAGCGCTACGCTACTGTGGCTGCAGACTACAGCTCAGTGACTATCGCTGACGGTGAGTACACCAAGACCGTTGAGTTCGTGTTCAACGCACGTCCTCTCATTGACGGTCAGGAAGACCCCGAGTTCAGCGGATCTACGGATTCAGGGAACGGCGGATCTACGGGTGGTAATAGCGGCAGTGCTGAGACCGTACGTCTCACCGTGAGCGCAGGCAACGGCGGTAAGGTGAAGATCGGCGACGGCGAGTACGGCGCAGGTGCCAACACTGACGTAGCACCCGGCACGAGCGTCAGCATCTCGGCTCAGCCCAACGCAGGCTACAGCTTCTCGCAGTGGAGCGACGGCAACACAAGTGCTTCCCGTAGCGTAGCCGTGAATGCAGCTATGACGCTGACTGCCAGCTTCACCCTCAACAGCGGTGGTAGCGGCGAAGGAGCCGGTGAATAATTGACAATTGAAAATTGACAATTGACAATTATGAAGCGTAAAATCGCTCTTCTCGCATTTTGCTCTGCGGTGGCTTTTGCTGCCGCAGGGCTTTTCCTTCCTCCGCAGGGTGAGATAGACTCCACCGTCTTGATGTTGGTGGCTCAATTACTCGTATTGTGCGCAACTCTTTTGGGTGTCGATTCGTACTTCGATAAGCTCAAACAGCTAATGAACAAATAACCAGACCCCCCTCAGTCCCCCAAGGGGGAAGAAATGATTGAGGGGGGTCTCTTAACCACAATGCCCCATTATGGTGCTCCCCTTGGGGAGTTAGAGGGGGTCGCTTATGCAACTCACAGAACATTTTACTTTAGAAGAGATGCTCCGCTCTGAGACAGCAACAAAGAAGGGCATCGAGAACCGCATCACAGCGGAAGAAGTGAACAACCTCCAGAAGCTCTGCCAGAAGGTCCTTGAACCTCTCAGGGCACATTTCGGCAAGCCGATAAGGATAAACAGCGGTTTCCGCTGCAAGGCACTCAACGATGCCGTAGGAGGCGCAAAGAACAGCTACCATACGAAAGGCCGCGCTGCAGACATCCCATTCGTTCCAGGCTACTACGCTTTCTTGCGCGACAACGTGAAAACAACGGAACTGATAAATGAAGGGAGTTGGATTCATGTCGCCCTTTAAGCGGCTTCGCCTAAATGATAAATGATATTTCAGTTGACGAGTCGTTAGTAGACGAGTTGACAAGTTGTTACTTTGGGGGTTTACTTTAAAAGGGCATCAACCTGACGATAGCGCGACAACGCTTCATAATTCTCATCTGTCAGCTCCGTGTTCATAGTATTACTCCCTCTTTGTTTATGTTATTCTGGAACGGAGTCAGGAAAGGCCGGTTTTCCCACTCCTTGCGCGGCATGATAAGTGTGCTGATGACGATACCTGTTTCCAGTTCGATTTCATAAAACGGAGCAATAATGCTATCCTTGTCGTTGTAGCTAAGTTTGTCTGCATCCACCAGCACAAGCAGGTCAATATCTGAGTCAGGACGCGCTTCGCCACGAGCCTCAGATCCATAAAGTATAGTCTGCACGCGAGGCAACATCTTATGTGCTTCCTGCCTGATTCTTTCAACCACTTCTACTCGCCTCATCTTTTGTGAAGTTGCTTTTCCACCGCAAAGATATATAAAAAAGTTGACAAGTAGACAAGTAGACAAGTAGACATGTTGTTACTTTTGGAAAAATGATAGAAAATTATAGGTTATAGAGATATTTTTTCAAATTGTCTGTTGTAATGGCACATGAAAAGTTCTGAAACCAGCAGAAAAGTTGTGTTCACACAATCCTTTGCTTGCTCCTTGTTTGCATATCCTGCTCCGTTATTACATAGCTGTTCATTCCTGACACCTGACATCCTGACATTCGTAAAAATATTGTACATTTGAAAAATCGGTACCCTAATGACATCGGGCAGCGATATTTACGAGATAACTAGAGAGAAATATTTTCCTAGGCAAGAAAAAAGTTTTTCATAGTATAAGCGCAAAAAGGAATCGGTTTTAAGGACGTAAAATTTCTTTAAAGGTATATGTTGTATCCTATTGCAATTAAGAAAAAGGACACAAAAATCCTTTCTGTGGTCTTGAAACCTGAAACTTGAAACTGTTATAGTTATGTTTTTTCCGTAAAATATTGTTTCTTAAAATAGTCTATTGCACGTTTCAAAGGTATAAGGTCGTTTTCAATGATATCGTAAACGGCTTCTGGATCAACCTCAAAATAATGATGTGCTATCACATCACGTACTCCCATAACTCCTTTCCAATCTATGGAGGGATAAGTGGGCAACAGCTTTTTATCAGTAAGCTTGTCGAGGGTCTTAACGCTTTCTCCCAATGCAATCAACACCATACAGGCAGCATCCAGTTTTTCCATTCCGCCAGGTGATGTGAGATAGTCATCAACAGAATGGATACCTTTAGAACGCTCCAACAATTTAGATATTGCTGAATCTATATTGTTCAAGGTTTCATAGACCAATACGATATTTTCAGTAGATCCGTATTCCATACTTTAGAATTTGATTTTTGAAGATAGCATTCATGCTGCTCCTCATACGAACCACATCAACATCGCATCCCAACAACTCCTGCAAATAACTTTTTACACCAGCCTGCTTGAACAAGTTGGGGCTCATCTCCACGCATACATCAACATCGCTCCCCTCTCGCTGCTCATTTTTGGCAAGCGAGCCAAAAAGAAGCATGGAACTTACTCCATAGTGATCACGAAGATATTCACGAGTGGACCTCAGTTTTTCTATTGTATACGCTTTTTCTAACATGCTCTTAGAACATCTTTTTCGTTGCAAAGGTACACTTTTTTCTCTAAATTGCAAAATTTTGTATTTAGATTTTAACAAAAACCGGAAAAAACCTTTCGCATAGCGTCCATTGCTTGCTCCTTGTTTGCATATACGAACGACGGCGAAACGAGTGCTTCCCGTAGCGTAGCCGTGAACGCGGCCATGACGCTGACTGCCAGCTTCACCCTCAACGGTGGTGGTAGCAGCGACGGAGAAGGAGCGGGAGAGTGAGAAATGGCGCCCAAAAAATATTCAGAATAATCGGAGTAATCTGAATAATCGGAGTATTCGGAGGGCGCCTCTTTAAAGTTTAGAGGTAAGAAGTAAAAAGTAAGAGAAAAGACGCTGAAAAAAATCAGCGCCTTTTCGTGTATGAAGTAAGAACTTCTGTTAGAACATCTTGTCGGGATACTGGCCGGCATCGTGAAGAGCCTTCAGCTTGGCAACAACCTCGGGACGGTCCTCGGGATATGTCACACCAAACCACTTGCTCGTGGTGTCGAGCACCTCACAGGTGGCCTGACCCGTGTTGATGAGATGGTCCACCATCAGAGGAATGAAGAACTCACTCTTGGGGTTGGCCTGATTCTTCGGGTCCTTCAGGAAGTTCTTGAAATACTCCTCGGAATACTCGAAGTAGTCGGGAGTGAAGCCCCAGAAGTTCATAGACACGGGAGTGGTGTCGGGAATGCTTACCCACTGGTCGTTATCGTCGAGATACTGAACAACGCCGTTGTGACGCTCTATCTTGGTGCGCTCCACAACAGAGGTCAAGTGATGTGTCTTCTCGTCGTTCTCGCAGATGCCGCGACTTACGGTGCCGCTCTCGGAGAGAGTGTTGTCAACGCGGAAGCCTACCATAGCGTACTTGCCCTTGCTGCCCTCGGGGAGCTCGCTGAGGAACTTGGCCATCACCTTGAAGGCGTCGCGATCGTAGAAGTCGTCGCAGTTGAGCACAGCGAAGGGTTCCTTGATGACATCCTTGCCCATGAGCACAGCGTGGTTCGTGCCCCAGGGCTTCTGACGGCCTTCGGGCACGGTGAAGCCCTCGGGAAGTGCGTCGAGAGACTGGAAGCAGAGCTCGCAGGGGATGTGGCCCTCGTACTTGGAGAGGATCTGCTTGCGGAAGAGTTCCTCGAAGTCGCGGCGAATCACCCATACAATCTTGCCGAAGCCAGCCTGTATGGCGTCGTAGATACTGTAGTCCATGATGCTCTGGCCCTGAGGACCGAGAGTGTCGAGCTGCTTCAGACCGCCGTAACGGCTGCCCATGCCGGCAGCGAGAAGAAATAATGTCGGTTTCATAATGAATTAAATTTAAAAGGTTAATATTTAGTTGTCATACTCTTGCCATGATTTAATCTGGAGATCCTTCTCCTGAAGCGTGGTGAACGCCTCGATGAAGGCGCTTGCCAGGCGTGCGTTAGTAATAAGAGGTATGTTGTGGTCGATGGCGCCGCGACGTATCTTATAACCGTTGGTCAGCTCGCGCTTGGTGTGATTCTTGGGCACGTTGATGACGAGGTCGAAAGCATGGTCGGCAATCATCTCCATCACACCCTTGCGGCCGGGATGCTTCTCATCGGGCCATGACACCGTGAGAGCCTTCACACCGTTGTCGGCAAGGAAGCGTGCCGTGCCTTCGCTGGCGTAAATCTTGTAGCCTGCCTTCTGGAGAGCGCGTGCGCTGTCGAGGAGAGCCACCTTCTGCTTGGTGTCGCCGCTGGAAATCATGATACCCTTATCCTTGGAAGGAATCT
>JAEEGG010001527.1_pt1 | contig 62452 bp, 62 predicted proteins | sample 9134161 | NCBI WGS metagenome assembly JAEEGG01 (sample SAMN16246543, study PRJNA631951) | gut metagenome | biome: gut microbiome; feature: rumen; material: CR-attached | host: Bos | place: Iran: Karaj | collected 2018-10
ATGCCCCCTAACACGCCCGGGCACTGGCTTTTGACATACCGGATGTACTTCATGTACTTTTTTTACTATTGAAATCATATAATAAAAAAGTGTGTATATATAACTATAACGTGCGGAAAAAAGTGCAGGAAGTACATTCAATTCACACAAACCGCATTAGCACTGGGTTCAGACCCATGTACTTTTTTCAGAAAAAGTGCATTTCCATTTCAAAAAGTGCATTTTCACTTTAAAAAGTGCATTAAATTCACTAAAGTTCACTTAAAGGAGAACAAAACAAGATTATACGACAGGCTTCCCGTGCTAATTCTTTTGCTGAAAACGTTTTGCAGCAAACCCATTTATGGCAGCTCTAAAAAATCAGCCTTTGGTTATTCTACATTTATAATAGAAACTCCTGCAAGAAAGGGAAATAATTAATCTTATTTTATACGCCTTTCTCTTACTGCTTCTTCAAGAAAGCTATTCGTTCATGACGCATGACGTTTGTCTTCGCAAAAACCATCGCACACAGCCGCAGCTTGTTTTGGTAAATGAAAACAGGCTGCAGCTTCCGTTTTTCACCACATATTATATACTCGTACAAACTTTTCCGGTTCCGCTCCCATATCCATGTAACGAAGCAAAATCTCTGCGCAGGCCCGGCTGTCACTATCCGCATGGTGATGGTTAAGGCAGATGCCATAGTAATCACACAGGTCATTCAGCCTGTGACTGATTCCCGGACAGAGCCTGCGGCCCATGACCACAGTACACAATCCCCTGACCTGCGGTTTCCACGCAATGCCGTAATCACGCAGACATTTGCGAATCACGCCCATATCAAAACTGGCGTTATGGGCAACCAGAATACCGCTGTTCATGACCGGCTCAATTACTTTCCACAGCTGCGGAAACGTAGGCGCATCCGCCACAAGCTCCGCACTTATGCCGGTCAGTTGCGTGTTGAACCAGTCAAACCGCTGCCCCGGGTTCACAAAATAAAAATACTCGTTTATGATTTTTGCATCTTCCACCACACTGATGCCGATAGCGCTTATGCGGTTATTGTACCGGTTAGGCGTTTCCACATCGAAAACAATATATCTGGTCATAGTGTAATCTTGAAATAAAATTATCAGGTTTCTCCCCTCGTAGCTGCCTTAATTTATTCCTGCTTTCGTTCAAAGCCGCAAATTGCGACTTTAAAGAAACCAAAATTTAAGTTCACTTTCAGTTTATAAGTCAGCATATTAAATACTCTCCAACTTTTCCAGCAACGCCTCTGCTGCATTTTTCATCAGCATAACGGCAAAACTTTTTTTGCCCGCATCCTTCAGCGATGCACCGATGTGGTACACCGTCTTTCCGTCCAAAATCAGGAAACGGTCATGGAATGCATTGGAATATTTTACGTCCAGTTGCGGGTACTGTGCGTTAAATACAACTATATCCTGCGCCGTCAGCTTTGTCTTTTGGAATGTATAAATGGTTACAGACACTCCGGACTGTTTCTTTGCTAATAAGTTCAGCGTGCTCACATCAACGTATCCGTCTATCAGGATAATATCCTGCTCTGCTTTTTGAATCAATTCTATAAGCAGGCTGAACGCATCATAAATCTGTCCGTCAAAAAAGAGTTTTTGGTTTGTTTCTTTGTGACTGCCAATATATTCAAAAATTTGATCAAAACGCTCATCAGTGTGCTTTTGATATTCCAGTTGCTTCAGTTCCACTTTGCTGATCCGGTCAAACAGCGCGGCGTTGTTGGCGATGAAGTGGCGCATTTCCCGGAACGCTCGCATGATGAAAATGCTTTGCTGCTCTGCCAATTCACCTCTGAGAACAGTAGCCAGCATATAAATTCCTTGCTCAGTAAATGCATAAGGAAGAGTTCGGCTCTTAACATTTGCGGTGACATTTTGGCACCGCAAAATTTCCATCTCGTCCCGTGTCAATTGAAACATAAAATCTTTAGGAAATCTTCTTATGTTCCGTTTTACTTGCCGGTTCAGGTTTTTAACTTCATAACCGTAAAGCTCCGCCAAATCACTGTCCAACATCACCTGTTTCCCCCGGATGGTGTAAATACGATTACGTATTTCCGCAGCGTCCGGGGTCATAATTTCAGATTCATTTTCCAAAACAACCACCTCTCTCTATTTTTATTGAACAACTGTTCGTGATTATTATAGCACATTCTTCGCCAAAAGAAAAGAGGAAATTATATCTAACAAACGACCCTCTTCCACACCCGTTTCACTCAAATTTTCTCATTTTAACAGAAATTCAGAATTCTAAATCCCCATATTAGGCCATATACGCCCATATTCCCGCATTACGCAAGGATATGGGCGTTATACGTCATTTTATTCCTTTATATAGCAATATACTCAATAATTCTTTTGAAATTAATTAAGAAATCGGATAAAAAATCCAAAATTCGGCGTTTTGAAAACTTCAAATTTTGCCATATACCCCTGTAAGGCCCGTATTTCCGTTTTGAGCTATTTTTGCCTTTACGCGGTATATTTTACCTGTTTTGGCCAAAACGCGCTCTACGGGCATTTTACGAGGTCGGTTTTTTGAGGGGGTATTTATACTTCATTGTTACGGTTCCGGAACTATTCCCCAAGTCATATTTCTGCCAGAATAATTCCAGTAGCGGATATCCTGTTCAATAAACAACCACTTTGTTGTTTTTAAAACATGATCTACTGGTAAGCCCGTCTTAAATCTAATTTTTTCGATTTCTCTATCATCAATGTCATGACATTCAAAAACCTGACGAAGAAGATGATAAAGCTTTTCATACATCTTTGGATTTTCTTCTTTCTTTTTCATCAGATCAGCATAAATATCCTCATGTTTTGGATAATTTCTTCTTCTTTTTCCAGAAATATTATAATTAGTATTTTCAACACAAACCAAAAAATCAAATCCATTATGTAAGTTCGCCGGTCTTTGCAAATACACTCTGTTTCCATCTTTAAGTGTCTCAACATAATAGGTAAAAGCTGAAGCAAGATTATCTCGTCCAGTTCCCGGTTGTTCTTCAGCAAATTTATTTACTACTCTCATTCTGACTTCATTACGCGTACCTTCATTTGAAAAGTTGCAAATGATTTCTTTTCGATTCATATTAATTGCTCCTCATTACTCAACTAAAAAATTACAATCCTTCAAACAATTCACTTAACGTTACTCCAAGACCATCTGCAATTTTCTTGATATTGATAATAGAAATATTGCGTTTCCCTGATTCAACTGATGCATAATACGTCCGATCCATTTCAATCTGTAATGCAAATTTTTCCTGACTTAATCCAGTTGCGCCTCTTAACTCCTTGATTCTTTGTCCAAATTTTTTAGTAATCATCAGTATCACCATCCTTGATCAAATTATGGTTTTACCCCGTATATAAGACAACGGCATATAAGCAACAATGGGATTGATTGCAACAAAAAAGCAGTCAGTGCTTTCATTCATTGCACTGACTGCCATTTTTACTCTTCACTTTTTAAATACAAACAAATACTCATGCGCTACAAGCAGAAAATTTCGTTGAACGCTCAAGTCTCTCCATTTTTCTGTATGCTTGCAATTGTGCTGTTGCTTTATTATTGTTTCCCGCAACCGGAAACCTGCATCCAGAAAAACTTGCATAACCTGAAAACTCAAATCAACGATAAATCCACTTCGCCGGAGATCCCCCATCAGGATAGCGCAATAATGATCCGGCTTCAATACGCGGTAACATTCTGCTGCCACTAACCTCATCTGCACCAAAAACTCCGGCACTTCCAGTAGTGACAAGTCATCTCGTAAACCGCAACTGTATTTCACCATATTGGCGTAGGGTGGATGCGTACAAATTAAATCTATCTTTTCATTCGGAATGAAATCCAATTTCCGAGCATCACCATGCTTCAGATAAACATTGTAATTGCTTTCCCAATGAAAACTGCATTTTTCCTTGCATCGTCGCAAAGCATCATCATTCACGTCCACGCCAATCACATTGCGGCGGAGCAGTTTTGCCTCCACCAATGTTGTCCCGCCTCCGGCAAACTGATCCAAAACCATTTCGCCTTCCTTAGAATAACGGAGAATTAAGTTTCGCGGTACATAAGGCGACCAGTTACCCCGGTACTTGCCATCATGTGTTGCCCAATCTCCTCTGTCGGGAAAATCCCACACGCTGGTGGTCTGCAATTTAAAATTTTGGGGTTCCCATGTAGAAATCGTTGTACATCACTCCATTCTTGAATATAAAATTTATAACACCAATTAAAACAATTGGGTGTTAACACAATATATCAATAGAATTTGAACATTATTCTTGTATAGTTATTCTTCAATAGGTGGTTTCTGCACATTCCCAGTTAACAACATCGCACAAAGCTTTAAAAATTTAGATTCTTGTAAATTGTCATCTATCTCAATAGTTCTATCAAGTTCTAAAAGATCCGTTAAAATATCAAAGCCACCATTGGCATACGCGGAAAAAATATCATATTTCTCATCGGTATACAATACTGCTTGCTCTTTTTTATGTGCATAAGCAATCAAATCTATAAAATCCCAGTCTTTCTCAGAAAAAAATTGCATTAAAACTCCATCAGATGCAGCTTTTTTAATAGGTGTATAAGCTTTATTCGCATAGCCGATTGCAGCCGATAATACTAAAATATCCCTATAACTTTCAAACAATTTGTTTCCAGACATAAGCTTTTGCATCATTTCTTGCTGATGTGCACTTCTTTTTATACGATACTTATTATTTACATATATTGTCACTTAAAAGCCCTCCATTTTACTAACACTTTTTCACAATGGATCTATCTTCATCTTTCACTTTCTTTAAAACATGGACAGTATTAACGCCATCCTTAATAAAATTTTCAACCGAACGATAGCTATCTTCCGCAACCATCAAAATAATTTGATGTGTAAAATCATTTAATGCAAGTGCACTTTTCTTTAAATTTTCTTCAAATATGTCACCAAAAGGTGCATCTATTAATAATGGATATTCTTTTGTAACTTGAATGGATTCATCTGCACGTTTCTGATTCGAATAGTCTAAAATAGCTTTTACAAATGCCAGGGTATTCATTTTGCTTTGACCAGTGGAGTTTGGTAGCTGACATTTTAAAATAGCTTGTTCTCTTATTTGTTCTTCGGTCAATCCTGCACTGACCATGTCTTGATAAATACCCTTTTTTTGAAGCTCTTTAATTTTTGCCTCCAGTTTTTTATGAAGATAAGAAATCATGCGATAATTATTGTTGTCATATTGTGTTATATATAAACCGCGTCCCATATCTGCGTCGTCACTTAACAACTCATATGATTTCCCCAAAATTTCATTAATTTGCTTCAATGCAGTTTTCTGGTTGGTAATTCTTATTAAGTTCAACGCTTTAATGCATTTATCGGTAAATGCTAATTTTTTATTCAATAAATCAATTTCGCTTCCATTGTCTTGATAATTATCTCGTTCTTCCTTTTCTTTTTCTAAAATTTTTTCTAAATCCGGTATTATCTTCTCAAGTTTTTGCTTTTTATCTGAGTAAATACCAATTTGCCTTTGGGCTTCATTATTTTTCTTTTCAATATCTTTTACAAGCTCAGAATCACTGTTGGCAATTCGTGTCGTTAAGGATGCAATTAGATCTTTTAAATCTGTAATACTTTTATCCAGTTCTGATAAAGTTTGTGATTCTCTAACGATCGTATTTCTGATACTTTCACAATATAACATTTTTTGTCGCACCATCTCGCCCAAAGTACTATTAATGTTGTCCGGCGGCAATGTTCTTTTTAATTTGTTTAAGCAATCAATCATTTCTTTCGTCCAGCAATTACCACAAATGCATGTTTTTCGTTTTAAAATATTGTTAACCGCAGGTACTGTTAATCCAGCAGGCACATCATATTTAGTTAATAAACTATTTACATCTTCAAACAGTTTTTGTGAGCATAAATAGTATCCATCTTTTAAATTGCCAGGAAAGCTGTTAAGAAAATCTAACCTCTTCTGTTCAACCTTTTTTAAATCTGCTTTTTTTATCTTTCTCTGTTGCTCTAACTCCTGAGTTGCCCTAATTCCAACTAACTGTTTTGATAATTGCTCAGCTTCACGTTGGTATGCTTCCAATTTATACTTTGCATCTTCTAATTCGTTTTTGTTATCTTCTAATTCTTTCTCATGTCTTTGAATATTAGCGATTAACTCACCAAGAGTAAATTTTCCTCTTTGTCTTGCCAAATTCTTTATTTTTTGAGCATATTTTCTTTGTAAACCGCTATAATTTTCTTTACAACGTTCTAAAAGTTCAATATTAGTTATATCACTGATAACACCTTTTATTGCCTCAATAGACTGTTCATTTTCAGAACTTAATTGTTTCATTCTTTCACCGTCAAACACTATTCCGTACAGAATCCGTTTCGGCACTATTCTATTGAGTTCCGCCTCTATTTTTTCATGATCAGTTTCTGGCGTCGTCAATTCAAAATTCGGTTTATATTTTCTTAAACTTTGTTTTTCTTCAACTTCGATAACATTATTATTTTTAGTATAATAAGCAGTCCTTTCAACAATACGAGTTACACCATTATTTTCTATTTCTAATGTTACTTTACATTCCGCTTCACTAATAATATCTGCCTCAAGACTCTTATAAAGAGATGCATTCAAGGCATAAGGTGTTGCTTCTTTATTATTCAAAGTTTTGAAATCAAATCCATATAATACCCACCAAAACGCAAACAACGATTCTGTTTTACCGGCTCCATTGTTACCCAAAATTAAATTAATATGTTTCTTTCGATTTTCATTAAAACTTAACTCTCCGTCAATAAAACAGCGATAATTATGAAATTTAATTTTTCTGAATCGCATTGCCAAACACCTCGTCTATAATTCCAACGAACTCTTCCTCAATGTTAATATCCTTTTTACCTGCATCCATACTATTTTCTTCTTCAATGTTAAAAGAGCGTTTGACGACACTCAAACTTTTTATAAATGCATTTGCTTCTTTTTGATTAAAATTCAGTTTTTTTAAAATCTCTTTTATTTCATTATTCGCCGCCATAATAAATATCCTCTTCTCTTTCTTCCATCTCCTCCGTTACGTCGGCACCAAATTCATTAACCATTTCCCTTATGAAAACATTAACACATTCCTTATTGTCAGCTAATCTGCCATATTCTATTACACGTCTTAACTCATTTCGGACAAGTGTAGAACAACCAGGTTCACCATTATCAACGCTATTGGGCGGAATTGCAACAAAATCAAAAATGTGTGCCATGACTTTTCCGCTTTCTTTGCACTTTCTTAATACACGTCCTCGTCGTTGTATTGTTTGCCTTTTTAATCCATCGCTAGACATAATATAAATTTTATCTAACTTTGGTACATCAACACCTTCATCAAAACATTTAATGGCAGCTAACACATCGAAATTTCCTTTTTCAAATTCATTTAAAACTAAAACCCGATTCGGTGTTTTGCTCGTAAACTGTGAAACTTTATAATTACCATTTACAGTTAAAATTTCAGTTGCCAAATCAATTATACTTAAATCTGTATCTGCATCTTTTCCATTACCGCAATATACAACAGAATTATTGAAATCATATTTACCGCTAGTTACCATGCTTATAAGTTTTTTAAGCTTATTCGTACTTTTCTTTATGATGCTACTGCGTTTCATCAATATATCTTTAATTTTGTCTTTATCAGGTTCCTTTTCTGCGCGGGCAATACTATACTGTCTTGACTTTTGTTTATACTCTCTAAATTCACTATCAGTTAAATGCACTGGTATCGGAATATATTCATAATGCGATAAAAAACCTGCACTTATTGCTTCCTCAATTGTGTACTTAAATGTATCAATTTTACCTAAAGTAAAGTAATTGATAATATCGTTTGTTGTTTTTTTATCATATCTTTCTGGTGTAGCACTAAGACCTAATCTATAATCAAAGTTTAACGGCAATTTTCTAATTTGTTTTGGGCTTAAATTATGCGCTTCGTCAACAATAATAAATTTACTACAAGATAAGCCTTTAACGCTATTATATGCACTATCACTAAAAAAAGTATTATAGATAGCAATAGCAACAGATGGTTTAGTTTTATCAAAAGTAGAAATAACGAAAAGACTAATATTTTGTGATGTGTCTATCGAATTTGCCAATCCGCCAAATAACAGCGGCGTTATATTAATTTCTTGAAAAGCTTTCAACCATTGATTTTGAAGGTCTATTTGTGGGACTAAGATAAGTGTTGGAATATTACCAATATCCAACTTAATTTGTTCATAAGCCTTAACTGCTGTAAAAGTTTTTCCTGTACCAGTAGCCATTTCAAAGAAATGACAATAACCGTTGTTTTTAAACTCTTTAATTGCGTTAAGTTGATATGGATATAGCTGTTTTAAATTCGTTTCTTCTTTATCACCATTTTCCATCCTTTTTATGGCAGTTTCAACATCCGGGCTTACCTTATATAACTGCAACAAATTTTTTTGAAGTGCCTCCGGAAAAGAAAAAACTTCTATGCCATCAATTCTATCATCCCATAAGTTTTGAAAATAATCATGTTGGGCATCAATCACTTTTCTCGAATCAGCCCAAGTAGACAACACCATTATACTTTCAAAATTTCTAATCAATCCACTAAACGTTTCATTAGGCGATCCCATAAAATATACTGCATCATTCTCATCAAAAAGGATACCAAACTTTTCATGATATATGCCGCCTTTAGGCATATAAGCAATTTTTATTTTTAGCCTATCACAAGCTATCAAATTGGTAATTAAATCTAATCTTAAAATATCTTTTTCATCTTCAATTTTTTCATGTAACAGTTTTTCAAGCTTTTCAATTATAGTGTTCTTTTGTATTTCTAACCCTCTGCGTATTACCATCACATCTTCAGAGCTCATTTGAACAGATGTAATAATTTTAATAGTACCATTATTCCTTACAAAAGATGTAATGCCTTCCGCTAAAGCAGCTATTGAAGATAACGAAAAATAGCCTGTTCCTCTTTCATAATATGTTGCGTCTTTCAAGACTTTTTTTAAAAAGTCATCAACAATATTGTCCAACTGGCTTCTATATATTTTCTTAAACTTATTGTCTCTTAAAGCCATAATAACCAACTTTCAAATCAGCAATTATTATAACGTTATACCATCAAGAACACCATCTTTATCATTTATGATAATATCTTCTCCAGTCATTTTAAAATCTATGTCTATTTTGGATTTATATAAAGCCAAAAAATTTTCTGCTTCAATTTTATTAATTGAAATCCCTTTTCCCATTAGTGTTTTGTCTGCATTCCAAGGTCTTATATCAAAAACAGGCATACCATTTCCCCATTGAACAATATTAACTTCTAAATCCATTCCATTATATGACTTTGCAACTTTCCCTATTTCCATACACAAGGTGCAAGATGATTTATTGGTATTTGGACCTACTGTACGGGCTGCATTGAATGGTCCGTTTAGTTTATCCAAATTATCTCTAATAAACTCCGCACATTTTTTTAACTCTTCTTTGTCCTTTATAGTTATCCCCTTACCAACCTGCTTGTTATTATCCTTCCATTTTCGAATATCATATTTAGGTTTATTTTTTCCCCATTGAATAAAATTCAATTCTTTACACCAATTATCTACGCTATCCGGAGTTAATACTCCTATTTTGTCTATTATAGTGAATTCAATCATTATAAATACTCCTCTCCCTTTTAAAAAAGCCGCTTGCTTTCATCATTGTTAATAGCACATTTTACACTTATTTCTTCAATGTTAAATCCTTCCTATAGTTTATATTACCGCTTAAAACAATTGGGTGCTAACATTCAAAATTCTCTTTTTGCTGATTTCCAGATATTCGGCATTGTTATCAATGCCAACAAAATTACGTTTCAGCATTTTTGCCGCTACGCCGGTAGTACCAGAACCGCAAAAAGGATCTAAAACTAAATCTCCCTCTTTGGTAGATGCTTCAATGATCCGCTGCAATAAATATAATGGCTTTTGCGTCGGATGCTTGCCAAACTTTTTTTCCGCAAAAGGTGTTAACGCACCAACCCAGACATCTTTCATCTGTTTACCGCCATTCAGTTCTTTCATCAATTCATAATTGAAAAGATGATGCGCTTTCTTTTCATTTTTCTGTGCCCATAGAACCGTTTCAGTAGAATGGGTAAAGCATCGGCAAGCTAAATTCGGCGGCGGATTGGTTTTCTGCCACGTGATATTATTGATTATTTTATATCCTTCCTGTTCCAGCGCGACGCCAATAGAATAAATGTTATGCAACGTTCCGGAAATCCAAATAGTTCCATTTGGTTTCAAGATTCGCTTACATAACTTTATCCAGCGCCGGTTAAACTTCTGCTTGTCTTCTACACCGGTTACAGCATTTTCATTAATTTTATCCCAGTTTCCTTTATTTACGGAAACCATGCGACCACCCTGGCAGGTGAAGCCATCATTGCTTAAAAAATATGGTGGATCCGCAAAGATCATATCAATGGATTCTGTTTTTATTTTTTTCAAATTCTCAAAGCAGTCACCCAAAATCAACAATGATTCTTCTGTTTTAAAAAAAGATTCCGCTTTTTTCGTAAAAATGTTTTCCATGCAGGCCTCAAACAAAGAGTTTTTTCATAATATCCATTTCCATATCCTGGATATTATAAATGGTTTCCAGCACATCAAAAGTTTCCCGCAAATTATTCCGGGCAGAATTCCACCCCTTACCATCCGTAAACCAAACAAACGTAACGCCGGGAATCGTTGCAACTTCCTGCGCAATCTGTTTGTAACTGCGTGCCGTTTCATTCAGTTTAGAACCGCCACTGCCATAAAAATTCGTTTCAATCACATAAATTTGATTTTTGGTTTTCACCACATAATCAAATCGTTTTTCCATACGACCTTCATTAGAGATTGCAGAAAGATCTATACTCCATTTTTCTGTTATCTCATGGATGTACATTTCTTTAAAATAATTTTTGTTTTTTATGAAACCAGCTTTTTGGATAAACTTTTCAACAACATTTTCCATTAAGTGTCCGCCGCGATTCTTTCTTCCGTTAGAATCCAATCCAGTTTCCACGCCGGTAACGTAATCAACCAAATTACCAAGGATATGATTCTCCAACAAATCAAACAAACCGGTCTTACGCATAAACATTTTATATTCGTCTAAGCTGTAATTCATTTTTTTGAATGAAAAAACATAAGAACCGTCTTCATCCATAGCTGCGATCTCATTAGCGCGAACCGCTAATAAAACCGGAATGCACTTTAACGTTTCAGGATAGCGTGTTAAAAGTTTTTCAAAATCTTTCTCTATAGAATGCGAACCAATCAAAGAATTTAAAATATTGAGTTCAACTTTTATTTCATTTACGTTGCAGTGGACTTTTTCAAAATCAATATAATAACCGTAGTCCGCAATACTGTTACGAAATGTGGAAAGCCATTCAGTAAAATTCCGTTTCATTACAAAATCCTCATTTTATTCATAATCGTTTCGTATGATTACTTCTTTGCCGGTTCGTTTGTTCACATCACTGTTAATCAGGCGCTTTACATCCACTTCTTCAATGATGAATCCTTCATACAACTCTTTCACCAAGGGCACATCATGATTTGAGAGCATAACTTTCACGCCCTTTTCCGCCAGTTTACGGAACAAAACAGCAAGGCGTTCATGATCTTTCATCGTAAAACCGTCTGCTGTATAATCCGTAAAATTCGCAGTTGTTGAAATTGGAACATACGGACTGTCAAAGTACACAAAATCGCCGGGACGAACTCTGGAACAAATTTTTTCAAAATCCATGCAGTTAATGTTTACTTTATTCTTACGCAGGTACTCTCCAATGTGCCGCAAATTATCTTCATCAAAAGAGTGCCCTGTCTTCTTATTATTGTAAGGCACATTGAACAAGCCTTTCCGGTTTACCCGATACAATCCATTAAAGCAATGCTTGTTCATCCAAATCATGAGCCCGGCGCACTCTTCGTCCAGTTCGCCAGCACTGATTTTTTTATTGTACTGTTCACGAATTGCGTAATAACGATCTTTATCACATTCAATGGAGTCCAACTCACGAATTACCGACATTACACCTTCAATGTTTTTTTGTAACTGATTAAATACATTAATCAGTTGCTCATTGCTGTCATTAATCGTTGCCTTTTTCGGTGCCAACGCTAACAGCAACGCACCGCCTCCAACAAATGGCTCATAATACCGGTTGAACTGTTTTGGCACTCTTGCCAAAAGTTTATCCACTAATTGCCCTTTTCCGCCGGCCCACTTAACAAACGGCGTCATTTGAAATGTCGTTGCCATGTTGCTACCCCATTATCGTTTGTTTTGTTTTCATGAGATCGGTTTTTGAATGTATCTGATCTATTTTAGATCACAACTTGGAAATGATCAAATAAAAATAAAAAACTTCGACAGCTTTAAGGCCATCGAAGTCTATGTTAATTGCCTATTATCTTAAATGTTGTTAAATTATATGAGTATTAAAGAAAGATTAATTTCATTTGTAGAAACTCGCATCTTACCAACAAATAAATGCATTAACAGCACTGCAGATTCCTTTACTTTTCCATAAACCATTTATCTTCATTAATGAACAGCACCGCAACTTCTTAATTACCCTTACTACAATTTAATCTTGCCTTAGTAAAAAATCTTTCGTTTATTTCAAATTGTTTCTTTATATGCTTATAGTATTCTCTTTTTATTTTACTATTAGTCAGGTTTTTAAGTATTTCTTTTGCCTCTTCATCATTTCTAAAAAGAAAGGGCATAGAAATATAATTGGTTTTTGATAACTCTATAATTATTGGTACAGAAGTATCCAAATCTACAAGAAGCCTTAACAGAGAAGAAAAATTTGTATTTTTTATTCCTTTTTGAGCTGCTAATTTTCTAAAAAACAAATCGTCACATACGTATTTAGCGTCTAACTTAGAAGAAAGTATAAACGCATCCATTTGAACAACATTTGTTTTCATATCAGCAACCATTATTTCGGCTTTTAAGCAGCCATCAATAATCTCATAATTTATACGTTCTTCTTCTTTTACACAAACAACTTTAAACTTTTTACATTCATCAATTATTTTTTCTAATTTTTCCGGAACACTTTCATCATAATTTAAAATAGCTATATTATTATTATCCAAAGCAATTAAACCCGGAGAAACGTCTTGTTTTTTCCTTTCCTCATCCAAAAGATTTTGGAAAAAACTAATGTAACTTTCTGGGCATGCTATTCTATCAAGAATTGGATCAAGAATATACAACCATTCTTTCATTGCTAGTAAAATTAGTGTAGATAATGAGATTACATAAGTATCTTCAAGGCTATCCTCATATGTTTCGTTCCCAGCATAGTAAGCTAAATCTTTCGAATATAACAAATGGATTACTGCATCAATATACCTGTCATATTCACCATCTATTAACCAATCAATAGGAATTCCTATTGAATTATTTTTAAAACTATATAAATCTAATAAATAATCATTTCTTTCTTTGGATTCTAATAAAACTTTTTTTATTTGCTCCACCATATCTTCCATGCTGTTGCCGGTTATTGGCCATATATATTTATTAAATTGTTCTGGATGTTCATTAATTTTTCTCATTACAAAACGAAAAGCAAAAACATTTCTGTCTACAATTTCACAAACCTTATATCGTTCTTCTTTAATCTTTAATACTTGTTCTATACTACTTGAAACCAGTTTAGAATACAATGAATTTTTCCGATTAATATGGTTTACATCCATACTTCTATTATTTTCTATATTTAAATCAGCTTCGCTGTCTAAACATATTAATAATTTTTCTTTATTCTCACTATCTTCCAATGTTAATACTGTATTTCCCGATGCGTGTTTAAGATTTAAATCGGTATTTTTATGCTCATTAATTTGAAGATAATAACGAAAAATCTCGCCATAAATTTCATAATCATCTTTGCCGTTCAAATAATATAGTGCTTTGTATGCATAATAATCAGCTTCACCCATTCTACCAAGAGCTTTCAACACAAAAGCTGCTCTCATAAAGTGCCCTGGAACATTCGAATCATAAATTGCTTTGAGATATGGTGTATAATAATCAGCATCTATGATTTTTTGTTGTAAAGAAAGCGCGACTATATTCGCTGCAACATTGGGATCAGGTTCGATTTCAAACAGTTCTTTAGAATATTTTAGCATGCTAAAATATTTTTGAGCTTTTTCTAAACATTTTATTTTTATTGCAAGAAATTCAACCTTCGCAACATTTTCTTTTATAAATCTATCAGCTATTTTTTCAATAAGCTTTACCTCTGGTTGAACACTTAAACTTCGATTCTTAGTTATTCCTTTCAATGTATCATCAAAATAATAAAAAATTTCATAATCAGTTTCATGACTAAAAATCGACAAAGAAGTAACTTCGTCCAGCACATTTGCTAAGAGATTCATCTTTTTGAAATTTAAAAACATGTATATAAAACCTGTGAGAATGTTATTGTCAATACCTTTAAATGATATGCCTGAATAGAGCATCTCATTAATAGTTTTTACAATAATATCTTCAAAAATCTTTTTATCAAACACATAAAATGCAACATAAAACAAATCTTCAAAAGTTTTATTTGCGGTCTTCAATACATCTTGAAGTTTCTCACAATATGCCTTATCACCTTTATAGTAAAGAGCCAACAAAAAAATACCTTTATGTTGTAATGTAATTTCACTTTCTTTCAACTCATCGAATTTAGAAATAATATTATCATAGTCCTTTATTCGAATATAACATAAGAATAATCTAATTGAGATATTGGGATCATCATTCCATTCGCAAGTTAAATAACAACTAATTGCTTGTTCGATTTCTTCTCTTATTTCTAAACAACAGCCATAATAAAATTTTATTAAATCTAATTTTTTAATTTCTTGAGAAAAGCCTTGATATAGTTCTTTTACGTTATCTAAATAACAAATTTTTATTCGACCTAAATTAAAACGAACTAAAAGTTTAAGATATGATACTAATTCCTCATTTGCCTTAGCTAAATCAGGATATTTATTTTCAACTTCATCTAAACCTTGCTTAGCTTGTACAAGTTCTTTTTCATTTCTTTCATCAATAAAACAAACATTTACCTTTTGGATTTTTACAATATTAAAAAAGAAATCAAATTTATCTTCCCTTGAAACATTTTTTAAATCTTCGAATATCTTAAACGATTCATCAAATTTGCCAATATTAAACATGGACAAGCCACAATGATATTTTAGTTGATTATAAACTGTTTCAACTAAAGAAATTCTATCTTTATTTATGGTGAATTCATTATAAATATCAATAATTTTATTATAATAACCAACGCTAAAAAGCTTATCTATAACAAGAATTTGACTTTCTGATAAATGCTTAAAAAAGTCATTTAGTTCAATCTCAAACGGCTTATCCCAAAAATCTTTTAACCATAAAGCTTCATCTTTATAAATTCCAGATAAAATATCTAAAGCAACTTGACAATTATCTATCTCATCATCATGCAAAGCTTGACAGAATCTTAAGAAGTATATTTTTTCTTTTTCATTGTCATCCAATTTTACTAAACCATAACTAAAGGCAACATCTAATTCCTGCTTAAGCTTTTTCATTCTTAAGTTTAACAATAAGTCAGTATAGTTATCTATATTAGTAGCAACCATTCGATGTACCAACTTGTTTCCACTGACTTCTGTTAATAAACTTCCTTTATCAATCCCATTATAATTTACATCACCAGAAATTTGGACAATCGTTGAGTGTTCAATTTTTTCTGCTTTAATATTTTGTTTTCTTCCAAAGATGAATTCCTTTACTATACCAAACATTCTCTTCTCCAAAATACTATCAACTACTCATCAGATTTGGACAAATTAATATTAACATTTCCACCAGTTTGAAAAATATTATTATCATTCATTTCTTTACTTTTAATAATTTGTTTTTGCATCTTTTTAATTTCTCTTTGATTCGACTTTGATATTAAAAATGAAATAATACTCAAAATCGAAGCCACAATACTTAGAATTTCCGTTATATCCATGTGAATCCCTCCCAAAATCTATTAATCTTACTTTTTTCTTAACCTTCCTTGTAGATTATATCACTTTTTGCTTTAATTAAGAGTAAACAATACATGATATTTTAGTGAACTTTTATTCGCATTAATGTCAAACTGTTTTTAAATAAAAAGTGATTTCATTATTCCTTCCCTTGCCTCCGCCGCCAAAACGCGCTACAATTATCTTGCGGAAGAAGTTGCCTCGAGTCGGAAAGCAGAGGTATCCTATAAATATTGAGGTAGGTAATAATGGAAAATCTTGACAGGCTTGTAATGGAGTTATGCAAATACCCAAATGAAACTTCATGGATTGAATTCAAGCATAATAATTATGATCCGGATATGATTGGGCGTGATATCAGTGCTCTTGCTAATAGTGCTGCCCTTGCTGAGAAAAACTGTTCTTATATGTTATGGGGCATTGATGATGTAACTCATGACATTATTGGGACAGACTACTCTCTTCAAACATTAAAAAAGGGGTCTGAAGAACTTGAAAATTGGCTTCGCAGGCTCCTTTCCCCAAATGCTGATTTCGAATTTCACACTGTGCAAATGAACGATGTTTCTGTTGGTGTTCTCATAATATATAAGGCGTCCAACCAAACCGTAATGTTTGAGAAAATCGACTACATTAGAATCGGAAGTTATACTAAAAAATTACATGATTTTCCTACAATACAAGCTCAGCTTTGGGATAAAATTCGAAATTCACGTTTTGAAGAACGTTACGCCAAAACAGATTTACTTCTTACAGAGGCTTTGAATCTGCTTAACTATCAAGCATACTTTGATTTAAAAAAAATTCCTATTCCCTCTGATAATAATGGCATCGCCCACTACATGGAACAAGAAGAAATTATCGTAAAACGAGACAACGGATTATACGCAGTTACAAATCTGGGAGCTATTTTATTTGCAAAGCAGCTAAAGCTTTTTCCACGTATTGAAAGAAAATCAATTAGGATTGTTCAATATGAAGCTAAAAATCGTTTTTCTTTATTAAGGGAGGAAATGAGCAGCATCGGTTATGCTGCTGACTTTAATAATTTAATTAAATATATCAACGCTTTGATTCCAACCAAAGAAGTTATTATTAATGGGCTTCGCGAAAAACAAACTGCATATCCTGCTATTGCTATCCGCGAGGCTGTTGCTAATGCTTTGGTTCATCAAGATTTTTCTGTTTCCGGAGCCGGACCGACCATTGAAATATTCCCAGATCGAATGGAAATTACTAATCCAGGTATTCCGTTAGTTGATATACAAAGAATTATTGACAACCCGCCTAAATCCAGAAACGAAAAGTTGGCTTCACTTATGCGGCAGTTAAATATTTGCGAAGAACTTGGTACAGGATGGGACAAAATCATTATCGCTTGTGAACTTATGCAACTCCCTGCGCCTAAAATAGAGCTTTTCGAAGGAAGCACAAGAGTAACTATTTTTGCTGAGAAATTGTTTTCTAATCTCTCTATGGATGAAAAATTATGGTCCTGTTACCTGCACGCCTGTATCATGCAGGTACAGGGAGAATATCTCACCAATAAATCTCTTAGGAATCGCTTTGGATTAAAAGAAAGTGCATCCGCAAGCATATCTCGTTTAATTAAAGAGGCCGTAGAAAAGAACTTCATTAAACCTTTGGATTCCGGCACCGCTCCACGATACATGAAATATATTCCATATTGGGCATAAATTTAACTTGCCAGCAACTTGCCGGTAACTTGCTGGCAACTTGCTAAATTACTTCTTAAACACAACATTTACATCGCACAAGACCCTTTAAACACAACATTTTGTTAAATTTTAACTTGCTGGTAACTTGCTGGTAACTTGCTTTTCCCGTCCTGTCTTTGCGGATCCGGTATTATCAGAGCCTCATCAGTACGGATATGCTGCTGAAAGGTATGCAGTACTGGCAGTTGCGCAAATCCTATGTAATTTTCATCTGCACCTTCGACCCGTTTCGGCAGGGCTTGCCCATGTATCGGTTCAGCTACCGGTGCAGGGAAAATCTTTCTTTGGAAATGGGCGATCTAACGGGAAATATTTTTCTGAATGCAACGGCAGCAGATAAAGCGACAGATAAAGAATTAGCCGCTTTCCTGTCGTATGTCAACGGAAAAGCGGCAGAGAGTTCTTTCACAAAGAATCTGGACAACGAGGTGAAACGGATTCGGGATAGTGAGGATTGGAGGTTTCACGCTATGTATTACGAAGCAGAGACGCAGTTTCATGAATGGCTTGGGGAAAGGCGAGGAGAAAAAAGCGCAAAGTTCAGCATTGCCAGAAATATGTTAGCGGAAAAAATTCCTGTTGAGCAAATCATGAAGCTCACAGGTCTTACCGCTGAAGAAGTTTCAGCGGCAGTAAAGGAAACGGATTCTGTAGTGGCAGAAGAATAAGCTTCAACGTTAAGTGAAAATCTGTATGATACAGAGCTTTGTGTATCAAAATGTCATTTTGAGTGTAGTTTTTCGTTTATAAAAAATTGATAGACTCGCAACACTTCCGCAGCATCTGCCTGAAACAGGGCAGATGCTTTTTATAAGGACCGAGGTATCGTGGATAAACAGATAGAGTCCCGTTCGACAATCTGTCCGGGGAAACTCTAAGCCTCCGCTCTCATACAGTTTGCATTACCTGTAGTGCAGTCATTGCTGTCAGGTGCTTCCAATAAGGTTCTACCTTTATAATAATAAGAGTTAGTGGAACCAAAGCCCAGTATTCATGCACGTTTGCGCTTCGAGGTTGGTCGTTTTAACGACCAGGGCAAAGAAAAAACAGCGCAAGCCGTTTTCATTTTCTGCGGCTGTTTTATTATAATGGGAATCGGAATTTACTTAATGGATTTCATCCCAAACCAGCAATGGTTCGTCCAAAGTTTCGGAGCAGAATTTGCCTTCCTTGCATTCGAAATGATTGAAGGCCTTCTGCACTTTGCCAAAACCCAGATAAAGAAGAGGCAGGTTGCAGCATACCATCATGATGTTGGCAAAGTCACTGAGATTCCAAAGGGCGCTGAGGTCGAAACCGACAATATTCGTAATCATGCCAAAGGCCAATACTGCCAGATTTACCAGCCTGACTGCCACGATGAAGACTGTATTGTTTGAAATCTGTTTGGCGCATATTTCTGAAAAGGACAGGAAGCCCAGCAGGCAGGTAAAGGCAAATATACCAAAGCAGATACTGATGACCAATGTGGCAAGTCCATAGCCAGCTTCGCTTCCCAGCATTTGTGCGCAGGAAGCCAGGAATTTTTCCAGACGTCCCATTTTAAACCAGGCAGCTGAACCATCCTTCATCCAGGCCTGTCCCATGATGAGGACGAAACCGGTCAGGGTACAGATAACTATGGTATCAAGGAATACGCCAATAGCCTGTATAATGCCCTGGTCGCACGGATGCTTGGCGTAGGATACAGCGGCAGGCATTGAAAGCGTGCCCTGCCCAGCCTCATTGCTCATCAGGCCGCGCTTGATTCCCTGGGAAAGAGCTATACCCAGCGCGCCGCCGAAGACCGGTTCCGGGCGGAAGGCCTCCGTGACCACCACATAGAAGAACCATGGCAAAAGCTCAAGTTTCATGGCAACCATTACCAGAACAGCAACTACATAAACCACTGCCATGATTGGCACCAGCACATCGGTTATGTTGGTTATGCGCCGGAGCCCGCCAAAGATTGAAAAGGCTGTCAGCGCCATCAGCAGCAGGAAGAATCCCCAGATCAAAGAACTGCCTGCGGCAATTTCTGTCCCAGCCAGATTTTGTGTGACTGCCACCATGGCGGAGATGGTGTTGAAGCCCTGGGCCGGGATGCAGAGCAAGGCGTAGATGATATAAAGGAAGCTCAAGACGCCGCCTATGATGGCTGCTCCTCCCAGAAACCTCCTGCCATAGCAGGGGAGGCCGCCAACATATTCGTCTCCCTGCTTTTCTTTATATATTTGGGATAGTGTCGATTCTACAAATGCTGTCGCCATGCCGAAAAAAGCAGACACCCACATCCAGAACAGGGCGCCGGGGCCGCCCGTGGAAACTGCTCCTGTCACGCCCAAAATATTTCCCGGTCCAACCCTCATAGCCGTGGATAGCAGGAACGAGGCCAGCGGGCTGATCCCCTGTTTCTCCTTATGGCTGTTTATGAGAACATTGAGTCCGTACCTGAAATACTTGATTTGGACAAAGCGAAGGTTACAGGTGAAGTAGATACCTGTTCCCACCAGCAGGATAATCACCAGCGGCAGTTCGCCTATGACTGGAAGACTGGCATACCACGCAATGTTGGTAGGAAATCCCCACACCAGGTCTGCCAGATCCTGAAATATTGAACATATGCTGCTTATCAATTCATACATACGCAAATCCCCTTCCTGTACCCTGGATTAGATATCGGCAAGTCCTCTGCCAATCCTGAATTTGTTTTACCGGTTTAATTATAACAAAACAGCCATGGGATTACCATGACTGTTATAACAACAAATCGAAATTTATTTAAGGAACCACTGATTAATTCGTCCGCGCGATTGTCGGTGCGTTTTGTGAATGGCTTCGTCACTGTCTCTGGACGCAGCTATTTTCATTATGTATATTTTTAATCTTTCTCCTACATTTACGCGTTAACGGCGGCCAACTTATCTCTCACAGCTTCTTCGATAAAACTGTTCAAACTCTGCTGTTGGGAAATGGCATAAATGGCGGCACGTTTATGAAGCTCGCCTCCAAGCCGGACATTCAGGCTTCCCTTATAAGCAGTTTCCGGTTCGTGGCCTTCTTCTTTGCAAAGAGCAAGATAATCGTCAACAGCGCCATGAAAATCGGCAATCAGTTCAGATGCGTTGGTGCCTTCATAGGAAATCAGGGAGCGGATGCCCTGCACTTTTCCAAAAAACACACCGTCGCTTTCGGAAAATTCTATGCTGCCGACATAACCTTTGTATTCCATCGTGTTTTTCATAACAAACCCTCCTGTTCCAACTGCTCAATAAGTTGTTTTATCTGATATTCTAAAAGTTCTTTGCGCGGGTGCGGTTTATGAAGCAAAATTTTTGTTTTGTAGACTCGCAACACTTCCGCAGCATCTGCCTGAAACAGGGCAGATGCTTTTTTATTCACCAGCCCCGGTACAAAATCTCCGAGGGAAGCAGGAACAGATACGGAGCCGTCACCACAGCCAGCCACAACGCAGAGGTTTTGCTCTGTCCTTCCGGCAGACCGGCACGTTTCAGGATGTAACGATCAAACCGGTAAATACAATACGCCGCCAGCAGGATCGCGACAACCACAATCAAAAACGCCGTCGCATTTTCAAAGGGGTTAAGGCCAAGGCCGTGACTGATCGCCTGCAGCGAATCCGGTTTATGGGAGCTTGTAATCATAAACGCAGCGAACAAAAACAGGCTGCCGATAAAATCGGCGGCAAAGCCTGCGGCGCAGATTTTCCAGGCATATGTATTGCAAAACGCTTTCCGCGGGACACTGCCCGGAAAGTTTTTGCTCCGCTCCACATCGGCCGGCAAACTTTTATACAGCACAAGATAATCAATGATAAAGTTCAACGGAATCAGCAACAGCCAAAGGGGCGAAGGAATCCATACCAGCATCCAGATTGGGAAAAGTATGTTGTATAATGTGACGCTCTGTCTTTTTCGCATGTGACTTCCCCTTGACTAAAAATGAATTCGCCAACTTCCACGAATATTATAGCCGCTTTCCCGTCGTACGGCAACGGAAAAGCGGCTGTAAAAGTATCAGATACGTAGCAGCAGAAGAGTAAACGCTGTCAACAAGTGTAACTTTATAATATTTTTATTTATCTATTATTCCAGACCTTTCAGCAAAACCTTCAGGAACATAACATACTGCGAAACAAAATCCCGGGATCCCCATACCGGGTCCTGGAAAACTTCTATATGCATCCTGTTTTTATATTCAAGACTTGCGGGATACAACGTTAGTGCATAACCGGACACACAATCCACAAAAAGGTAGGCCTGCTCCGGGGTAAACTTCGGAAACAGTTTCTGTGCCAGCGTGATAAGTTCATGGGAGGCCTGGCGCATCTCCACGCGGAACCGCCGGTGCATTTCAGAGGAAGCGTCCTTCAGGATCACCGTGTTCACAATGCTGAACAGGGCCATCATCCGCTGGTGCCGAAGCATCATCGCCGCCCAGTCAAGGCAAAACGCGTCACGGTCTGTCACCGCTCCAGAAAAGGTCTTCCCGGCGTCTTCTACCATATTCCAAATATCCTGTAACAGAAGGGTGAGGAAGATATCTTCCTTGCAATGAAAGTAATTGTACAGGTTCAGGCGGGAAAAACTTAACTTCCTGCCGATTTGCGAGAAGGTCACTTTATCATAGCCCACTTCCGCGTAAAGCGAAGCCGCAGCATCTACAATCTGCTGTATCCTGATTTTTTTCTGTTCTTCTCCCCGCGCCCTGATAAAGTTCATTCCGTTGCCTTCCTTCAATTCTTTTTTATATTATTATATCATATCTGTTTTTTTGCTGCATTGGTTATACAGCGTTCCGTGTCTCTCCTCATGCATTCGATTTGCCGAAGTAAGTTTTCTTCATCTGGAGATAGGAGGCCGTCTGCATGTATTCCCGCAGGCCTTCGTTCAGCCGGTCCGCCAGTTCCTTATTGCCTTTGGCGACGGCAATACCGATTCCCTTATCTTTGTCGCCCGGCAATTCAGCCATCACGGTCAGCTTGCCGTTGTAAATATTGGTGATAAAGAAACCGGCGGTGTGATTATCCACGATGGCGAAGTCGGCTTTTTTATCCATGACCAGCTTTAACGCTTCTTCCGCATTACTGCATGTAATCACATTCCGGGAGTATTGTTTGGCCTGGTTCGCGTGGACGCTGCCAACTTCTGCCGCAATGCGTTTATCTTTCAAGGCGTCCAAACTGGTGGCTTTCGTATCAACGGAGCCAATCACAACGTTGGAGCTGATCAGGTAGGGTTCTGTGAAATCAACCATCTTCCTGCGCTCGTCCGTAATCGTCATGCAGGAAATCACCGCATCCACCTGCCCGTCCTGTAGGGAAGGCAACAGGTTGTTGAATTCCAGATCTACGAATTCCACCTTGGTGTAACCCATTTTTCGGGCCACACCCTGAATGAGCTCCACGTCAAAGCCGAGAAAAGTTTTGTTCACTTCCTGATAATACCCAAAGGGCGGATAGTCCGCGTCGGTACCCACGCGCAGCACTTTTTCCGCCGCCTGCTTCTGTACAGGCGCCTCTGCGTTTTTCGTTCCGCCGCCACAACCCGCAAGGATCAATAAACAAATAACGGTTAATACCAAGCACATAATCTTTCTCATGATTTTTTACCTCCTTACCCTGATTTCAATCTGTACGTAACACCTTTTAAACGGTCACAAATCCTTTACTTGCGTAACCGGTACTGTAGTGATAAAAGTTTTGTAAATAACACGTTGTTATTTATCTTGAGTGAATGATATCACATTGTCATTTAAATTACAACCTGTAATTTGTGAACTTTTTGTGACAGATTTTGAAATTTGGAAAGAGGTCATTGCATAAGAATGAGAAAAAAACAGCTGCGGAATAATCCGCAGCTGTTGTGTTACTTGTATTATGTGCAGGAATTTTTTCTGCTGTTTTGCACCGCAGTCAGCGCAAATCTTTCACAGATTTTGTTCCCCATCATTTTGTTTCAAACTTTCTGTTACAAACTTCTTACCAGAGACCGACCATCTTCCACCACATCGGGCCAATGCCCAAGAAGCAGATCAGGAACAGGATAGAGCAGACGAAACCAACTTTCCACCATTCCGGCTGGGTAATATAACCGGAGCCGAAGTAAATGGGAGCCGGGCCGGTTGCGTAATGGGTTAAGCAGCCCATGATACCGGTTTCAACGCCCAGGGCGATAGCGGAAAGCATCGGGGGAGCGCCTGCGGCCACTGCCACGGCCAGGAACGCAGCATATACTGCGCTGACGTGTGCGGACAGGGACGCGAATGCGTAATGCACATACATGTTAATGAGACACAGAATGAGCAGGGTGGTCATGGGGTCGATCCCCTTCAGGCTTCCGGAGATGCCCGTTGCAATCCATTTTACGAAGCCCAGTTTTGCCAGGCCGGTGGCCAGACTCATCAGACCGCCCATCCATACCAGCGTATCCCACGCGCCTTTTTCGGTGATGATATCATTCCATTCCAACGCGCCGCGCACCAGCATGAAGCCGATGCAGACCAGAGCGATCATGGTTGCATTCAGGCCGGTGAAAGAAGTGGTCGCCCACATGGCGAGTGCTGCCAGGAACGCGATCAACACGGTGGTTTCCGCGCTGCTCATGGGACCCATCTTCTGCAGCTCGTCTTTTGCCAGCTGCGGAGCTTCCGGTGTCTGGGTCAGTTCCGGAGTAGCTAATTTATAAACCAGGTACGGAGTAATGATCAATGCGATAATGCCGGGGAGAATGGTAGCCAGTGCATAAGTACCCCAGGTGATATCCAGCCCGGTTACGTCTTTGGCCAGCTTTGCTACCAGCAGGTTCGGTGCCACGGAAGTCAGGAACAGGGACGAGGTGATGCAGTCGCATTCGAAAGTGGAGAGCATCAGGTAGTTACCGATTCTCTTGCGGGTGCCGTCATCCGGTTCCGACTGGAACGCAGTGCAGAGGGACCGTACGATAGGATACAGGATGCCGCCGCCGCGGGCCGTGTTGGACGGGGTCGCCGGCGAAACGATAAAGTCGGTGATAGCCAGAGAATAACCAAGTTTCAAAGAGCTTGTGGCAATCTGTGACATGATGACATACGCAATACGACGGCCCAGGCCGGTTTTGATGAAGCCTTTGGCAAACATGTACGCGCCAACAATCAGCCAAATCGTTGCATTACCGAAGCCGGACAGTGCTTCCGCCGGTTTCAGTACCTTCAGGAACCCGGTGAGACCTACCGCAATCAGCGCTACGCCGCCGATTGGAATGGGATGCAGGATAAAGCCGATGATGGTCGCAACAAAGATTGCGAACATATGCCAGGCAGCCGGCTTCAGGCCTTCCGGTACCGGCAGGAACCAGAGTACGATACCCACCAGTATGGTGAACATACCCTTTTGAAAGTTTGTCTTCAACATGATAACTATCCCCCTTTTAATTCTTTTATACCCGAAAGGAAATGCACGGAGCGCCAATTAAAAAATTGCGCCTCTTAATCCTTTGTATCTATTATAACTGCTATCACAATATTAGCAAAGACTATTTTTCATTTATTGTACGTTTTTTGTGTTTTGTAGTCACTTTTTGTATAGTTTTTACGATTTTTTGCCTGCTTTTAGAGAAACAGATTTATGCAATGCCGGATAAACACCACGCTTTGCCTGCTGAAATACTAAAAAGCTGCCGAGCGATTATCGACAGCTTTATGATTTCAAGAATTCTTCTTTCAGTTATATACGCTCACTCCTCATCCGGCGCTTCCGTTTTCAGTTCCGCAAACTTGGCGGCCATGGTAGGATTGCCACGCACCAGTTTCTTGATAGTAATGTCCTGCAGCTTATTGTCGGCAAGCTTCAGATGGCTGACAGTCAGCTGCAGTTCTTTTTTGATCTTTTCCAGATTTTTAATGGTTTTATCAATGTCATTGATGGCATCCTCAAAATTTTTATCCGCCAGCCTGCAGTCGCGGTCAAATTTTTCTTTAAACCCGTTAAGCTTTTCTTCAAAATTCGTAATATCGATATTCTGATTCTGAACGACTGCCAGTTCTTTGCGGTACTTCAGCGAATTCCGCGCCGCATTCCGCAACAGCGTGATGATGGGGATGAAGAACTGGGGGCGCACCACATACATCTTTTCATATTTGTAAGATACGTCCACGATGCCGTTGTTATACAAATCGTTTTCCGGTTCCAGCAACGTCACCAGAACGGCATACTCGCATTTCTTTTCTTTCCTGTCTTTGTCCAGCTCTTTGAAGAAATCTTCATTTTTGTGTTTGGTGGCCGTGGTATCCATCTCGTTCTTCATTTCAAACATAATGGAAATAAATTCCACGCCCTCTTCGGTTTCCCGGAAAATGAAATCTCCTTTGCTCCCCGATTCGCTAATTTTGTTATCCTTCTCAAAAATTGCGTTCTGGAATCCTACCGGACGCATTTTGTCAAATTCATTTTTGCAGAACACTTCCAGGCTCTCGCCAATCATTTTTGTGGACTGCTTTGCCTTGAAATCTTTGTAGCGCTCAATCTCCTCATCTTTGAATTTGAGTTGCTGCTCATAGCTTGCTTTCAGATTGTTCTGCGCCAGTTCTGCTTCTTTTGTTTTGCTGTCTATCTGGCCTTTCAGCTGCTCGATTTCAATCACTTTTCGATTGAGCTCATCGGCTTTTTCAGCAACAGCATTTTTGATAGCCAGCTCTTGCTCTGTTTCTTTTGAATTAATCTGGGCTTTCAGTTTTGTAATTTCTGTTTCTTTTTCCGCAATTTTACGCTGCGCTCTTGCAATAATTGACGCTTCTGCAATTTTCACTGCATCCTGTTTACGCTGCTCAAAATCTCTTTCCCGTTCATGCAGTGCCGCCACGAATTCCTGGTCGCGCAGCTGTGCCCTAATCGATTTATATTCTTCTTCACTGATAGTAAAAGTCGCATGACATTTCGGACAGGTAATTTCTGCCATTTGAATTCCTCCTGCTATTTCATCTGCTTTTCTATTTCCGCAATCAATGTCATATCCGCCGGCAGCCATTTCACACTGTAAAGCTTCTCCTTTGTCAGCCACTTTGCATCTTCAGCCTCCAGCAGCTTCAGTTCGCCCTGCTTCACTTCGCACCAGAAACAGTCCATGGATAAGTGAAACGCCGGGTAATCGTATTCAACAGTAGTAATCAGATTGCCCACCCGGACCTTCGTTGCCAGCTCTTCCTGAATTTCCCTTACAAGAGCCTGTTGCGGCGTTTCACCGGTTTCCACCTTACCGCCGGGGAATTCCCACTTGCCTTTAAATTCTCCGTAGCCTTTTGCCGTGGCAAAGATTTTTTGTTTTTTATCAAATGAGTCGCAGATTACCGCGGCCACAACATGTATTGTGTTCATTATATCACACTTTTAATATTTATTAATTGCAAGATTAAACGATACCTGTTCCAAGCAATTTCAGCACACTTGTGTTTTTTAAGACTTAATTATATCAACTCATTTTGGGATTTTCAACGACAAAATTTCTATAACTTGATTTTTTTGGCAGTTATAGAAATTTTACATATTTGTTCCATCCTCTAAAATGGCCCGTACGGCCCCTTATCGTTTTATGCAACCATCTTTCAACCCTCAAAACATGCTGCTATTCTTTCTATGCTCACCGGCGTAAAATCGTTGGCATCCACGCCCACATCATAGCACCGCAGTTTCGCCTGCACCTGCTGATGGTTATAAACTTTTTGGTTATGCTGATGTCCGTGCAGATGGATAGCGCCTTTATAAAAGTCCGCCCACTCTACAATAGGGTAATGGAACAATACAAATTTGTGATTGTGCCAAACTAATTCGTAGTAGTCTTTCACCCATTGGAACACCCAAGAATACTGTTGCCAGTCAACATTATCCACAAAATAATCGTGGTTGCCTTTCACCAAATATTTTTTCCCGGATAAACGGGACAACACTGCAAAGGCCTGCTCCGGCCCTTTCATGGTCACGTCGCCTAAAATATACACTTCATCGTCAGGCAGCACTACGTTATTCCAATTATTAATTATTTTTTCGTTCATCTCCTGCGCATCCCGGAACGGTCTGTTGCAGTGATGAATGATTTTTTCATGATAAAAATGCAAATCAGAAGTAAAGTAGATCATATTCAATAACCCTCATCATATTCTGTCAACTATACGCCAAGTTCGTCGTTTTCCATTTCATTAATTATAACACAAATACTTCGTAAATTATTCTCTTAAACACGTTTGTCATCTTGCATCGTTATAAGCTTTTCATTTTCAATATATTTCTGAATGCGGGCTAAACGTTTCTTTGCAGCAGGATGGGTAGACCAAAGGCTGTCAAAGAATCCTAACTTCCAATCATCCCGAGTGATTATTGACAAACCTTCATATATTTCAGTACTCAGCCCGAGTTCACAGGCATAACGGTCTGCGTTGTATTCATCCCGGCGGAAAAAGAAAAGCACTATAAAATCAACGGGTTTAATGACCAGATAAGTTATCAGCATAATAAGAGTACTTTCCACAAAATCGAATGCAGCTATTCCTAAGTTCAAAATGGGAATCCAGGTAAACCATGACAGTACATACATGATACCTCCGAGGATGTTTACAGACATTTCGCCAAAAAAGGACATGCAAGCAGTAAAACTCAAGATCCTTGTGTCTCCATGGCGAATGTGTCCCGCCTCATGAGCCAGTATGCCTGCAAGCTGTCTGGTATTTACAGACGCAAGCAAGGGAGCCGTCACCATGATACGCTTACTCCCAAAGGCACATGCATTCAGGGCCTTTTCATCTTTATGTACATATAATTTGTATTTATCTATACTCGTACCTTCCTGTTGACAAACAACCTGCATGGCTTCTTTAATTTTTATCAAATCCTTATCCTTTGCTTTTCTTGCTCCCATCATCCAAAACGTAAGCGCCTGCATCGGTTCCGTGCGATAAAAGAAACAGGGAACGATCACGGTAAAAAGCGAAAGGCTGATCACTATATTTTCCGGGGTAGACGGAACCTGAAGAATCACCAGCGCTTCCTTAACCCTATCCCAGAAAAAATCCGGCGTACAGTACCATGCCGTTGCCCAAAAAAGCAACAGCAAAGCCATATTGCTCACAAAGCATAACGCTACAATAAATAATGTTTTAATCAAAGTTAACATGACAGTGCTCTCCTTATCGTTTGGTTTTTGAGTGTTTTATTGATTGTTATTTCCCGAAACATTTTCAATATAACTGGATGCCCTTACCTTTTTCCATCCAGCAGCCACATTTCCTGCAGACCGGTAGCTTCGCGAAGGTAATTGGAGGGATCGTATTTAGGTGCAATCACATTAGAAATTGAAAACCCATTTGCCACAAACCGGTTCCCGTAATCATCATGTGCCAAAATTTCCCATTCGGTTTCCCTGTCATCACTTTCTCTGTTTAAATTCAACATGTCGCTTATCATTGCACAGAGCACCCAAATCTTGATAGACGGAAGCAGCCGAACCCATGTTAGCTCATGACCGTTCCTCTGCCCGTCAAAACGAAATAATCCGTTACCGGCCAGAAACACTGTCTGTTTTAAACCTGCTGTACCATCGGCAGATTTTTTGTGTGTGATAATCCGGATATCTCTTGCTTTCTCGCAATCCAGTTCAGTAAATTTATATTCCACTTTTCTATGCCTCCTATCTTTTCATTTACGTAAAGATGAACTAAATGTAATATTTTTGGTTTTTCATTATTAAACTTATTCTTCTATTCCGGATCGTTCTGTCTGTTCCGAAACAAATATTCTTTCACATGAGCCATCTCTTCCCGGCTGGCCCAAATCGTCCAGTGCCGTCGCGCAACTTTGCTCCGTCGCCTACCGGCTCGCGGGCGTTTGCCACCTTGTTTTTGATCTGCATGTAACTCAATTTCAGGTAAAGGATTTCCTAATTTATTCATGGTCATCTCCTGTTACAAAATATTTTCCATTAATAGAACTTCACTAAAACAATTTTCTTTTCATTTCCTCCTGCCGCTTATTGCAGCCCTTATTCTTGCTATTTCAGCTAATTTTTTATTTCTTTCTCTCTCAATTCGTAAACGTATCTTTGCGAACCTGTCCACTTTATGCAACAACGGCGGCTTGTGTGCCCGCATCTCCTTTCCGCGCAACAAACAATGATGACACGGTTCACCTGAAAGTTCAAACATTGTATCCTGCAACAATTCACTAAAAATGTTCCGTAGTCCCCGTGCCCCGGTTCCACGCTCTACCGCAATTCGCGAAATTTCTTTCAGCGCATCACGGTTACAAAGCAGTTTATGACCATTCACGACAAAGCGTTGCTGGTACTCCCGGTATGCTGACGTCTCGCAATGGAGTAAAATATCAAACAACACATCTTCTTTCAGCGGTTTATATACGGTACGGACTGAAATTCTGCCAACCAGTTCACGCATAAACCCAAATTGAATGATATCTTCCTGTGTAGGGATGAGCTGCTCATATGTGTATTCCACTGGCTCTTCCTTCTTTGCCAGCTGAGGAACTGTCAAGAACCCCAACTGCGTATCCTGATACATGGTGCGTGCGGGCAAGTCTTTTTCTTCCTTGTTTAGCCTCTCTTCTTCTAACCGGCCTCGCGTAATTTCTTCAATACCGTCAAATGCCCCCATAAAAACGAACATCATATTGGTTGTGTCAACCTCATTGCTATTGATTTCCACATCCTCTTCATTGTCCTTCTGCCCGTCATCTTTTTCTGCGGTTTCCTTGCGTAAATCTTTTAAAGTAATGTCATCTACTTCATATGTGTTGCCTTCAACCATTTTGAGCAAAACCGACTGATACTCTGTTAAAAAATGCCTGTTATTCCCTTCCCCACGAATCCTCAATTTGTCAATCTCATCCAGCACGATAATGGCGTTGTTAGCAATCTTGGTAATACTTTCTTTTTGCTTTTCCACGTCCTTTTCAGTATCAAACTTTTCAAAATATACTTCAGCTGCTTGCCGGAAAACCTCGGTAAAAATTGAGGCTAAACATTTTGAACCTTTCCAGGAATCGGTGGGTGCAAAATCAAGCGCATTGAACAGACATACAGGAACGCCAAACTCTTCTGCCATAGATTTTAAAACGCGAAACGTTTCTGTTTTTCCGCAACCGGTTGGCCCGACCAACAGAACATTATCCTTTGTAATCTTACGACCACTGTAATATTCACTTGCCTCAATTCGTAGAAAGTGTTGCGCAAAAGCCATTGCGATAGCCCGCGTCCCCTGTTCCTGACCCATAACAAAATTGTCCAGTTTTTTCTTTATTAATTTAGCATTACAGTACTTGTTGTGCATTTGAATCTCCTTTTCAGTCTTAACAACCAAAATCTGTAAAGAAACAATATTCACTTTTTAAAACGGAACCTCTTCATCAAAAGGTACTTCTTTCCCCATATCGGAAATAGCAGTCTGCATTTGAGCCTCTGAAGAAGCTGCAATTTCTGACTTGCGTTCGAGAAATTCGATACGATCTCCAATTACCTCTGTAATCCATACTGTTCTTTTATCTTTATTCTCATAAGTGCGGACTTGAACACGTCCCTCAACGCACAACCGATGGCCTTTGGCACAGCTGTTTCCAACCAGTTCTGCAGTTTTACCCCACAATACTACGGGGATAAAATCAGTTTCGCGCAATCCCTGCTGATTTACAAACGGCCTATCCACCGCCAGGATAAAGGAGCATACCACTTTTTGATTTGCGGTATAGCGCACTTCCGGATTCTTCGTCAAACGACCAGTTAAAATAATTCTATTCATAACTCTTATGCCTCCTGTTCATCATTTCCCGTAAAGGGTCATTATTAATTATGGTAAATTATTTTCAAATTTTCTCGCAATCACAATTCAAAAAGACCATTAATGTACAAGAAAAGTGTTTGTTAAACAATTTTTGATATCAAGCAACTTCATCAGGAATACAGTATGGATCCAAACGCCCATTCCTCTTAGAAAGCTTTCCTTTAAAATACGGATCATGTGGTTCATATATTTGAGACTTTCCTTGATAAATTTTCTGATGTCTTTCTTTTTTCTTTTTTAAAACAAAGCTTGCCGTCTCCACACTTTCCGGGAAAAGTGATATAATTTCAAATTGCATACCACCGTTTTTATTCATTAAAGTTTTAACCATTATTTTACTTATCTCCCTTCATCTGTTGTTATATCTATTTCTGTTGCAATAATAGTTTACTATTTCAGGACTGCCTGCTTCTTCTTCGGTCAGATATCCGATTTCTACCAGTTCCCCGAGATCGCCATTTACTACTTTCAATACATCATTCAAATATTTTCCCATGTCCATTTTCGCCCATCCTTTCAAAACAAAAACGCTTCTGCAGCAATCATTCACCAACCCTGGCGATACATTGCTTCAGAAGCGTTTTGTTTTACTTCTTTTCCGTGTTCCAAGCGTGATTGCTGGTAATGGCATTTTTTATGCCTCGGATAATAAGCAACTATCTTGTCTGTTGATGAATCGATTGACTTTATATGTGCTTCAAACACATAGAACAAGTTTACAAAAATCTAATTTTTAGGAAAACAAAAAGCAAAGATATAAAACCGCTTATACCTTTGCTTTACAAGATTCTTTTTTTCATAACGCACCTCCGTTGTGGAAAGACCTCCGATTGCGGATAGCCTCGGATAATAATAATGATTGTAATCAGTTTAACTGTCAAGCTGAATTGTGTTGCGTTTATTCTGTTTGGTTAATAATAACATAAAGTTAAGAGTTTGTCAATACCATATCACTACAAATTGTTTTTGATCTACAACTGAACTACTAGTAATTGTATTGTCAGCGAATAGAATTAATCCGTTCAAAAGAACCACGTGCTAACAAACATCAACCTATTCTTCAAAACCGTAAAATTTATAAAAATCATTATCATTCATTATTTTATAATTTTCCTTACAACAGCAATTCTGTTTGCATGTGTTCCTAATGCTGAAACTTATATTTAGCCCGTTTGACTCATTTAAACCTTCAACCAATTTCTTCAAATACTCTTTTGCTTGGATAAATAACTTCTGATGCTGTTCGTTATCATCGGGTTCATCCAATCTAATACCATCCAAACGTGTAAAAGATAACGGATCATGCATATTTACGATGGTTACATGCTGCTTAAAATTATCCAAAGTAAAACCATCCACTGGAGATTGTATGCTTGTTTCATTAAAGTAATGTTCCTCTCTGTTTGAATAATCGTTATTGTCCCAAGAAATAGGATTGCTTTTCGTTACTTCAATAATCTTTCTTTCTGCGTCCAAATCATCTAATAAGTCAACATTATAGCGAAACGACACCGGGCCATAATAACAATAATTTCCACACATATAATGTATATCACAAGAATCTAAGAACACATCGTAATATATTCCAAACGCTTTATCTTTAGCATCTGTCTGTTGTTCAGTCTGCTTTAATCCAAGCTCTTCAACAGCACCTCTTGACAGCAAACCATTATTATTTAAAAATGTAATTGCCGTTTGTACCGTATTTACGTGATATAAATATGGGCCCTTTTTACGTTTTGTATTCTTAAATTCATTAATCATCAAATCCTTTAGAAAACTTCCAAGTATCGCCATAAATAATACCCCTTTCTTAAAACTTACAAAAAATTGTACTAACGAATCGAAACACCGAAAAAGCGAATCATAATATTCTTTTCTTTATAAGGTCATCATAATAATTTTTAATTTCTGAATAACCTTCTTCAGGAATTAACTTTTTTTCTTTTAGTTCTTCTTTACATATCTTGATCAAGTTCTTATCTTCTGATGGTTCAATTCCTAGAAGTATCTGCAATACCGTAATCTGTTTTTTTCTTTCTTCTTCGAAATAAGATAAACTGTAATAATCTTTAATTATCTCATATAGTTCTTTTTTCCACAAAAGTTTGAATTTTTCAACCGATTTACTATCCTTTTGGTTTTTGCTATCCTTTTCTTTAATTTTAATAAAACAATTCTTTTCTAAATCCTTTTTCTTTCTTTTATTAAGTAAATAGCCATACAAGTCTATAATGTAATCATCCGTCATGCTTGCTATAAAATCAACCACTATCTCATCTGCTGTCTTTTCTATATTATCCTTAGTATATTTCCAGTACCATTTTTTATCTTGATACCTATAGCATTTTTTAAATTCCTTAGCAAAAATATGATGAACAAAAATCGGGCTGTCCCATTTTTCTTCTTTTATCCCATCTATGCACTCTTTACGCATCTGCGCATAAACGGCCATGAAAATTGGCAGAATGAAAGGGTCTATCTCTTTATCAATAGGAATATACATATACTTTTTATTATCATTTTTTAAACCATCTACTATTTTAAAATTATCTTTTGTTATTGCCAAATATGGTTTGTTAGTTTTTTCGTCAATTCCGCTATGTGTAACAATATCATCAAGAACTGATGGAATAAAATTTACATTCAAATCATCGAATTTGTCATACATATTATCAAATTCGTAAACTGTTTTTTCTTCAGTCTCTGGCTGCACTACGACTTCATCATATTTTATCTTTTTTCCTTTTTTAACTTCCCAATACTTCGATTTTATAGCATCTTGTCGATCTTTATATGCATATGCCAGTATATCGCAAATGCGTACTACGCAACCTTCCAGCGTAGAGGCTGAATATTTTTCTACTAAATTGCTTTTTGTACATTCATCTAAAAATGCATCAAAAAGTTTCGCATCATATTCTTCCCATTTCACATCTTGCCAATCGCCTTCTTTACAAAATACTCCTTTTTCGTTTTTTGATATTTTCCCTGACGGAACCCATTTAAGTATTTTTACCTCTTTTCCGTCTTCCTGTATAACATATTCTCCCTTGTTAACATCAAATTTTTCTCCATTATGAAACAGTATTCCATCAAACGTCTGTACAGTTAAATTCCTCGTCAAAGCATAAATATTCCTTAGTGCCCGTACACTGTGAACATTATGAAAAAATCTGCGGGGAACGCCTGCAAACGTTTTTGTATAACCATAATATAAACTGTCAAGAAAACGCTCTCCTGCATGTCCGAATGGCGTGTGCCCAATATCGTGTCCTAACGCAATAGCTTGTATTAATTCTGTATTCAAGCCTAATCTATCGCCAATGATATAAGCCATTCTCGCCACAAATTGAACATGTGTAGCTCGCCTTGTAAGATCATCATTCTTCCTAAGGGAAAAGACCTGCGTCTTATCCGAATATCTATTAAAAAAAGGGCAGTGCATGATTCTGTGCACGTCATAATCATAGAAGTCTTTTTTACTCTTATCATTTTTGTAAATTCGATGAGCGTCTTCATTGCGTGCGGCAAAGTTCGCAAATATCTTTGTGTCTTGTTCCATATTCTTTTTCCTCCCAATAATTAATATGTGCTACCATTCTTTCATCATACATGCAAGTGTTTATTATTTGTTGAATCTTGCTTATTCTTTAATTTTCTTTTGTGTAATTTGCCTTGTCTTAATATGTTTGCTTTGCAGAAATACGTATAGTCCTTTTTTATCAACCTTATTTGATTCCAACATTATTTATGGTAATATATTACTAAAATTTTATAGGCAATGTAAATAACAGTTTTCTGTAAACTGTTATTTAATGAAGTGTTTCAAAGGGCTAATTTGATGAATTGTTGAAACTCCAAACAGCTTACTGTTCCAAATACTTCTTTAGCTTTTCCAATCCTGCCTCTGTAATAAATTCCGAATAATGCAATCCCTCGTACGTTGAGTGCAATACAGGGTAATCACCTTTAGTCCGCAGAATAAAATGTTCCGTTATCATCCACCCAACAATGTTTTTAACTTTTTCGAATGGCAATTCCTTATACATGCCATATTCCGGTATTTTATCTAATTTATTACCAGAAATCTTTTTGCTTACCACGCCTCGAAGGACATCGCAAAGAACATTTGTGCCATAATATTTAACGCGGCTAATATTTTGAAGGGCTTTAACCGCATTAAAAACAAAATCATTTAAATCAATCCCAAAATATAGAACCGGTTTAACATCAGCTCGCACAACCTTAACGTAATCATCATGAGTCGCTTTCCATTTATTCTCATTTTGTTTATTCGGTATAACCGTTTTCGCTTCATTAAGGGAGATCGTTTTGACATCTTCATAGTCTGGCTTTTTAAAATCAGTCATGACTTGAACATTTGCGGTTTCCGTTTTAGGTGTTTCCATTTTATAACCCATCGTCTTATAATAGCCCGGCTTGTTTATCATATGATTACAGCCAGTATTATCCCGGTTATAATTTGTACAACCCAAAAAGAAATTACCATCGCTTCCCTTCACAATTAAGTAACCGTCGCTACACCTGTCACACTTTTGTATTGCTAATTTTCCAGCCTTATAATTGTTAGTCATAAACCCGCAAATTTCAGGTTCATTTGTGCAAATATATAAACGTAATCCGTATGCCCTTTTGTATTTTAATTGCATCGGATAGCCACACAAAGGACAAGACTTCTTTGCATAATTAATTGGTTCAGTTTCATTCCATTGCCCCAAAAGTTTTACATTCTTATAAGAATGTTTTAATTCTAAAAGGAACTCCGATGGGTTAGCTTCCGGGGCAACAAAAAACACCCTGTTCTTAGTCCTTGTCATTGCAACATAAAATAATCGGCGCTCTTCTGCATAATCTATAGAACGGTCACCTTTTATAACAAAAGCAAGAACAGGATCGTCTTCCACTTTAGACGGAAATCCGTATGTTTCATTTTTCCCGTTAATTACAATTACATCATCGTATCCAAGTCCTTTGGAGGAATGTGCCGTCATAAATGTTATGTCTAACTTCGGATATTTGACAGACCTGACTTTATTTGTTTTATTAATATATTCAAATAGACCCGTTTTTTCTAAATTGTCACCATCAAAGCCATAACGGCCAAGCAACAATATGGAACCCGGTTTAATTCCTTCTTTCCTTTTATACTCCAAGAGATCCGTAAGCACGCTTTCAATTGCACAGGCTAATTCATAGTTGCTGCCACTTTTTCTGTCCGTATTCCTGGCTTTCCGGGAACTATCATAAGTATAGATAAGCACAGGGTCTTTAATATGTTTAGGGGAAATCAGCTGTTTACTTATCTGTTCTTTATTTTTTTGTATAAAGTTGCCTGCAATGTCAATCACTTCTTGAGAATTACGATATGTCCTCACAATTTTTAGCATCTTAGCATATCCCATCTTCTCCGCAAATTTTGTGAAAAGACTGATATCGGATCCACTAAAAGCATAAATTGATTGCCAGTCATCGCCTACGGCGATAATCTTTGCGTCTGTAACCTCGGACAATATCTTTGTAAGATCAAACCTCTGCCTGGAAATATCCTGATATTCATCTACAATAATGTATTTGAAATCAAGCTTCTTTTTCATTTCTTTTACTTCACGAAGAAGCCTGGCAGATTCATTTATCATGTCTTCAAAGTCAACTGCCCTATGCTGTTTCAGCCATCTTTCATACTCAAGGTAGCAATCATTACAGATGTTCAAGAACAATCTGCTTCTCACGTTCTGCGTAGAATGAAACATTCTGCTAAAATCATCCACCTGAAACGCATTAACCTTAAAATTAGAAATGAAACGGCAAATTAAACTGACAAGCTTACGGATATATCGGTTTTCCTCTCCGGTTACCAGCAAATCCATTATTTCTTTATTAGAACGAGGCCTGAGTTCAAAGCCCTTGCTTTCCAGTTTTTCCTTTAAGTGTTCTAAAAGTGACCGGCCATCCTTGTATGCGGAAAATGTGTAAAGCAACGTAGTATTATGCTCTTTATGTAAATTGATTTTATCCCTTACCGCTGCTTTATACCGCTCAATTTCCTGTTGGGTAAACCTATTATTTTTACCGGCTTCGGTTATTCCAAAATGTTCTATATAAGCCGTCTTATTTCCTTGCGAAATGATGAAGTCAGGCGTATATGGCTTTTTTGAATACGGAATTTCATAAGGGTAGATAGGCTCATATTCGTAGTCAATGCTGTTCAGATACAAAAAATTTGCAATGGAAACCTCCTGATACGATCTTAAAATCTCATTTTGGATTGTGACATGCTTCTTTGTACGTGCATCTATGATTTCTCGCTTAAAATCCTCCAGCTCGCTTCGCATGGTAGTGAAATTCGCTTTGGCAATATTATTAAAAAAAGCGTTTAAGTCCGATCCCTCGTAAGGAGCATCAAAGTAAGACGCAAAAAAAAGTATAAGATTATTGACCGCGCTTTCTTTTTTCATAATTGAGTTGCGGAAATAATCTCTGATTACAAAATACAACTTCGATGGATCAACTATATTCAGCTTTTCTTCCGGGGAATTTTTACGGATAATAGCATTGCCAGTAGAATGAAACGTCGCAATAGGACATGGTATCTTAAGCTGTTTCTGTATACGATCCTTTAACTCATTGACGGCTTTGTTCGTAAACGAAACAACAAGAATCTGTAAAGGGTCTATTCCTTTCTTATCTACAAGATATTTAACTTTTGCCGCAATGGTAGTCGTTTTGCCAGCGCCGGCACCTGCTACAACCAAACAATAATCTTCATCTGTCAAAATCACGCGGCGTTGATCTTCATCCAAAACTATGCCGGGGTCTACAGCTTGTAATATACTGTCAAGATAATTCCGCTCTTGAATCAAGGCTGTTTTCACATACTTTTCGTTATGGTGTTCCACTAAAGTTTCAATATGTGTATACGAATCTAAAATGTGTGCTATAGTCTGTTCAGAGAATTGGTATTTATGACAAAATTCATTTAACATGCCACTATTTTTCAAAACAGAAAAGAAGTCAAAGCTTGGAGCATATTCACCCATCATATTTTGATAGTCACTGCGTGCAATGTATCTGCATTCGTTTAACATCGTGCTTAAAATACTACCAAATTGCAAAAAGTTATTGTATTTTTCTATAACACCAGCCAAAGTCGCAGAATTATCTTGGGATTTATTTGTATGTTGTTTATTAACAGTGCTTCTATCAAATCCCATAGATTGACATTCCTTTCCTAATTCATTAATTACCTTTGCTAACGGCAGAAATTTTAGTCACAAAAAGGGAGCGGCAAAAATCGCCGTATGACGTATTTACCATAATTGGTTAAAAAAGCCAAATCCGTTTAAAATGCAAGGCCAGCCTTTCCGTAAAGCAACTTAAAACCTTCTCTTAATCGAGACCTTTCCTATGTAATAAAACCCTTCGCAAACGGCTTGCATTGTCCCTCTCGTTAGGGCAATCTATGCATACAAAAGGAAGACGTCGAAAAAATTGCGAATTTTTTTAATTATATCATATTTGCAACATTACTGTCATCATTATCTCAACAGAGCATTTCTATCTGAACATGGTTTTCATGCATAAAAAACGGGTATGCATTATGTAAATATTGCATAAAATAAGGGTGCTGTTTTGATAAAAATTGCATAAAAATCGGGTTAGGAGGTCCTTGCAACTACTGTTATTCCGACTCCAAAAATAATCGCCCTCTAAAATGCCCTGTACGGTCCGATATTGTTTTTAGCCATGCGGCCATGTTTTTTATCTTAAAACGGCAAAACGGCTCAGAGGGCAAATACGGGCGTCTCAGGGGTATATGTGAAAAATTCAACTTTTTAATCCTTTGATTTTTTGACTTTTTGGCAGGCTTTCAACGGACTCGATATTAGAAAATAATAGCAATTTAGTGTATTTTAAAGTATTTTAATTAAATCTTAATATAACCTTTGATAATCACTATATTTAACTAAAATTAGCTAAATATAGTGATTTTATTAATTCACTTAACTATTTTTGAGCAAAAAATACAGGGTTTGGGGCGCCAATCCGAATTTTTTCAATTTCCCAGCAACAGCGAAACTTTTGTCCTCTTGTAATAGACAACCCATGTGGATACACGAGCAGTTCTTCCCACGGATTGAATTTTATTTTTTTCAGCAGTAATTTCAGTTTTTTAAATTCGCCGTGAATGTCGCCAATGGCAAGAATACGTTTAAAGTCAGGCATCGTATCTTCCTATTTCCTTATAACACAGGAATCGCCGGTAAAACCAAAAGAAACAAGTCTTGGCTGAATATCCGGCGTTACCTGGTTCCATTCATCTTTTTGATCCAAATACCATATCTTTTCGCGACCTTCAAACCAATGCAACAGCCAGGGACGGTTTGTATCTACCGGGACAACCGCTACATGAAATCCAAACAGTTTGTCACGCCAGCTTTTTTCATACACATAAACAGAAATCTCAGCCCGCTTTTCTGAAAGATATTCTTCACCGTAATTTTCCAGCCATTCAGCAAATGCTTTTCTGCTTTGAAAATCATCATTTACATATTCTTTTGGGCAACCTTCCGGCGCCTCACGAAACAAGCCATAAGAATCAAAAATTGCAATTTTCATTTTGTGTTCCCTTTATTCATTCTTTTCCAAAAACCGAAGCACAGCCATACGAGTTTGTGCCAGTGTAATACCATAACAAATTCCCCTAACGCCACCCTCGCTTCACAGTCCACATCCGGTAATACGCCATAACTGATAACAATACGTTTGTACGCTATCGGGGCAAAACAATGCTTACGTGCCCGCCCACAGCACACAGACATCTGGCATATTTAAGAACGCAACTTAGGGCAGTTGCCACCGCGACATGCGCCCTGCAAAGCTACCATCTAATTTTTATTCTTCCAGTAAATCTGTCTGCCAATTTGTTTTTTGCAACAGATTGTCAAGCAATCGGATTTCTTTGGCCAGCTTATCCACTGTCTTTTGCATTTCAGAAACTTTTATTACAGGTTTAATTTTGATTTCCGTTCCCCTGGCACGGTCATTGCTCCTGCCAGCCCTGAAAACAAGATTCTTATAAATCGAATATTGTAAAGACAGCGCATCTTTCTTTGCAATCAGTTCAGTTAGCTTCATACCGTCAGCCACCGTGTTGCAATTCGTTAAATTAACGGCCGCCATGAGTTTTTCCAAACGTTCTACCGAGCCATCTAATTCACGCAAGAGTTGAACCGGATCCTCAACCGGTTCTTCACCTTCCTGCACCAACAGGCAATTCTCCAGCCTGTTCTGCAACTCGGCAATATTTTTGTTCAAATCAGCCCGTTCCTGTAATGCTTCTGCTAATTTCATCTTTTTACTCCTTTCTTGGCGTAATCATCAAACTTTTTTCGCATTTAACTACATTTTTAACTTTCATTCCTTTTATACTGTGCCCCCTGCTGTAAATCCAATAGCTTCAGAAAAACAAAAGAGGGACTACAACAAAACAACGTGATGTTCATTCACAAAATTTTGTTTAGTCCCTTACTCTTCTTGTTCTTTGTGGAGTTCGGTTCGTAAAAATTATTTATGCGCAGCAGCTTTTTTCTGTTTCGCCACTGTTTTATCTGCTATAATTCGTCCTCTACCCTTTTTATCTTTTTCGGGTAAGGTTTCAGTAACTTCTTCCCCTGTCGTTACTGTTTTAGCTTGACGTTGTTATATCAGATACTCTTTCATAATACAAGCCCAAAATCTGCAATTGGCTTCTTTAATCAGAAATATATGATATAGAGTCTCGCATCACATCGTTTTTATATTTTTCAGCTGCTATTCAATTTTCTTCAAAAAATTTTACAATCATTTCCAAGCTCACCGGCTTACGCCTGCCAAAATTTTCCTGTCAGCACATCCACGCAGCTTAACTTGCCACCTTCCATGAATGCGCCGGTATCGCACATGATGATATTATTATCTAAAAACTGCGGCGTTGCGGGCGGCTGACCATCCGTCCAGTGTTTTCGTTTCAGCTCCTGCACCGGCGTGTGACCGATTACGATTGTTCCGGCTCTGCCATCATACAGTTCAAAAAATCCTTCCCGCATCCAGACCAGGTCGCCTTCCCGTTGTCTGTCCAAAGGGATAAATGGCTGGATTCCCGCATGGCAGAAATAAAATTTATCAACCTGATAATGATTGGACAGCATACGCATCCAGCGCAAACGTTTTTGTAACTCCGGTCGTTTCAGCTTTTTAAACTGCCGCTTCGTTTTATCGCCGCCATTATCCAGCCAAACGTGTGCCATTTCATAATCTAAACCATCCATCATGAAGCTCCTACTCTGTTCCTTGTAACGGTAATAGTTCAGGCACATCACTTCATGATTGCCAAGCAGAGGAACGACCCGCCCAGGATGTGTAATACTCAACGCTTTTACATAATCCAGACACTCCAACGGTTGTGAGCCGCGGTCAATGTAATCCCCAAGAAAAATCAGCAAATCTTCTGCAGGATTGAATTGGATTTTTTCCATTAAAGTTATTAACTTTTCATACATGCCGTGAACATCACCTACGGCAAGGATACGTTTATATTCCATAATTATTTCTACCAAAAAACACTATTCAGATATATTTGCACATTTCAGCACAACCTGTTAAGCAAACTATTTCTTCCAAATGGAATTTTTCCTCATTTACATTTTCAAAAAATACATTTCCCCATTGGCAGTAGTTTTGTACTCTTCCAGATCACGATACAGCTCCATTTTTTTATGATAGCTCAGATTTCTGAAGCTCCTGTCTCTAAACTCTGATTCCAGCGCCCGCATGAACTGGCCGTGAGTAAACATCAAAATGTTTTTTGCATCTGTATCTTTTAGCTTTTTCAGCACAACATCAATTCGCTGCACAAATTGAGAAAAACTTTCCGCCTCTTCCCCGTCAACATAGTACGGATTGGCAGCCTTCCAGTATGCCGCCACTCTTTCTTTGCGTTCTTCCACAGTTGTGCCTGCACAGGAAGCCGGTGATAAGTAGGTAAACTCCCGCACCTCCGGCCATCGCTCCACTTTAACCTGCGGGAAATGTTTTATTGTTGGTTCGGCAGTCTGCCGCGCCCGTAAATATGGGGAAACAATAATCAAATCCGGTGTAATCGTCAATTTTTCAGCAATTTGTTCTGCCTGCTGTCTGCCTTTTTCAGTCAGCGGAATGCTCGCTGGATCGGATGTAGGCAGTCCGACGTTTGCTTCACTTTCCCCATGACGGATCAGTACAACTTTTTTATTGATGTCTTCCAGCAGCTTTTTCCGGAATTGTTCAAGCAACTTGATTTCCTGAGCGGAATAATATTCCTCAAATCCTTTAATACTGAACGTAACCGGATCGCTTAGCAAAAACCGGAGAGCCCCATTAAAATCATGCGCATGCTCATGATAGTCCTGATTGCCAATCCAAAACGAGAAAAACAAACCGCCTTTCACATACTCGCTCACTACATAATCCAGCGGGCCTTCCTCTACAGGGTAAAACAATCCTCCCTTTTCCCGGTCTTTCAATCTCACGCGCCATAAATTTTTCTTTTTATCATAATACGGTATTGTTTTCTGCATAATAATCACCTTAACACCGTTTCCCGGTTCACTCTCATTACAAAATCCTCAATCTGTTCCCAGTCAGGCTTGTCCGGAAGAACCGTGTTTTCAGACGCATAGAGGAACTTTTTTTCCAGATCATCGACCAACTCGAAAAATTCCTGCTTAAACGTATGATCGTTATTCTGGAATTTTCCATTCCGGATATCCATCAAAAGATTATGCTCTTTGTCACGGTATGTCCGCATCTTCCCGGTCTCCAGCAGTTCAGTGCCAGTAAAATACAGACGGACCAGGTGCATCGCGTGTTTGTTCAGATGCCTGTCGTCTTTTTTCCGGTTCCGGTGGTTCAGCTTTTCATACTCCCGGATAACCGAAACATTTCCGAGAGCATCCCATGGGCCTGTTTGAGCGGATACCCTTTCACTTCTATATCTGTCAAAACTGAATTCCCTTTGATAGCCAAACCGCGGCTATGGACAGGCATCTTGCATAAAATCCCAATTATAACGTACTACTATTTTACCTGTTATCCCTTGTAAAAACAATATTTGGCGTATACCAAAATCAAAGATGGATAAGAGCAGAAAGCCCCGCACAGACTTCCCGCTCTTATGACCGCTAATTACGATTCTATTAAGTTTCCTCATCTACCGGGTCGTTGATACGGTTACGCAGCAAGTATTCCGTAATTTTCTTTTCTTCTTCATCGCTGACCCAAAAGGTCTTGTGCCGGCGTACCACTTGAGATGGTTTTCGTCCCGCGCGGGGCCGCCAGCCGCCCCGTTTTCTTTTTCCTTCCCGCTTACTTTTTTTATCGTTAACCAAGGGCGCCTCCTCTTTTTACACAGCTCTTATTCAGTTTCCGTAACTGAGGCGGACGTTTGCTTTTAATGTCGCATCCCCGCAATAGACATTCTGTAGGTTCCGCAGTACCGGAAAGCACATACATTGTCGGAGACAAAAGGTCATTGAAAATATTGGCGAGACCTCGCGCACCGGTTTTTCTTTCTACCGCCATACGGGCAATCTCCCTGAACGCAGCATTGTCAAGAATCAGTCTGTGCCCCATATTTTCAAAACGTTCCTGATACTCAAAGAATACAGACGTTTTGGATTCTTTCATAATTTTTATAATGTTGGCAACAGACAGCGCCCTGTAATTGACCCGGATAGCGATGCGTCCGGCCAACTCACGCAGGATGCCGTATTCAATCATGTCTTCAAGGTTAGGTGTGAGATCCGTACCAGGAGGCAATTCTTCTTTTTCAGTGGAATCGGTTTTGTTGGCAACCGATTTGATTTCCGCAGTGAAACCGATACCACCAGTAACATTTTCCTTGGTCTCGGCTACCTTGTCTTCTTCCTTCTGCCTTGCCAGTAAAAGCCGACGGCGGGTAATTCTTTCCATACCATCGAAGGCGCCAAGGAAAACAAACATTACGCTACCGGTATCTACCTTTAGCTCATAACCGCCGTCGTCTCCATCCCCGGTATTATGATTTTTAAGTTTTACGCTTCCTGCGGGATACTCGCTCCCCTCTGTCATTTTCAAAAGCGCAGCCTGATAATCCCTGCAAAAAATTACTGTGTTCCCCTGCTCAATAATACGCATCTTGTCAAATTCGTCCAGCAGAATGATACCATTTGACGCCATGCGACAGACTTCCCTGAAATCTTCTTCCGTGCGGGGCATGTGATGCAGCTTACGGTAAAGGTCTAATGCTTCTTTACATAAGTCCCGGATCAACCAGGTCAGGTCTTTTTCTCCTTTCCAGCTGTCGTTTGGCGTATAATCCGGCGCATTGCGCATGATGACCGGTATTCCCAGCTTTTCTTCCAGCCGTTGCAGAACGCGGAAGGTCTCCGTCTTGCCGCAACCGGTAGGCCCAGCCAGTAACACGTTGTCCTTGCGGATACGGGAATCTTTGTTATGTTCATGTGCGAAAATACGGTACAGATGGGAAGACACAGCCATAGCAATGCGCCGCGCTCCTTCATCCTGCCCCAGAACATAACCGTCGAGTTCAGCCTTCAGTACAGCTGCGTTAAAGTATTTTCTTTCTGTCATTTCTATGCTCCTCCCTTCTTTTTTACGGCCTCTTGTCCACTATGGTGTCGATGATGCCGTAGTCCAACGCTTCGCAGGCAGTCAAATAGGTATCACGGTCAGTATCTGCTACTATTTTTTCCCTGGCCTGCCCCGTGTGAAGCATGATTACCTTGTACATCTCTTCGCGGATGCGCAAAATGTGTTTTGCATGGATCTCTATATCCGAAGCCTGTCCCATAGTACCACCCAAAGGCTGGTGGATCAGAACCTCGGAATGTGAAAGAGCAAAGCGTTTTCCTTTGGTTCCCGCCATCAGAAGAACAGAAGCCATGCTGGCCGCCACGCCGACACAGATAGTAGCCACATCCGGCTTGATAAACTGCATAGTATCGTAAATAGCCATGCCGGCTGTTACACTGCCGCCCGGACTGTTAATGTACAAGTTGATATCCTTGTCCGGATCCTGCGATTCCAAAAACAACATCTGCGCAATGACTATATTAGCAACAGCGTCATCAATTTCCCCAATCAGGAAAATAATCCGGTCATTGAGAAGTCTTGAAAAAATATCATAGCATCGTTCCCCGTGGGAATTATTTTCAATTACATTAGGTACATAAAACATATCCTCATTCTCCTTTCGCAAACTGAAATTTCAATATCAATATAAATCATATTGCGGACACGCTCTTGCAATTTTCTCAGAAGAGTTTGGAAGCGTTTGAAACATTTTCAAATCTTTTCCAGGAATTCTTACAAGGCGCGCCGCAAAATTTTAAGAAATCAAAACCAAATTGTCAGCTTGCCTTTATGGGCAAAAGCTTTGGAGCCTTACCGGCAGTGAAGCATTCCGGTTGCAGGCGCAGCGTCATGCGTTTGCGGTTGCCTGCCAGCCGGAACATGACAGGCGTTATCGCCTTTTCCAAAATACTGGCAAGTGCGTGAGCGCCCATTTTCTGTTCCAGCGATTTGTCCGCCACAGTTTCCAGTACTTGAACCGGAATTTGCAGCGTAACGTTGTGCATGCGCAGCATTTTTTGATACTGCTGCACAGGGGAAGCATCGGAGTGAGCCAGGATGTTTACCAAATCGCTGCGGCTCGGCGACTTCGTCCGGCAGACAGAAGTGACATGTTCCAGCATTTCCATCGGAACGCCCCACTCCTTTAAATCTGCCAATACAGCTTCCGGCATGTCACGCATGGAAAACAGATTGTGGTTCAAGGGCCTCTCCCTGTCCCGACAGCGAATCAGCTCTTCATCGCTGATCATGATAGCGTTTCCATCCGCATCCTGCTTTAAGATACTTTTGACTACGATAAATGTCTGCAGCTTTGTCAGCCCCAGAGCAATCGGTTGTTCTGCGTCTTTTACATGCAGAACCAAAATTGAATCAAATTCTCTTTCCTCCGCCGTTTCCATCCCGGTGTCGTTCTGAATTGCGGGTACGTTGGTAGCGGTTTCCATTTTTTCCATGCTATCGCATCCTTTCTCTTCACTGAATGAATCGGTAAAACGGATTGTCTGTGTCCACCTTTCGGCGAGGTCTTTCTGTAGGCAGGGAAATCCCCGCCAGGCTCTTTTCAGTTTTCAAGGTTCAATCTAGTATAATAACGATAGTTAAATTCTATATTTATAGAATTTTATTATCATCGAAAATTATATTAGCATGATTCCATGTCCTTGTCAACACCTTTTAGCCTTTTTTTATAGTTTTTTTTATAAAATTATCTTTACTTATTCTTTTTACATGATATAATACAGACAAGGAGGTACTTTACCATGCCAACAAGAACTGAAATAAAGGAAATAGAAGAAATCCGGGATCCCTACCCTAAAGACTTTGCAGGAAGACTGCGCGCTTTCCGCAAAAAGCTGAAGATCAAACAGACTGAATTTGCCGAAATGCTACATATTGACATTCAGAAATGCAGACGATATGAAAGCATAGGCACAGAGCCGGATGTAGAAACTTTAAAGAAAATGGCTTCCATATTAAAGATTACTGTAGACGAATTGGTAGGTTACAAACCGGCTGCTATTAATATCGCGACAGATATTTTGGATAAATCAGGTATCGTCTTCAAAAAAGTTGAAGACGAAGACGCCTACATTTTGTACCGTTATAAAACCGACGATGAAATCGGACATCCGGACCTGAACGACTTGCCATATTTTGTCTGTTTTTCCAAAGAAAATAATATATTGAGTCCCGCTGATGCCTTACTGTCTGTAAAAGATAGCCGAACTGATGACTTGTGTATTTTCTTCGGACCAGAAAGATCCGAGGATAATAAAATCGATATAAATGAATTTCTTAATTACATAGTAGAAACGAAGCTTTCTACTGCTGAACTCAAAATCTGCGTGTTCGAAGCCAAGCGGCGAACAGATTCCATCATCAAAACAGCGCTGAACGAGACTTATGCAGCATTCTATCCAACCGTTTTCCGGAATTATGTGAATGATGAAAAATATTCCATTTCGAGCGTGGAAATAAGGGATATTTTACCAGAAATATTCCCAGAACGCCTTCGCGCATTGCGCGAAGGCTGTCACTTCAGCCAATCAGAAATGGCAGATGAAGTGGGACTGAGCCTGCAAACCTACAACCGCTACGAAACAAAAAACGCACAACCAAGCATTGACATGTTGAAACGGTTAGCCTTAAAATTAGGCGTATCAGTCAATGTTCTGACAGGTTTTAAACTTGATTATCTCAACGAAGCATTGTTTTTTTTGGAAAAAGTTCATATTAAATGCTCGCTTGATAAAGAAACCCAATTGTATTACGTCGAAGCGCCAGACAAGGAAAATGCTAAAAAATTGAATGCAAAAGCTTTGCACTTTTGCACCTACCAGGCCAAGCATGATGTCGACCTAAAAATCAAAGATGATTTAAAGAATATTTTTGATGAAACTTTTACCCCCATCTTTTGGGAACTGGTTAATAACCATCAAAATCTTAAGCTTGATACGATCATTGACGAAAACGATTACGAACCTTTCTTATACGAACTGGACTTAATGAACAAACCAGTTTTTTCCGAAAAAGATACCAACGAAGATCCGGACGACTAATCTCTCTTCATTTTTTCTTCTTAACAAATTGCCAATCAGGGCACAAAAAAACTTCGGCCCAAATAACATCCAGAGAATTACAAACTAACTTACACAATTACTATTTGGAGTTTGCAGACTAACGGTTATCGTTTTCAGCTGTTATCCTCCAATAATTGTTAAAAAGTATTTTCGTTAAAATCTCTGTTACTGTTATTTGGCCGAAGTTTTGTTTTTGTGCGACACATACAAGTTTTAGGGAATGAATGGAAAAGAGGTAAAAAGCGAAACTTCGCTTTTTACCTCTGAAACCACAGGATTATTGATAGCCAAACCACAATAATTTATAGCCTGACCACAGGATAATTTATAGGCTGACCACAGACTGGTTATAGGTCCGACCACAATGCCGTAAGAGGGTCAACCACAGGATTATTTACATACCCAAAAACAAAAACTCCTATCTCAATAGCAACTTTTATATTTATTTGTTAAAAAGCCTATTTTACGTTTTGGTATTTTTATTTCTTTAGCTTTCGTTTGTTTTGAAATTTCCATACACTTCCAACACAGTTGTTCCTTTTTTTCTTTTTTGATTTTTAAATAATCACAAATGTGTATTCTTGTCATTGCACTGTTGTCAAGTACTGCATGAATTGACCTCATTTTATTTTTTTCTATAAATATTTTTGATAATCTGAACTGTATCTCTTCCATCCAGTAAAAATTCTCCGGTACAGGTTTATCATCATCTTCTAATGTGTCATCAAGAATTTCAACAACAAATTCTTCATGGTATTCATTTCTAAAATTATAATAAAGCTCTTTTGGATATAAAAATTTAATCTCATAATATACTGGTGTTCCAGTATCATCTGCAATTATTAAATCAAGATTTGGACGTATACCACTTCTATAATAATCTGGATAAAACAGGCTGAAATATTCAAAGCAATAGTATATTTTCAAAATATTTCTAGCTTTCTCTTCTAATTTATCATGCCTTTTCAACCATTTTATACATTTTGCTGTTTCTTTATCACTTTTTTTGTATCCCTCTTCTAACCGCCTTAAGCATCCTATATTAATTAATTTTTCTTTTATTTTCTCTACTAAACTGTTTTCTATTCCAGTTTTTTGTGCTTTATAAATTAATTCAATAATATCATCTTCTAATTTCCGTTTCTTGCATTTGAATGAATTTTTGTTCATTAACCAGTGTTTTATAATCGTAGCATCAATCAATATTTCTTTTTCAACACGTGAAGATAAGTGTGTTTTCAACTTTTTCCAATTTCTAATCTTCAATTTACCATTTTCGAATACTAATTGTTTGCAATAAATCTTTTTATCTTTATCATATAAATCAGTAATTATTTCTCTATCTAATTTATTTAATTTGTTTTTTAGAATAACAAATATTATCTCTTTATATTGATCAGCAGTCCCGCCTTCATGTTTGGCAAAACACCACCAATCTACAGTATACCAATCTTTAGATAATACTTCATCTTTATGCATTTCTTGATACTTATTTAAGAAAAGTTCTTCAGTAATATTGCCGCAAATATAATCACTTTCATAGGTTTTAATAATTTTTTCTGCAGCTTTCTGTGAGAAAGATTCATTAAAAAACACCATTTTTATTATCATTATCCATTCTATTTCCATTATATGCTTAAGCCATTCACACCAACTATTTCCGTCTAATTGTTTCTTGTACGAACCGTTTCAATTGTTTCTTTAATACTTGGCGCAAGCGGAATATTATATTGTTTGCATAATCCTATCAACATATCCATGTATTGTAATGCTGCTTTCCAGTATTCCTTTTGTTTTATGTTTTGATAAATACCAGATATAGATTTTTCCCATATTTCTTTATAAATAGTTTTCGCTTCAGTGCTACGATTAATTTCCTTCACTACCATTGGTGCAACACGATAATATTCCCGAATCAATACTGCCATATCTTTGTCTTCTGATTGAATCTTATCCCTGTACCAACGCATGGTCATCAATTCATCACAGTCATCGGGTTTATTAAGGGAATCGCATACTGCGGTTGTAATAAAGCAACCGCTTTTATTTAGTTCTTCCAGCTTTTTCTTTGCGTCTGCATGACCACGTGCCGCAGCTCTTTCATACCATTGCTTCGCAATTTTGATATCCTTTTTTACGCCCCAGCCATTTTCATACATGCTACCCAAATTCCACGGTGAGTAAATATTACCTTGCGCATCTGCTTTCCGAAACAAAACTATAGCTTTATCATAATTCTTGTTTGTGCCTCTGCCTTCCATATACAGAAGGCCTAAATTGTTTTGTGCGTTCACATTACCTTGTTCTGCTGCCATAGTACTCCATTTAAATGCATCTATATTATTTTGTTCAACACCTCGTCCTAAATAACAAAGCCATCCCAAATTTGTTTGTGCTTCAGCATGGCCCTGTATTGCTGCTTCGCGAAACCATTTCACCGCTTCTGTATAATCCTGCGCTACGCCACGACCATTTAAATACATCATACCTAAATTATTTTGTGCATATGCATTTCCTTGTTCAGCAGCCTTGTAATACCATTTCACCGCTTCTGTATAATCCTGCGCTACGCCATGTCCTTCAGAATACATCCAACCTAAATTACATTGCGCATTTGCATTACCCTGTTCAGCAGCCTTGTAATACCATTTCACCGCTTCCTCATAATCCTTAGCTACGCCACGTCCTTCAGAATACATCGCACCTAAATCAAATTGCGCATTTGCATGCCCTTGTACCGCTGCTTCTCTAAACCATTTCACTCCTTCCGTGTCATTCCTCTCTACACCACGCCCATTACAATACATCATACCTAAATTCCATTGACCCCAAGTATTACCTTGTTCAGCAGCCTTGTAATACCATTTTACCGCTTCTATATAATCCAGCTCTACTCCAAAACCTTTTTGATACATAACGCCTAAATAATTTTGCGCATCTGCATGCCCCTGTGTTGCTGCTTTGCTATATCTTTTCAATGCCTCTGTATAATCCTTTGCATTGTAATACTTTAAACCTTCTTGATAAAGTTGCTCTGCATCATTATCGGTAGCAATGTTATCTTGTTTATTTCTAATTTCTTTCTTTTCTTCTGGCACGCCCTTAGTTTCTACTACTATATTATTTTCTTTAAAATAATCCTTTAACTCTATTTCATCCCAGCCAAAAGCGTATACAAAAGAAGTAATAATAGTTTTTTGAGCTTCTTCAGCAACCATGCCTTCCATAGCATTAATCGCTTTATGGATATTCATGGTTCTGTCTTTCTCTGCACAATTTAAAAAATACGTGCCAATCTCAAAATTCTGTAAAGCCATTTTCAACAAGCGTTGCTCGTTTTGCAGGCCTGGTGCAAAATCTTTAAATAACGAAATGCATTTACCAGAATTAGAAATAACACTCACACCAAATTCGTCAACCATTCGCTTCAAAACTGTTGCCATGGATACTTCTTGCAACGAATCATCCATTTCTTTTGCCAGTTCTTCTCCACAAAAAGGACAATCCGTCAATTGATTTGTACTGTTACTTAGCGTCCATTCTGCACCACATTTGTTACATTTCATCTAAACCTCCAAAGTAAGCCACAATAATATACGTCTTGTCACCAAGTAAATATTAGTTATCCCGCTTCTGCATCTCTTCAATTTTAGCTTGAATCAGTTTTTTTTCTTCTTCAATTTTTATGTATGTAGCATCGTATTCTTCAAACTTACTTTTTGCTTCAAGATACTTTTCCGCTTTTATTTTTAAGTCAACTATTTTTGTTATATATGTTTTTGGTTGCATCTCTGTATCATTAACTATTCCTTTGGCCACTTCCAACTCAGCTTTTGCTTCATCCATTCGTTTATGCAAAATTCCATGCTTTCGCATTTTCCCACGCAACTCATCTTCTTTCCAGAAAAGCTGTTCTTCCAGGTCATAGATTTCAGTATCCACTTTGAATTGGTCAATGTGTCTTCGTACAGCTTTTATGTCAACAATGCCGGCAACAGAAATATCATCACCGCTTCCTGTACGGCTAAACCGTCCATTAGCACTGAATTTCGGTAACATTTCTGTAAGATAAACATTAAAATCTTCCTGCGACTTGGTTCCAAGCTGGCAAGTTAAGTCCTTATAAAAGGTATGCACACCACCCATCAGTGAATGCATTTTCCCATCTACAGCTTCATAAGTATCCCGGTATGCATCCTCTACACCGTCAGAACCCAAATAACAGGCTATAATTTTTTTATCTATTATGTTTAATACGCAATGCCGGATACTTGTTAAAGCATCTTCATCGCACAAAGACGTAACTGCCGTATCTACACAACGTTTGTCCCAAGGCACCGGTTGGTCTACTGTCCCATCATCATAAAAAACGTCACAGCGTCCATCCCCCTGATGGACAACAAGCAGACAACACGGTAACCAAAGAGCGGCCATCAACGTTGTTCCGTAAATTTGTGCAACATTATTGGCCTCTCTATTACTATGTTCCTCAGTTTTTTGCAATTCATCCTCTGTTGGCGGATTATTTTGATAGTCTTCTTCCACATAATCGTGCCATCTACTGATAATGCTGTCAGTTAACTGGCGCATCGTCATTGCTTGATAACGCGGATTTGTAAATATATCGCAATAGAACCGTTCTTCCGTTCCCGGAGATTCCAGTACAGCTTCTGCAAAATCTTTCAGTTTGGCAAGTGCAATATCTACTGCTGCCTTTGAACCGAAAGCGCTTCTGAAACATTCCTCCGAACCATGACCATCCGCAACAATGGCAATATGATACCTGCCATTCTTCTCCGAGAATGAAGCAGAATAATCTTCACATGGGATGTCTTTCAATATATGAACGTGTCCTATAACACTTTTGTGAAAAGTAAACATCTGCCCCACACATTACTCCTTTTAAATTACCAATCCGAAGCTCCGTCATCTTCGTATTCGTCATCAGCATCCTTTGTGTTTGTAACTGGTTCCTTATTATACTGATCATCATTTAAATTAGGTGTTATATCGTCAGTCAAGCCCAGTTCTTCTTTCGCCGCTTTAACAATTGCGTCGCCACTGGTTTCGGTTTTTGTAGTATGAGACTGAGAAGCAAGCATAGACGCACGCACCGAAACAAATTTCATAAGACGTTTAAATATTTCAAGATTCGTTGTCTTAATAACAGCTTCTTTATCGCCAACAACAGAAGCAAGCATTACCTCATCAGGATCATCACCAATTGCAAATCCTATTTTTGTCCCATGTTTAAACCATTTGTTCTGGCGTATCTGTTCCAGCGCATCAGCATACTCGTCAGAAGCATAACCATCTGTCATAAAAATAATAACCGGCATCAACGCACCTACCATAGACTTTAAATAAGCATGGCGGGATAACTTGCTGTCTAACTCTTTTAACGCTGCGCCAATGTCTGTCTGTCCTCCAGCTGTTAAATACTCCCACTCAAAATCTTCTGCAGTTTCCGGCCCGTTTACGGTAATCCATCTGCAGCCAGAATTGAACTCCATAACCGCAATTTTTAGATCCGCATCACCATTGCTCTGCGCTAATGATCTTAACGCTTCTGTAGTTTCTTCAACCGCATGGTTTAACGCGCTTATGGGAGCACCATCCATACTGCCTGACGTATCCAGAATATAAAAAACATGTAATTCTTTACGGGTAGTTTTTTTTAAATCACTTGTTCTTGGCATAACAACAACCTCCTCGTTTTTACTTATTTTCTTCAATAATAATTGTTGCTCCTGCTACGGTGAACTTAATGCCGTCTTTTAGTGGAATAACTTCTTCCGGCGCAACTTTTCTGGCAATGCCTTTAGTTGTAACTGCGTCCCACCGTTTCTCAGTTAAATTTTTAATTCCATAGGCATTCTCATTTTTCTTTTTCAATACACGGGCAATCGGTGACAGCGCTTCGGTTTCATCACATACACCAAGCTGGCATCGATAAATACGTGTATCACGAATTGCGGGTATACTGTAATTGCTTAATACCAGTTTAAAAGACACATCCGTTTTTCGCCCACATTCCTCACAAGTTCTTGATTCTCCTTGCTGTGTAAATATTTCATTTCCGCACACACACGGAACAATATCGCTTCTGAATCGCGTAAATACATTAAGCCATTCAATTTCTCTTGGACGCGATGAAGGTTTTTCAAATGCTTTTTTACTGAATGCATTAATAAAAATTTCTCTAATATAATCAGGTAACTGCGGCCAAACCATTCGTGAATTTTTATGAACAATTTTATGAGGACGATTACGATCATCATTAGGATCCATCATAAAAATCGGTTCACTTCCATACAGCTTTTCCTGAAGAGCTGCCGTTAAGGCCGGAACTAAATAACGTTTCCCTTCCAGCGGATGATCCAAACAAAAAAGGATGTAAAGAATCAAAGACATGGAAAATCTATCGGAAAGACTGTTAGGTTTGCTTTTTCCCAATACAATTTCAGGCGCCATGTAGCGCGGCTTACCGATAATGCCCGTTTCCATGCCATCAGGCGCAACATTATCATTATCACAGATTAATACTTTCCCATTCTCCGGATTGATAAAAAAGTTACCATCGTTCAAATCCTGATAACTGTAGCCACGGTTATGCAAAATTCTAAAAGCAGAAACAATTTTTAATGCAGCATCAATAATTGTACGATATGATTTGAATCTGACCTTACATAGCATAAAATCTGTAATTTCGTGATAACCTTCGGGTTTTAAATCCATTACATAGCCAAATGTCCCATCAACCCATTCTGTAATATCTAACGGCCAAAGAAACTCATCACTTGGCGTACCGCGCATAATATTTTGTTTTATATTATCATAAAACTTTTCCGGTTTTCTGCCTAAACCAGTATTCTTATACCACTTTAGCGCTTTCTTTTCACCTTTGTACTTCACAAGGAAAACTCTTCCCTGACCGCCTTCCGCCAAATACTTTTCAACAGTCAGCGTTCCACCAAACAAAGTTTTAATTTTTTTACCAACTTCAAGTGTATCTTCCATGCTATCATCTCCTGTATATAAATGACACTTTTCCAATTATAACTATGTCAAAATGGTAAATATTTTTAACAGACTATCTCCCACTATTTCTGCCAGAGTTGTTATATTGATTTTCTTTTGTGCCACGATCAGTAGGCTTTGTAGGTTTCGCTTTGCGTCTTTTCAATATATCGCTAAAATCAATCTCAGTTCTTTTATCTTGTTCGTTTTGTTGCTTATGTTCATCCATGTTCTGCACCACCTTTTTCGATAATATGATTTAATACATAAAACTCCGCTTTCATCTATATATTATCAGTGTTCTCTCCTTCCTCACCTTCGTCCAAATAAACCTCTTTCAATTTTTTATTTGTATAACAACTAAACAGACCATCGTTCAGTTTTTATCCCAACGTGTTTTCAATTAATGCCATCTGCATCACAGTCAAAGGGATCCTTGTACATTGCTTGCCTGAGAAATAACAAATCAATTCAGCTCTTATCATCTGTGATAATTTATAATGGCCCCCTTGTCAAGACCACGTTTTAAAAATTTATCGTGAACATGTTACGAGCATTTCATAATCTATTATCGTTTTAGATTACCATGGTTTTTCTTGTTTTTTATCCACCTCACGCTGCAGCAACAAAACAGGCTGCAAATAAGTATAAGTCAACGCCTCATGCGGGCGTACATCATTGTATTCCCGGATGAAGTCCGCAATATCCTTCCGGAGTTCTTTGGGGCTGCGGCATTCATTAATAGAAATCTTCTCCGTCTTGAGCGTGCGGAACCACCGCTCAATCATGATATTGTCCGCCCACCGGGACTTGCCGCCCATGCTCTGGCAGATGTGTTGCCCCTTAAGATACGCTATATATTCTTCACTGGTAAACTGGCTGCTCTGGTCGCTGTTCAGGATGGCAGGTACACCATACGTTGCTACTGCATCCTTCACGGCAACAAGAGCAGAAACGGTATCTAAAGATAGTGCTTTATCTTGCGATAATTAGTGTTTGGTCAACAACTCACTTTTTTCAAAAATTGACCAATATAAATGCCTAAATCATCCAGCTTTTATGGACTTCAATTTTTCATTTTCGAATTCCTCAACTGCAAGCTTAAATGTTCCAAATATATTAGTTATCAACACGGACATTGCAATAGTAGAAAGAGAAGTATCTTCCCTTTTTCTTGCAATACGTCCCATGCCATTCCGGCGTTTTGCGGTGCTAAAATACCGCTCTATTTCAATTCGGTCGGTATTGTCCTTAGCAGCTGTTTTGCGGTTTTCCTAAGAGTTTTCTCATCTTTGAAAGGTCTGCCAAGCTTTGGCCCGCTTATCCGGATTCCATTTTCATTGCAGAACCGGATGTTGTCTTTGGTACGATATATTTTATCCACAAGAACTCTCTTGGGATAAAATCCATTGCGGTACCGGTAGGCGTTCAGAACGTCTATCAGCATAGGGCCTTCATTAAATGCATTGAATGAGAGGTACTCAATCCGGCCAAAACCGGTTTCATCAATACTGAGATGAAGCTTTGCGCCAAATTCTGTCGGGGCTTTTGCCTTACCGCGGACAACCGGACGGACATAGGGCTGACTTATGCTTACAATCCGGTTATCCACCGAATGCGTCTTGTTGTCATACATGTACTTCTGTTGTTTATACATCAGATGGATGGTAATAATCTGGTCGATGAACTTCGTCGCCGGGGCATAGCCTAATTACAATTAACTGCTCCGCAGTCATTTCCATAAAAATAAATGTATATCGTTACTTCATATTGATTCGGAGCAACCGTTTGTATGCTTGTTGAGTCAAATAATCTTACGGCTTGTTCATCTTTAAACCATTCTACCACCTGCCAGCGGTTTCGATCCAATTTGCAATCTTTCAATACCTCGTCAAGGCTTTCCGCACAGGCGGAAGAACAAACAGTAAGCAACAGCATAGCTAACATCATAAGTTTTTTCATAGTGTGGCCTCCCGATAAATGGTGTTGGAATTTTCTTTATTTATTATTATGTTTATTATATCATATGAATTTGTTTTAAACTACCTGTCTTTAACAATTCAGTTTTTGTATATGTCTGTATTTATGTGCAACAGGCGTAGAGAATACGGAAAAAGCGATATTTAAAGTTGGTGCGCCAATTTCAAATATCACAAATGAAATATGCTGTTTTATGTTAACAGGGTGTCATCAGATTGTCTTTGTTCTGTGTTGTACTTCGGAATATATCTTTTTCGAAAAAAAATTGGAGGGTAACGAGCGCTATATTGATGAAGAAAGTAATTTTAGCAAGTTTAACCCATAAGTGCCAAAATTCTTGCATGTTGTAGAAGTTATGAATGATTGTATTGATGTAAGCCATACTTCGTCCTCCTGTAGTAAGTTGTTCGCTTTTCTTTTCGTTACAGTAGCGGCCTACAGCCTCTTTGGCGGTTTTAACGAAGTCAATTGTGTCGCCCCTTATTCTAAATTAAATCGATTATTTAAATTTGATATTTGTATTATTACTATCATTCAACTACACGCATTGTAACAGATATCTTTTTGTTTGTCAATAGGTTGTTGTAATTTTTTTATAATTTTTTATAAAGTGTTTTTATTTTATTATCATTTTAGTATTTGTTCATGATAATAAAAAACGCTCAATTCAGCATAAAAACTGTATTTGAGCGTTATATAACAATTATAATAAACTTTTCTCCACTCACCTGGTCGTATTTACGACCAACTTAGAACTGCCAACCCGTATGGATGCTGGCGTCTGGTTCCCCTAACCCTTATGTCTATAAAGGCAGAATCCTTTCCACGCTGGCCATGTGCAGGATGATATCCTGGTGGAGATTTTACTCGCTTTACAAAAACATCACCATATAATGCGGCAACGTTTCCTTAGCACCGTCTTTTCCGTTTCGTCCGCCAATCAGTTTGAACGCAACGGAAGGAGAAAATTCTTTAATAAAATTGTTCAAGGATGGAGAAGCGTTGTTTCCCGCCTTCACCTCCACCGGCACAACCTCACCTTTTTCTTCTATCAGGAACTCCACTTCATGCTCATTATCAGGCTTGTAATAATACAACGTATAGCCACGTTTGAGAAGACATTCGGAAATGCTGTTTTCATAAATGCCGCCGCGGGCGTTTCCTTTAATTGTATTATTCAGCACTGCCAGCTTGGTTTCCTTGCCATACATGCAGCAGAGCAACCCCGTATCATTAATGTAAAGCTTAAATTGATCTTCGTTGGCGTTTGCCATCAGCGGCAGATACGGTTCGCGAATGTTATAACAGGCGTTCACGATTCCGGAATCTTTCAGCCACTGTATGCTGCCTCCAAATTTTCTGCGCGTCTGCCCTTTTTCAACGGTAGAGTACTGGAATTTTTTCAGTTCTTTGGCAAGCTGTTTAGGTACTGCGTCATAACACATACGGACGAGTTGCTTTTCTTTCCCCTTTGCATGCTTTGCAATATCGTCCCTGTATTCCGCAAGGATTTCATTTTGTATCCTGTCCACCCGGTTGAAGTCTTTATGTACAGAAAAATCCGCAACCACTTCCGGCATACCGCCCACCACCATAAACTCACGGAAGAGATTTTCGTATTTGATATGTACAGCTTCCGGTATCGTTTCACCGGTTTCATAATATGAACGCAAAACATCCGTAGCTTTTTCGTCATAACCATACGCCCACAGGAATTCTTCAAAATCCAGTGAGTACATCATAATCTGGGATTCATAACCTACTGGAACAGATGCCGGCACTTCAACGGATTCATCGTCATCCTCTCCATACGTCAGGCCCATTAAAGAACCGGATGAAATTACATCATAACGCATATCTTCCGCAAGAAATTTTATTGCAGTCCGCGCATTTCCACAGCACTGGATCTCATCCAGAAAAATCAGCGTATCGCCCGGAATCAGCGTAACGCCCGGCATGTACGCAGTCAGGCGTTTCATGACTTCTTCTGCAGTCATCTCTCCGTCAAAAATACCCTTCAAATCCGGCTGACGGTAAAAATCAATATTTATAAAAGAAGCGTACTCTGATTTCCCAAATTCCTGCACGATATAGGACTTGCCAACCTGGCGGGCGCCTTTAATAAGCAGGCATTTTTTTATTCGATCTTTCTTTCTTTGGTTTTTCCACTCCAACAGTTTATCGTAAATCTTTCGACGTAGCAACATAATATCACCCTTCCGTACATGCTTCTGCATTACTTCTGATTATAGTATGCATAAAATAAGGGTGCTCGTCAAGAAAAATTTACATAAAATAAGGGTTCCTGTATAAGAAAATTTGCATAAAAATCATTTTTGTTTTCTTGTCTTCCTTCTTTGCAACTGGCGGTCTGCCCAAAGCATAAAATCAATACGGTACACCACCCTTTCAGCATTTTTATTTATTTACCCCTGCCAGCTGCGACTTGGTGTGGGCTTTTAATCGTTCCACGCTGGCCATGTTGCGGATAATGTCTTTAACAATGATATCCAGTTGGGAATTCTCGCTGTAATCCGTCGGCTCAATAAAGTTCACTCGCTGATCTTTGATCAGATCTTTCACTTTATTGCGCTTGCCTGCCTGATACACCGCGATAGAGTAGCCGCCGTTCACCTTTACCAGCTTCATGCAGGGCACGTCTGTTAATCCGTCGCCAATGTAAATCATGTTGCGGAAAGGAACGGGCCGGTCTTCCTCCGGCTTGAACCGGTTCAGGTCGTCATCGTTGGAAAGGTTCAACACTCCCTTGTTGATGCGGAACAGAAACTGCGTCTTGGTAGTGTAATTCACCACATTTTTTGGCCAGCAGGCCACGCCGTTTTCATCGTAGAGGAACTCGCCGGCAAACACATCGTCAAACTCTTTGAAAATAGAAGAACCTTCAATGATTTCCCGCAGACCGGAGGAAATAATGTAGTGTTTAATAACTACGCCCTGCTCCTTACCGAACTGGTTGATGCGACCGAACCACCCCTCCACTCCGTCGTACAGCTTCAAGTCTTTGCCCAGCGCCACAAAGTCGCTGCGGCGGATGGGCTGCCTGTGAATATGGGCTTCGTCCAGCATCAGATACATATAGGCCAGGATGCGGTCCATCTTTTTATTTTCTGCCAAGTCAGACGCTTTTTTCCAAAAGGCATCAGCAGACATGCCCAGGTTCGGAATGAAAGTGTAAGCCTGCATATCCGTGGTGCATAAGGTCTTATCAAAATCATACATTAATGCAATAATCGGTTTTTTGGCTGCCATCGTTTATTCCCCTCTACTATTTCTGAAATTTTCGTTCTGTTATCCTTATGCTGTTGTTAATGCAACACAAGCTTGCGCTTTTTATATTTAAAAAACCTTTTTTATTCCTGAACTATTCACAAATCAATTTAAGGAGACGCTGATTAATTCTTTTCCCATGTTCTTGCCAACGCAGCAAATTCTTCCAGGCTTAATGTCTCCGCTCTGCGTGTTCCGTCAATATCGGCCCGGTCCAGCCAGGCTTTTACCTGTTCGCTGGTGAGGCCACCCATATTTTTTAAACTGTTGGTCAGCATTTTGCGGCGGACGGAAAAGGCTGCCGCCACCACTTTGAAAAAGATTTTTTCATCAGGCACATCCACCGGCGGAACGGTTCTGCGTTTGCAGACCAACACCGCGCTGTCCACTTTGGGCGCCGGCAAAAAAGAACCCGCTTTCACAATGAAGGCAATCTTCGGCTCCGTATAATACTGCATGGCTACAGAGATAGCGCCATAGTCCCTGCCGCCCGGTTTGGCTATCATCCGCTCCGCCACTTCCTTCTGCACCATCACCACCAGCCGTTCCAGCGGAAGCTTCTGCTCCAGCAGATACATGATGATGGGCGTCGTAATATAATAGGGAAGATTTGCACAGACTTTGAAAGGAGCTGTACTTTTATTATTGTTTACAGAACACTCTGCACTGCCTTCAGTTGTCAGTGCTGGGTTATCTGCAATTTCCTGCGCATCACTTTCATTTACATCGTTATGGTCACTGCTCTTTGCATTATCGCAAAGGGCCCGTGTTTCCTCAATAACTTTTAAAATATCTACTTTTAAAATATCCCCCTGCACGATGCGGACATTTTCATAAGCGCCCACCGTCTCCTTCAGCACCGGAATCAGCCGTTTGTCCAGTTCCACAGACACCACTGACGCGCCGGTCATGGCCAAAGCCTGGGTCAGGGTGCCGATACCGGGACCGATTTCCAGCACCGTATCCTCCGGAGCCAGCTCCGTTGCCTTGGCAATGCGGTTCACCACAGACTCTTCTACCAGAAAGTTCTGCCCCAGATTCTTATCCGCTTTTAAATGAAATGCCTGCAGGATGCGCGTTGTTACTTCCCGCCGGGCGATAATAGGTTGAATGTCTTCCATGTGTGCCTCATTCTTCTTCCACTTTTTTCAGAGCAGCTGCGAACTCTTCTCTTGTAATCCCATACGTATTCAACCGACGCAAAAACGCTTTGGCCGTACCGTACCCGATGCCCAGTTCAGCCCCCAGCAAATCCCGCTTGCGACTGGCATCCGCACTGCCGGACAGTCCGTTGTCACGCAAGTCTGCCACACTGAATACCGGTTCCGGATTATATTCATGATGGTGCACCTTGCTCAGCGCCAGCAGAATGGCTTCCGGTTTCGCCTGCTCGATGCCCACATCATCGGGCACCCGCGCGTCTTTTTTGGGCACAAAGGCCTGCCCTGCATCCGGAAAACGCTCTGTCAGAAACTTGCGGATCCGTTCCCCGGAGCCGTCCGGGTCTGTGAGGATAATGATGCCCCGCTTTTTGTACGCCGCTTCAATCTTCTTTAATGTATGGGAGTTAAGGGCGAAGCCGCCGGTTTCAATGGTGTCGCATTCCAGCGCCCGCTTCACCGCCACCGTATCCATTTTTCCTTCAACGATTATTACTTCTTTTAGCAATATGAGTTCCT
>JAEEGG010001529.1_pt1 | contig 62434 bp, 49 predicted proteins | sample 9134161 | NCBI WGS metagenome assembly JAEEGG01 (sample SAMN16246543, study PRJNA631951) | gut metagenome | biome: gut microbiome; feature: rumen; material: CR-attached | host: Bos | place: Iran: Karaj | collected 2018-10
AGAAAAAAAATCAAAACACGGACATTCTCAGCGGGTTGGAATAATACTGCCCCTCCCCCTGCATTATCCTTTATCTATCACGCGGCTTTCGAGGAACTGGCGAAAGGTCTGCAGATAGCCGTCGGGGATGTGGATGATTTCATTGCCTATATAGACGCAGTCGTTGCGATCTACTTTTTGTATCTTATCTACTGCAACGATATAGGAACGGTGAATGCGCAGGAACCTGTCACTGGGCAGCATATTCTCTACGGCTTTCATCGTAAGATGGGTGATCAGTGCCTTCGGCTCGTTGTCAAGATAGAACAGCACGTAGTCCTTCATACCATTGACATAGGTAATCTGGTCAATGGGCACGTTGCGCCATTCTCCATCTACGCGTATGAAGATGGTGCTTGGCTGCTTGGGCTTGACGGCGGGCTGCTGATAGAGTCTTCTGGCCTTCTCGACGGCAGCGAGGAACTTGTTGTAGCGTATGGGCTTCAGCAGGAAGTCGAGGGCATTCACCTCATAACTCTCGAAGGCATATTCCTTGAAGGCGGTGGTGAAGACGACCCGCGTCTCTTCTGGCAGACTGTGAGCCAGCTCCATTCCGTCGATGTTTGGCATCTGTATGTCGAGAAACAGCAGGTGTGGCTTCTGTGCCTTGATGGCATTGATGGCGGTGATGGAGTCGGTGTAGGATGCCATCAGCTGTAGTTCGGGAGTCTTTTCGACGTACGACTCCAATAGGCGCACGGCCAGCGGCTCGTCGTCAACGATGATACATGAAAGGTTCATTTACGCTTTACTGAGTTTCGATTTACGGTTCACTACCAGTGTTATCTTCACATGGTATACATTCTTTGGAGTGATGGTCTGTTCCCACTGGTAGCGGCCCTGATAGAGCAGTTCCAGGCGTCGGCGAGTGTTCTCCAGTCCAATGCCCGAACCGCTTCGGTCGTGGGTGGTTTTGGGGTTGTTGGTGTTGTCGCTGATAAATACGAGCGTGTCGTCTTTCTGAGTCAGACTGATGTCGATGACAGCAGGCGCATTGCTGTTCATGCCGTGTTTGAAGGCATTCTCTATGAGCGAGATAAAAAGCAGCGGCGCCACCTCTAATTGTGAATCTTCAATGCTGAACTGCGCATGGACACTGGTCATCTCATTGCAGCGCAGTTTCATCAGTTCAATGTAGTTGTTCATAAACTCCACTTCGCCCTCAAGCGGCACTCTCTGCTTGTTGGTCTCATACATGGCATAGCGCAACAGGTCGCTCAGCTGCATTACTGTATCCTGGGCTTTGTCGGCATCAATCTGCGTCAGACTGGAGATGTTGTTGAGGGTGTTGAAGAGGAAGTGCGGGTTGATCTGGTTCTTCAGCCAGGCCAGCTCGGCCTCCACCTCCTTCTGTTTCTTCTCGCCCTGTAGCATCACGTAGCGTATGCTCAGGGCAATGAAAACAGCCATCAGGTTGACGAGCAACGCAGTGATGAGAAACGAAGAATAGCCAGCGAGTACGTTTTCTGGCAGCGCATGGATATCGACGAACAGTATATGGCTGTTGCAGGTAATGATGAGAAACATATTGGCCAGCACATACTGCCACCGACGATGGCGGAACCACAGCAATGGCACACACAGGTAGAAATTTAAGAGATAGACCACTATGGCCGGAGCCAGCCAATAGGCCGACAGCCCCAGCGACTCCCACACCAACTTTACATCATGAGTAGTGACATAGCTAATGAGTCCCGGCGACAGCAGCACCAGCGACAACAGCAGCACCTGTGCCACAAACAGCCACACATCTTTCATCTGTATCTTCTTCATCGTGGGCAAAGGTACGAATAAGCGAGCGAAAAACCAAATAATAAATGAAAAAACTCTCCCGCACAATCTCTATGCGAGAGAGAGTCATACTCAAGTACGTACAAAAACGAGCGCTTATTTACTGACCAACTGCCGCTGCTCCTTTATCCGCTCAGTGGCGTTCTTGACCGTCAGATCGAAGGTTTCCACATACTTGTCATACTGCTTCTCGGTGAGCACTTTCTGCATCGTAGCCTTGTGGCGAGCCACAATCTTCTCCCATGCCTCACCTGCTTTCAAGTCATCCTGCTGCTCATAGAACATTTCCATCATAGTATTGAACTGTGCCATCGCAGTCTTCACAGGCTCCACCTGATTGATTCTCAGTTCCAGATAACTTGACAGACGGCCGAAGTCCAGCGTTCTGACGTTGTTGTTAACACTCTGAGCGTTTGCACTCATTGTCATCATCACCATTGCCACGAGGGCGAAAAACATCTTTTTCATACCTTTTCTTTTTGATTGTTAATAATTCCTGTTTCTAAAGTTAAGAAATTGCGTTATGTCTTTTTGACGTTGCAAAGGTATGAACAATTTCTCCTGCTTCCAAATCACCTTCGACGTTTGCCCCTATGTCTTTCGACGTTTAGGCAAGAATCATGCCACACCGGTATGATCTCAGCGCTGGCGGCGCACCTGTGTGCCCCTTTTCGCTATATATACGCGCGCGTGAGTGAAAGGTGCTTGCACCACTTGCACCACACAGGAGCCGTGGTTTTCTATTTGTCTCATGCTTTTCTGTTTGTTTCATCCTGCATATTTATTCACAATGTGTGTATATTTATGCATAACGGCGCACCGCTGGCCGCTGGAGGCCAGTTTCTCTAATGGGGAGCCTCCCCGCGCGAAAAAGTCGCCTCCCTTTTTTCACTGGGAGGCGACTTTTTTCACTGGGAGGCCGCCATGTGAAGTGAATAAATATACACTTTTACTTTAGTGCAGCGATGGGAGTGTAGAGTAGCGTGGTGCAAGTGGTGCAAGCACCTTTCACTCACGCGCGCGTATATAGTGCTTTCATGGCTCGCCTACCCGTTGCCTTTCCATCATGTATTTGGCTGCGCCCCTTCTTACTTCAGCTACGCCGAGAAAAACTCACTCAACGATGACGAAGGTAGGCATTGCTTTCTCGTGTATCGCGAGGAACGCCGCCTGCTGCCAGGCATTGTCACTCCGTCTCCAGCTGCTCTATGCGTTTCTCCATGTCGCGGTAGGCCTGGTTCAGGTCGTGCTGCGTGATGTCGATGTCGCGACGCACTGGGCGGCCGGGGTCGAGCAGGGAGTGGGAGAAGAGCCACTCGTAGGTTTTGGCGGTGTAGAAATAACGGGCAAGGGCTCCGTGCGAGGCGCCGGGCAGCCACTCATAGCGCAGGCGCTGGGTGATGCCCGCCTGCTTCATGCGGTTGACCACGGTCTGCGACTCACGCACACTGACGGCACGGTCGGCGGTGCCGTGGATAATCCATAGGGGCAGCTCGCCCATGCGGCTCTGGTCTTTCAGCGTGCAACCGCCGCAGAGGGCCATGGCCGCTGCCACCTTCTCAGGATAGGTGCCCACGAAGTCGAGCGTGCCATAGCCGCCCAGACTCATGCCTAGTACGTAGACACGGGTGGAGTCGTAGACATAGCCGTTCTTGGGCAGCCACTCCAGTATGTCGTTCAGCTTCTGAGGCTTCCAGGCACCGCCGGGGTTCTGTGGGGTGATGACGAGGGCAGGCACCTCGCGCCCCATCTTGATGGCTGCCACGGTGCCATAGCGCAGGGCGCGGTTCAGGTCGTGACCGCACAGGCTTGACCCATGGAGGAAGAGCACCAGAGGGGTGGCCTCCTGCGTGTAGTAATAGTCCTCGGGGGTGTAGACCCAGAAGTTGTAGCCTCCGGGTATGACGCCTCGCTTGGCAGAGAGCAGGTCGGTGCCCTGCGCTGCTGCGGGGCTGAGCGACAACCAACAAAGGATGATGAATGACAGTGCTGTGAGCAGGGTGTATCGTTTCATATTTCTGTAGATTTATTTAATGACAAACTTATATATTTTGGTGCCACGGCAGCCCACTACCACACTGTTGCCCACCACACAGGGCGACGACTCGAAGTTGGCTCCCATGTCCTTGCGGCAGAGCACCTCGCCGTCGCGGCCACGTATGAGATAGACGGTGCCGTTGGCATCGGCGGTGAAGATGAACATCTGGCCCTCGTCGTTGAGAAGCTTCACGGGCGACGACCAGCAGAAGTTGCCGTAGCCCACGGTGTACTGCACCGTGCCGTCGACGGTGCTGATGGCGGTGAGCTGTCCGCGGCTGCTGTCGGCGCCGTTGCGGCAGATGTTGGCAAAGATGAGCTGCTGGCAGTCGCCACTGCCTATGAGGGGTGTGGAGTACATGCCGCCGTCGAGCACCTTGCTGCCCAGGTCTATGCGGTTGCAGGCTATGAGGCGCTCCCACACAATGGTGCCGTCGAGGGCGCGCAGCTTGAGGAAGCGGCAGGTGCCGCGGGTGCCCTGCTTGTCGACCTCGCACGCGCTATATAAATAAGGTGTGCCCTCCTCCTCACGGCATACGATGGTGCCGTCGGTATCGTCGAGGTTCTTGACATGCCACACGGGGCGCATGGTGTTGAGGTTGACGCAGACTATGTTGCCGTGGTTGTCGCCAAAGAAGCCGTAGTTGCGATACACGCAGAGGCTGGACTCAATGCCCGGTGCCGCACCGTTGACGCGATAGCGCAGGGTGCTGACGCGCTGCAGCTGTGCGCCAGGCAGTCGGCGGAACTTGAAGAGGCTACCGTTCTCGCCCGGCCAGAACAGATAGCCGCCAGCCACGATGGGCGACGAGTCGAAGGCCTGCCAGCCACGCCACGCACGGGGGTCGCTGAAGAAGAAGCCGCGCTGATGGGTGGTGATGTCGAAGGCCTGACAGCCCAGCGGCTCGCCCTTGGGCACGCCCTGCCCCACATAGAGGTTCTTTAGCTCGGGGTCGAGCGACATGGTGCCCTTCACCACGTTGTGCAGGTTGAGCGACTGGCGCGAGGGCTTGCCTGTGTGGAAGTTGAGGAAGAAGGCCTCGCCACACAGCGAGCCCACCATGACCTCCTCGGCATCGAAGTCGGGTGTGAGCGGTGCCCCTGCGCGTCGCAGACTGTCGGTCTCTGCCTCGGTCCAATGCACGTAGAGCGGCTGTCCGGTCCAGCCCGAGCCGCCGCCCCATTGTCCGAACTTCGTCTCGGCGCGCCCATAGGGGGTGTCATAGCTCCACGCCACCTCAATGGCAGAGGGTGTTCCCTCCACACGCCCGCCAAAGTCGGCATCGCGCCGCAGGTTCTTGCGGAAGGTCATCACACGGTCGGTGCGCTGATAGAGGTCGTCGTAGTACTGTAGCGGAGCGGGGGTGGAGTCGGCATTCTCCACAACATAGCTCATGGCCTGCACCGAGGCGTAGGCGGTGTCGGGCAGCGTCAGCTCTTCCAGCGTTGGCTCCCTGACGGCAGGAGCGGCAACGGTGTCGGCCTCAGCCACAGCCGAGGCGTCGCGCTTCTGTGAACCTGAGCAGGACAACAGCGCTGCGCATAACGACAAATGACTAATGACAAATAATAAACGCTTCATTGACTTATATCTATGATTCTTTCTTCTTTATACTTCAAACGGCAAAGCGGCGGCAGAACTTCTCGCCCTCGTCGACGCCCTCCTGATAGAGGCGCTCGAGCTTCTCGGCATCGCGGCACACACGCCCCACCTCCATGGGGCGCTGAGGGCGAATGACCACCAGCTCGCCCCAGTCCTCCATGCGCTCCACCAGCTCTAGCTGACGGCGGTAGACCTCGACGCGGCGGCTCAACGCCACGCGCAGACGGGGGTAGTCGCCATAGATGAAGCGCGGCACCTTATGGTCGCTCTCCGTGGGCCGGTAGCCGCGGTTGCGCGTCATCACCACCACATTGAAGGGATGGCCGGTGTCGATGGAACGCTCTACGGGAATGGAGTCTACGATGCCGCCGTCGAGCATGGGCTTGCCGTCGACAGGGGTGATCTGCGCCACATAGGGCAGCGAGCTGCTGGCCTTGACAATGGCCATCATGCGGCGGCGGTCGGTTTTCTCCGTCAGGTACTCGGCCTGACCAGTGAGGCAGTTGGTGGTGACCATCTCGAAGGTGGCGGGATTGCGCTGGTAGGCCTCATAGTCGAAGGGCAGTATGTCGTTGGGGAATCGCTCGTAGAGCAGGTTGGGATCGAAGATGCTGCCCCGCATGAGGAGGTGCTTCAGCGAGATGTAGCCATACTTGCGCAGCAGGTCGATATTAGAGAAGCGTGCCCGCCGCATCTGCCGGCTCATGTAACTCAGCCCGTTGCAGGCGCCTGCCGAGACGGCTACTATATAGGAGAAGAAACAGTCGTTTTTCATGAATGCATCGAGCACGCCACAGGTGAAGACGCCACGCATGCCGCCGCCTTCGAGCACGAGACCGGTGGTGCGCTCCAAACGTTCCTTGTTTACAACTATTGGCATTCCTACTACTGACTACAGCCCGCGGGCTTTCCAAATGCGCTCCTTGGCAGCATTGATTTCCTGAAACTTCTTCTCAGCGGCACGGCGCACGTCGTCGCCCAGCTTGGCCACACGGTCGGGATGATGCTCTAAGGCCAGACGACGGTAAGCCTTCTTCACCTCTGCGTCGGTGGCCTGCGGACTGACGCCCAGCACTCGGTAGGCATCGTCGAGCGTGTCGCCCTGCAGGTGGAGCAGTGAGTCGACCTCGCTGGCCTGCATCTGCATCCACACCGCCACCTCTTTGAGCGCAGCTATCTCGGCGGCATCGACACGTCCGTCGGCCTGGGCTATCATCACCAGGAATTGGAGCAGCTGCAGCCGTCCACCATAGTCGAGGAAGCGGGAGGCTTCGGCACAGCTCTGACGTATGGTGTCGCGGAAGCGGGCCTGGCCCTGCCGTTTCTCTTCTTCGAAAAGCTTCAGCAAGATGTCGTTGCCCTGCTCAGCTGCCGCTGCACCGAAGTTCTGGCGCAGGAAGCCGCGCACAAACTCCATCTCGGAATGCATGACGCGACGGTCGGCCTTGATGATGTATGACGCCATGACGAGCATGCTCAGCAAGAAGCTGTTGCGGTCGCCCTGCTGCAGATTCTCGCTGGCTGCATCGAACCCGCTGTCATCATCGCTGCTGGTCCGCGACGACGATGCCGACTCAAAGAACGAGCCGATGATAAAGGCCAAAATGCCGCCCAGCGGCCCTAACACAACCCAGCCCAGATAGCCGGCAATCCATTTTCCTAATCCCACTTGGCAGTTTGAAAGTTTATTCAGTGAAGAGTAAAGTGTCAGCCAATGACATTCATCAGGAAGTCAACGGCTCCGTTCACACCAAACTTACGCACATTGAGCGTGACGTCGTAGTTGCGGGCATCCTGCCAGTCGCTGCCAGTGTAGGTCTTGGTGTATAGCTCGCGCGAGTAGTCGTTGTCGACAATCATCGCTGCGGCATCCTGCTCGGAAATGTCGTATTTCTCGGCAATGCGGCGTTTGCGGCATTCGTCGTCGGCATGGACAAAGATTTTCAGCACATTGGGATAATCGCGGAAGATGTGGAAACCGCAGCGGCCAATGATGATGCACGACTCCTCGGCGGCAATCTTACGAATGGCATTGGCCTGGGCCTCGAACAGCTGGTGGCTGGTCTGGTCGTGCTCCTGGCCGTTGTACTCGGCACCTGCCATGTATTGACGGTAGAAGCTGGTGAAGTCGTCGCGCCACAGGGGGTTGCGAGCCTCAATCTTCTCTACAGCATCTTCCACACCGCCAAACTTGCTAGCCACCTCATTCAGTATCTGCTTGTCGAGCAGCTTTACGCCAAGCCGGCGGGCCAGCTCAGCACCAATCTCATGACCGCCAGTGCCAAACTGACGGCTGATGGTAATAATGAATTTCTCCTCCTTATTCATAGTCGTAGTGTGTTTTGTTGTTAATGGAACAGTTCTTTGAGGGCAAAGATACTACTTTTCTACGACATCTGCAACTTTTTAGGCTATTTTTTGTTGTTTGCTCTTTTTTTTTTTCGTATCTTTGCAGCAAACTTGAATAAGGTAAAAAACGACAATCATGAAACTGAAATTCAGCATACACTACCGCACGGAGTGGGGGCAGCAAATGGCAGTGCTCATTAGCTATCACCACTGCGACGGAAGCACCAGACAGAACCGACTGCCCATGCTCACCGACGACGGAGAGCTGTGGGCGGCAGAGACGGCCGTGATAGAAAGCCGGCGCAGCGCCATAGACACTTATGAATATGTGTATGTGGTGGAAGACGGCGAAGGCCGCGAGCTGCGCCGCGAATGGAATGGTGTGACGAGGCAGTATGCCTTTGACCCGTCGAAAACATTCCGCATGGACGACCGCTGGCGCGACCTGCCACTGCCGGCACACTTATACAGCAGCGCCTATAGGGTGACCTCGCACTTATCAAGCCCTGACGCACAAACATCGCCACTGCAGCTGCCGCTATTCCGCAAGACGGTGCTCTTTAGAGTGTCGGCACCGCAGCTGCAGGACGGGCAGGCACTGGCTGTGATAGGCAGCCACCCCGCACTGGGGTCGTGGAACCCTTCACGCTATCTGCCCATGGAACCCGCAGGAGGAGGCGACTGGATGCTGACGCTGAACGTAGACTGGATAGTGCTGCCACTAGAATATAAATATGTGGTGATAGACCGTAGGAAAAACGAGCTGACAGCATGGGAGGAAGGCAACAACCGAGTGGTGGACGCCGAGCTGGCCGACGGCGAAGTGATGGTGGCATACGGCGAACCGCTGCGACTGAGGGAGAAGACTTGGCGGGCCGCCGGCGTATGCGTACCCGTATTCGCACTGCGCTCGGAACAGAGCTGCGGCGTAGGTGACTTTGGCGACCTGTACCATTTCATAGACTGGGCTGCCAAGGTGGGCATGAAGATAGTGCAACTGCTACCCGTGAACGACACCACACACAGCGGACAGTGGGGCGACTCAGACCCGTATAACATTATGTCGGTATTCAAGCTGCACCCGCACTACATTGACCTGAACCAGCTAGAGCCACTGAAAGACAAGCAGCGCATGACGGCCTTCCGACGCCAACAGCGCGAGCTGAACGCACTGCCATACAGCGACTATGAAGCCGTAGACCGCGTGAAGACTGAATACCTGAAGCAATACTACGAAGAGAATAAGGGGGCGTCGAAATGTTCGTTCGAGGACTTCGTGCAGCAGCACCTGCACCAGCAGCTGCAGCGCGCCGCCGACCATGCACGAGAGCTGGGCATAGCACTAATGGGCGACCTGCCCATAGGAGTGAGCCGCGACAGCACAGAGGTGAAAGAGCACCCGGAATACTTCAACACAGACTGCCAGGCAGGCACACCGCCCGACAACGCTGCACCCTATGGACAGAACTGGGGCTTCCCCACCCTACGGTGGACAGACGAAGGCAGGGAGAACGAGGGGCTGAAGCAATGGATGGCTCAGCGACTGCATTGGATGGAGCAATACTTCGACGCGCTGCGGATAGACCACGTGCTGGGCTTCTTCCGCATCTGGGAGATACCACAGGAACAACTCATGGCCAACATGGGGCACTTCGCTCCAGCACTGCCCATGACCATAGGCGAGATAGAATACTTCGGACTGCCATTCAGGCGCGACTTCCTTACAAAGCCGTTTATCAACGACCGCATAGTAGACCGCATCTTCGGCATTCACGCACAGTATGTACGCGACACATTCCTGGTGAGAAAAGCCTACGGACTCTACGAACTGAAAGAGGAAGTAATGACTCAGCGGCGCGTGGCAAACCTCTTCAGTGGACGCACCGACGAGAACAGCCAGTGGATACGCGACGGACTGTACCGGCTGATTGGCAACGTGCTGCTTGTGGAAGACCCACGGCAGCCGGAAATGTACCACCCACGCATACAGGCATGGAAAGAACCGGTGTTTGAAGCCATGACCAATGAGGAGAAAGATGCATACATGCGCATATACAACAACTTCTTCTACCAGCGCCACAACATGTTCTGGGGAAAGACGGGCTACGACAGGCTGGACTTCATGCAGCGCTCTACTCACATGCTGCTCTGTGCAGAAGACCTGGGCATGATGCCCGAATGTGTGGCGCCAGTACTCGACAGCCTGCGCATACTGACAATGGAGATACAGCAGACACCTAAGCAAACAGGACTGGAATTCAGCCATCTGGACGGCAACCCCGTGCGCAGCCTCACCACCATCAGCACACACGACATGGCTCCACTACGCACCTGGTGGCAAGAACAACCAGAGAAGGCACAGCGCTACTACACCACCATGCTGCAGAAAGAGGGGCGCGCTCCCGAACAGCTGCCAGCACATCTGGCCGAGGAAATCATTGCCCGCCACCTCTACTCGCCGTCAATGCTTTGCATCCTATCACTGCAAGACTGGCTGGCCATGGATGGCGAACTGAGAAACAAGAACCCACGCGAGGAACGCATCAACACGCCCGGCGACCCCTACAACCGCTGGCAATGGCGCATGCACCTGACCATAGAACAGCTTACAGAGGCCGACCGCCTGAACAAAAAGCTGAAAACGATGATAAGCCGCAGCAAACGGTAGAGGTGTGAATTTGCTAAAAAAGGGCTTTTTTGGCTTTTTTTAAAGAAAAAAACGAAAAGCGTTTGCGCGTTTGGAAAAGAATTGCTATCTTTGCAAAATAATTGAAAACATTAATAAAAACAATAAACATTTATAGCTTATGTCACAGATTACAGGGCGCATCAGCCAGATAATCGGACCCGTCATTGACGTATACTTCGACACTGAGGGACAAGATGCTGAGAAGGTGCTGCCAAAGATTCACGAGGCGTTGCGCATTGACCGTGGCGAAGGTCGCCAACTCATAGTTGAGGTGCAGCAGCACATAGGCGAAGACACCGTGCGCTGCGTGGCCATGGACAACACCGACGGATTGCAGCGCGGACTGGAGGCGATACCCTTAGGCTCGCCCATCAGGATGCCTGCCGGAGAGCAAATCAAGGGTCGTATGCTGAACGTGATAGGTCAGCCCATCGACGGTATGAATCAGCTCGACATGAAGGGTGCCTACCCCATCCACCGCGAGGCTCCTATCTTCGAGGAACTGTCGACGAAGAAGGAAATCCTGACCACCGGCATCAAGGTGATAGACCTGCTGGAGCCTTACATGAAGGGCGGAAAGATTGGCCTCTTCGGCGGTGCCGGCGTGGGCAAGACGGTGCTCATTATGGAGCTGATTAACAACATTGCGAAAGGACACGACGGATTCTCAGTGTTCGCCGGAGTGGGCGAGCGTACCCGCGAGGGTAACGACCTGATACGCGAGATGATAGAAAGCGGCGTGATACGCTATGGAGAGAAGTTCAAGAAAGCCATGGACGAAGGCAAGTGGGACCTCTCGCTCGTCGACCCCGAAGAGCTGAAGAAGAGCCAGGCCACACTGGTCTACGGCCAGATGAACGAACCACCCGGTGCACGTGCAAGTGTGGCACTGTCGGGTCTGACGGTGGCCGAGGGCTTCCGCGACGGAGGTGGTAAGGACGGCGGTGCAGCTGACATCCTGTTCTTCATCGACAACATTTTCCGCTTCACACAAGCAGGCTCAGAGGTGTCAGCACTTCTGGGACGTATGCCGAGCGCTGTGGGCTATCAGCCTACGCTTGCATCAGAGATGGGTGCCATGCAAGAGAGAATCACCTCAACAAAGAAGGGGTCAATCACGTCTGTACAAGCTGTTTACGTGCCTGCCGATGACCTGACCGACCCTGCTCCTGCCACCACCTTCACTCACCTCGACGCCACAACGGTGCTCGACCGTAAGATAGCAGGACTGGGCATATATCCTGCCGTTGACCCGCTGGGATCTACCTCACGTATACTCGACCCGCTCATCGTGGGCAAGGAGCACTACGACTGTGCGCAGCGCGTGAAGGAGATACTGCAGCGCTACAAGGAGCTTCAGGACATCATCGCCATCCTGGGTATGGATGAGCTGAGCGACGAGGACAAACTGACAGTGAACCGCGCACGCCGCGTGCAGCGTTTCCTCAGCCAGCCGTTCACAGTGGCTTCACAGTTCACGGGTTTGGACGGTGTGATGGTATCTATCGAAGACACCATCAAGGGCTTCAATGCCATACTCGACGGCGAAGTGGACGACCTGCCCGAACAAGCATTCCTCAACGTGGGCACCATCGACGATGCCAAGGAGAAGGCCAAGAAACTGTTGGAAGCAGCTAAAGGGTAATTCATTTGACAATTGGACAATTTCACCATTGAACGATTGCTGTCAGAAATAGTAGAATAGCCAAATAGAAAAAAATCAAATGAGCTTAAAGCTGAAGATAGTTTCTCCTGAGAGGATAGAGTTCACCGGCGAGGTGGAGAGCGTGAAGGTGCCTGGCACAATGGGCAACTTCGAGATTCTGACCGACCACGCCCCCATCATCTCCTCACTGCAGAAAGGCATTGTAGAGTACGATGGCAAGCAGTTGGAGGTTCTGGGCGGATTCGTGGCAGTGCAGAAGAACGAAGTGTCCATATGTGTGGAAATGTCGGAGTAAGGACCAGTTGATGAAGGACTAATAGACTGCAGACGTTAGGAAATGGTTTATGAGGTTCTCTTCGGTTTGTTCTTCTTTACCATGTTAGGAATGGCCTACGTAAAAGGCTACGACGTGGTGAAAGCACACTCTCCCCAGCACTTGGTACACTTCTATCTGATTATGGCAACGGTGCGCATGCTGCTTGTAGCCACGGTGGTGGCTGTATATGTGCTCCTTCTCGCCTCGAATAGAGAAGACACCATACGTTTCGCCCTTATATATATAATAATGTACGCGGTAATGATGGTGGTGACACTCTCTCTGAGACATTGAATATGACAAACGATAGGGACAAGCTTTACACAGTGTCAGAAAAAGCAACCACATAACACATGGAGAGCCGGACACACATGAAGTAAGTACCTACAGAAAGGAACAAAAAGAATGATTCGCAAACTAAAACGACTGCTTTGCATTACACTCCTGCTGTTAGTGCTGACACCAACAGCGAAGGCTGACGATTTCTCAGCCAAGGAGGTGGTGTTGGAGCATATCAAGGACTCGCACGAGTGGCACGTGTATGGTGAGGGCGACAACAGCATCGTCATCCCCCTGCCCGTCATTGTGAAGAGCAGCACGGGATGGCATGTGTTCAGCTCGTCGCGCTTCGAGCATCACGCCAGTGCTGACGGACTACGCCACGTGAAAGCCGACGCTCCCGCCGACATTCAAGGACTGGCCATTGCCACCGAAGGCGACAATGCCGGCAAGATAGTGGAAAACGGGAATCCAGTGCTCGACCTATCCATCACGAAAACAGTAGCTGTGATGTTTATCAACGTCATCCTGCTGCTATGCATCGTGCTGGGCTGTGCCCGCTGGTACAAGAACCGCAAAGCCAGCGATGCAGCTCCAGGCGGTTTCGTAGGTTTTATCGAGATGCTGGTGATGTATGTCGTTGATGAAATCATCAAGCCTGGCGTGGGCAAAGGCTACGAGAAATACGTACCCTACCTGCTCACTTGCTTCTTCTTCATCTTCACCTGCAACGTGATGGGACTGATACCATTCCCGCCGGGCAGCGGTAACGTAACAGGCAATATTGCAGTAACGTTCTTCCTGGCCCTCTGCACATTCATCATCGTGCAGTTCTCAGGCAACAAGCATTACTGGAAAGACATCTTCTGGCCCGACGTACCCACATGGTTGAAGTGCCCCGTGCCCATCATCCCCATTATTGAGTTCGTGGGCATCTTCACGAAGCCCTTCGCACTGATGATCCGACTCTTTGCCAATATGATGGCCGGACATGCCATTGCCGTGGCCATCACGTGCATCATCTTCCTTGTGGCTTCGCAAGCTGTAGCAGTGCAGCTGTCGATGTCGGGTCTCTCTGTACTTATGAGCGTCTTCATGATGTGCCTGGAGTGCCTAGTGTGCTTCATCCAAGCCATGGTTTTCACCATGCTTTCGGCAGTGTTCATCGGACTAGCACGTGTAGAACCGGCCCATGAATAGAATGAGGCAAGGAAAGGTAATAACGAGATAACGAAATAACGAAAAAAATATTAACAACAAAAAACATTTTACAATTATGATTACAACATTATTAGCCGTAGAAGGCGTAGCTAAGTTGGGTGCCGCAGTAGGCGCAGGTCTCGCAGCCATTGGTGCTGGTCTGGGTATTGGTAAGATTGGCGGTCAGGCCATGGATGCCATGGCCCGTCAACCGGAAGTGATGAGCAAGCTGTTCACCAACATGATTGTGGCCGCTGCCCTTATTGAGGGTGTTGCTCTGTTCGCTGCAGTTATTGCATTCCTCTGCATCTAAGTATTGAACTATTAGACTATTTAACCATTGACAAGTCTGGTAATAGTATAATAGTAACATTTGTAAAATAGTAAAATTCAGCTATGGATTTATTGATTCCAAGTACTGGCCTGTTGTTCTGGATGACACTGACGTTCCTCGTAGTGTTGTTCATCCTGTGGAAGTTTGGGTTCCCTGTCATCACAAACATGGTGAAGGAGCGCAAGGCTTTCATCGATGACTCGCTGCGCAAGGCTCACGAGGCAAACGAACGGCTGGCCAATATACAGAAAGAAGGTGAATCCATCCTACAGGAGGCTCGCGAGAAGCAGGCTCAGATATTAAAAGAGGCTGCCGAGACTCGCGATGCCATCGTAGAGAAAGCACAGGCAAAAGCCCGCGAGGAGGGGGCCCGTCTGCTCAACGACGCCAAGGCCGAGATAGAGCAGGAAAAGAAGGCTGCCATTGCCGACATTCGCAAGCAAGTAGCCGCGCTCAGCGTCGAGATAGCCGAGAAGGTGCTCCGTCAGAACCTTCAGGGTGACAAGGCGCAGATGGAACTCATCGACCGTATGCTGGATGATGTCAACAAAAAGTAACACCGAGGTTTTATCTTTAAACATTAAACTTTATGGATATAGGAATCATTTCGGTACGTTACGCCAGGGCGTTGCTGAAGAGTGCGCTCGATGCCAAGCTCGAACAACAAGTGTATAAGGATATGCAGTTGTTGGCAAAGTGCTTTATCGAAGTGCCTGACCTACGCCATACGATAGACAACCCCATGCTGGCCAAGGAGAAAAAGGAGACACTTTTGCTCACTGCCATCGGTGGCAACGACGCCTCGTCCCTGAGCAAGGCCTTTGTGGCTCTGGTGCTGAGGGAAGACCGCGAGAACATGATACTGTTCATGGCCAACTCGTATGTCACGCTCTATCGACAGAGAAAGAACATCATTCGCGGAAAACTGACCACCGCCGTGGCCGTGGCTCCTGCCACCGAGCAGAAGATGCGCCAGATGGTGGAGAGCAAGACAAATGGAACTGTGGAGTTTGAGACAGAGGTGAATCCGGACATCATCGGTGGCTTCATCCTTGAATACGATACGTATCGCATGGATGCAAGCGTGAAGTCTAAGCTCAACTCAATACTCACACAACTGAAGAAGTAACGACCACGAAGAGCCCTAATTACTCGAATTATATATGCACAGCATAATTAGTGTATTTAGTGAGATTCATGGTGAAAAGAAAAGAATAAAAAAGTATTATGTCAGATAAGATTAAACCAAGCGAAGTCTCTCAAGTGCTGCTCGACCAACTGAAGGGCATCAGCGATGCCCAGCAGTTTGACGAGGTGGGCACCGTACTCACCGTGAGCGACGGCGTGGCACGCATCTATGGTCTGCGCAATGCCGAGGCTAGCGAACTGTTGGAGTTCGAGAACGGTACGATGGCCATTGTACAGAACCTTGAGGAGGACAACGTCGGTTGTGTGCTGTTGGGTACCACGTCAGGTATCAAGGAAGGTATGGTTGTGAAGCGTACCAAGCGCATCGCCTCTATCCGCGTCAACGACAACATGCTGGGGCGTGTTATCAATCCAATGGGTCAGGCCATCGACGGCAAGGGCGACATCGACCTCACCGGTGCCTTCGAAATGCCGCTCGACCGCAAGGCTCCTGGCGTCATCTATCGCCAACCAGTGAAAGAACCGCTACAGACGGGTTTGAAGGCTATCGACTCGATGATTCCCATCGGACGTGGACAGCGTGAGCTTATCATCGGCGACCGACAGACTGGTAAGACTGCCATTGCAGTTGACACCATCATCAACCAGAAGAGCTTCTACGAGGCAGGCAAGCCCGTATACTGTATCTACGTGGCTATTGGTCAGAAAGCCTCTACTGTGGCAGCCCTCGTGCAGACACTGAAGGAGCACGGTGCCATGCCATACACCATCGTTGTGGCAGCTACCGCTGCCGACCCTGCCGCCATGCAGTACTATGCCCCCTTTGCCGGAGCCGCCATCGGCGAGTACTTCCGCGACCGCGGATTCCCTGCCCTCGTGGTCTACGACGACCTCTCGAAGCAGGCCGTGGCCTACCGCGAGGTGTCGCTGATCCTTCGCCGTCCCTCAGGACGCGAGGCCTACCCCGGCGACGTGTTCTATCTGCACAGCCGCTTGCTGGAGCGTGCCGCTAAGATGAACGAGCAACAGGAAGTGGCCGAGCAGATGAACGACCTGCCCGAGTGCATGAAAGGACACGTGCGTGGCGGCGGTTCGCTCACGGCACTGCCCATCATCGAGACGCAGGCAGGCGACGTGTCGGCCTATATCCCCACCAACGTCATCTCCATCACCGACGGTCAGATATTCCTTGAGAGCGACCTCTTCAACCAAGGCTTCCGCCCCGCCATCAACGTTGGTATCTCTGTGAGCCGTGTGGGTGGATCGGCACAGATCAAATCCATGAAGAAGGTGGCAGGAACGCTGAAGATCGACCAGGCTCAATACCGCGAATTGGAGGCCTTCTCGAAGTTCTCTTCCGATATGGATGCCGTGACGGCCATGACGCTCGACCGCGGACGCAAGAACAACCAGCTGCTCATACAGCCGCAATACAGTCCCATGCCTGTTGGCGAGCAGGTGGCCATCCTCTACTGCGGCGTTCACGGCCTGATGCGCGATGTGCCCATCGACAAGGTGCGCCTGTGTCAGGAGCAGTTCCTTGACAAACTGCGCAACACTGCCCCCGAAGTCATCGACACGCTCGGTGCCGGCAAGATAGACGACGAGACAACCGGCAAGATAGAAGCCGTGATGGCCGACATCGCAGCCACATTTAAATGAGTAATGAGTATTTAGGAATGAGTAATCATAATTCCTAATTACTCATTCCTAATTACAAATTAAAGAAAACTATGCCAAGTCTAAAGGAAATTAAAGGCCGCATTGCTTCGGTCAACTCTACACGCAAGATTACCTCTGCCATGAAGATGGTGGCTTCGAGCAAGCTGCACCATGCGCAGGTGGCCATCCAGAACATGCTGCCCTACGAGACGATGCTTGAGCACATCCTCAAGTCGTTCTTAGCGGCCGAGGCCGAAGCACAGACCATCTTCGACCAGGAGCGGCCCGTGAAGCGCGTAGCACTGGTGGTATATAGCAGCAATTCGTCGCTCTGTGGCGGCTTCAACGCCAATGTCATCAAAGTGATGATGCGGGCGGCCGAAGCACTCTCCACCGAGCTGGGGCCAGACAACGTGGAGGTCTATCCCATTGGCCGAAAGGTGGCGGAGAAGGCACGCAAGCTGGGCTACAACGTGAAGTGCGACCTAGCCGACCTGGTAGACCACCCCAATATGAAGCAGTGTATCGACCTGGCCATGGAACTGGGCAATAGATTCGCCAAGGGCGAGATTGACAAGGTGGAACTTATCTACCACCACTTCAAGAGCGCTGGCTCTCAGGTTCTCACCCACAAGATTTTCTTGCCCATCGACATTGAGACAGAATTAGACCGCGACCACGAACGCGACCTCACCTCAAACGTCGTCACGAAAAAAGTACAGGACTATCTGAAGAAGAACAGCCGTAAGAAAGAGACGACAGAAGACGAGGTGAAGCCTCTAAACGACAACTTCATTGTGGAGCCCGACATGCAGACCGTGCTGTCGCAGCTTATTCCGAAGATGGGGCATCTCATGCTCTATACCGCCCTCTTAGACAGTGTGGCGTCGGAGCATGCCGCACGCATGGTAGCCATGCAGACCGCCACCGACAATGCCGACGAGCTGCTACGCCAGCTCAACCTGCAGTATAACAAGAGCCGTCAGCAGGCCATCACCAGCGAACTGCTCGACATCGTGGGAGGCTCGGTCAACAATTAGTAATGATGAAAGCAGCCCTCTTCGACCTTGACGGCGTGGTGTTCGACACCGAGCCGCAATACTCTGTGTTCTGGGGCAGCCAGTGCCGACTCTATCACCCTGAGCATCCAGGACTCGAACAGGAGATAAAAGGCTCTACGCTCGACCAGATTTTCGACATGGCTTGGAACGGCCCATTGGAGAAAGAGCGTCAGCACGTAGTGGAGCGCCTCAATGCCTTTGAAGAGCAGATGCAGCTCGACTACATCGAGGGCTTCGAGCCCTTTGTGACCGACCTGCGCCAGCACGGTGTAAAAACGGCCGTGGTGACCAGTTCCAACAGGCAGAAAATGGAAAATGTGTACCGTAAGCACCCAGAGTTCCAAAGTCTTTTCGATCAGATTCTCACCAGCGAGGACTTTGCCGAGAGCAAGCCTTCGCCCGACTGCTATCTTCGCGCCGCACAGCGCTTCGAACTGCCTAGTTCCGAGTGTGTGGTGTTTGAAGACAGCATTAATGGACTGCGTTCCGGCCTCGCCGCCGGCATGATGGTGGTAGGGCTACTTACCACCAACACGCTTGAAAAGGTAAAACCGCTGAGCCACATACAGATTCCACACTACCGCAACATCAGCTACAACTTCATGTCAGAAGTAAGCACTCATCAACCTCAAATTTCAAACCCTTAACCTCAAATCACATAATGGCAGGATATTTAGTGAGCGACGAGCGCAAGGTTACCACCCGCCGCTTTATAGAGATGAAGCAGAAAGGAGAGAAAATCTCCATGCTCACCAGTTATGACTTCACTACCGCAGGCATCGTCGACCGCGCCGGCATCGACGGCATACTCATCGGCGACTCCGCCTCAAACGTCATGGTGGGCAACCACACCACACTGCCCATGACCGTCGACCAAATGATTTACCATGCACGGGCCGTGGTGAACGGAGTGAAGCGCGCCCTTGTGGTGTGCGACATGCCTTTCGGTTCCTATCAAACAGGCGAGCACGACGGTGTGCAAAACGCCATACGTATCATGAAGGAAAGCGGCTGCGATGCGCTGAAACTGGAGGGAGGCATAGAGATTCTTCCCACCGTGAAACGTATACTCGATGCCGGCATACCCGTGATGGGTCATTTGGGCCTGACACCGCAAAGCATCAATAAATTCGGCACCTATGCCGTGCGCGCCAAGGAAGAGAAAGAGGCCCAGAAACTACTCAGCGACGCCCAGGCACTGGCCGAGGCAGGGTGCTTTGCCGTGGTCTTGGAGAAAGTGCCCGCAGCACTGGCACAGCAAGTAACAAGCCTCATCAGCGTACCCACCATTGGCATCGGCGCCGGCAACCACTGCGACGGGCAGATACTGGTCATAGCCGACATGCTGGGTATGACGCAGAGTTTTTCGCCACGTTTCCTGCGCCGCTATGCCGACCTGAACGCCGTGATGACCGATGCCATCGGCCAATACGTTACCGACGTGAAAAGTGGCGATTTCCCCAACGAACAGGAGAGCTATTAGGAACTAGGAACTAGGAGTTATGGACAAGGTAGGACGATACGAATTCATGGCCGAGCCGTTCCACTGCGACTTCAGCGGGCGGCTGTTCATGGGGCACTTGGGCAACCATCTGCTCAACGCAGCCGATTTCCACAGCACCGACCGGGGATTCGGCATGAAATACCTCATGAGCATACAACACTCATGGGTGCTCTCACGCTTAGCCATAGAAATGGATGAGATGCCCGAACAGTACACACACTTCATTGTGGAGACCTGGGTAGAAAACGCCATGCGCTATTTCACCAGCCGCAACTTCCGCATCATCGGGCAAGACCCGGAAGACCCTAATGCCCCCATAAAAGTCTACGGCTACGGGCGCAGCATCTGGGCCATGATCGACACCACCACACGCCAGCCCACCGACATCTTCGCCATAGACAACGGCGCCATAAAAAACTGGATTGTTAGCGACAAGGAGTGCCCCATTGCCAAGGGAGGCAGGGTAAAGATGGGCAATGATGCAACCTGCGTGCGCACCATAGATACTTATTATAATGATGTCGACATCAACGGGCACATCAACTCAGTGAAATACATTGAGCATGTGCTCGACCTTTGGCCCATGGAGTGGTATGGCAGCCACCGTCTGCGCCGCTTCGAAATAGCCTATGTGGCCGAAGCGCATGCCGGCGACCAGTTGTCGTTCTTCCAAGAGCAAGCTGCCGATGGTGCCAACAATGTGCGGATACTGAAAAACGGTGAAACGGAAGTAGCACGCGCATCCCTCATATATGTGTAAAAAGAGTATTGAGAGGGAACATGCCGGAACAAATGAGTTAAAAAAAATTAAGATAGAAATAAATCTTTCCTCATCCTGCGTTTATCAGCGCAAAAATTAGTACCTTTGCACCCTGTTTGGAGTAAGTTACTAAAAAGTACACATTTAAAGAGTAGATAGAAATGTCGAAAGTTTGTCAAATCACAGGAAAAAAGGCACAGATAGGCAATAACGTGTCGCACTCAAAGCACCGCACAAAGCGCAGCTTTGACGTAAACCTGTTCAGCAAGAAGTTCTACTATGTAGAGGAGGACTGCTGGATTCAGTTGAAGATCAGCGCTGCTGGCCTTCGTTTGATTAATAAAGTAGGTCTTGATGCCGCTTTGAAGCAGGCAGTTGCCAATGGCTTCGTAGACTGGAAGGACATTAAAGTTATAGGAGACTAATCACCATGGCAAGCAAAAAAGCAAAGGGCAACCGCGTACAGGTAGTACTGGAGTGCACCGAGATGAAGAACAGCGGTCTTCCTGGCACCAGCCGTTACATTACGACCAAAAACCGTAAGAACACGCCGGAGCGCATGGAGCTGATGAAGTATAACCCCATCCTGAAGAAGATGACTCTTCACAAGGAGATAAAGTAAGGAAAGGATAATTCACTATGGCAAAGAAAGTTGTTGCTACCCTCCATGAAGGTTCGAAGGACGGACGTGCCTATTCGAAGGTTATCAAGATGGTGCGCAGCCCGAAGACGGGTGCCTACATCTTCGATGAGCAGATGGTGCCCAACGAGGCAGTGAAAGACTTCTTCAAATAAGTAGCAGAATGCCTTATCTGAATCAATAGTTAAGATAAAATCGCAAATTCCATTGCGATTTTATTTTTTTTGCGCTTATTCCTTTGCATTTTGCTCACTTATTCGTACCTTTGCACGCAAAATGCAAACAACGTATCATTTATCATGAACAAAATTGTAAGAAAAGAACAGTTTTCGGAGAAAGTATTCCTCTTTGAAATCGAGGCACCGCTTATTGCCAAAAGCCGGAAGGCGGGCAACTTTGTCATCGTGCGCGTTGACCAGAAGGGCGAACGCATGCCGCTAACCATTGCTGGAGCCGACATCAATCAAGGCACCATTACACTGGTGGTTCAGATGGTAGGCTTATCGAGTAAGAAACTATGCTCTCTCAACGAGGGCGACTACATAGCCGACGTGGTGGGTCCGCTCGGCAATCCCACCCATATCGAAAACTACGGCACCGTGGTGTGCGCCGGCGGTGGTCTGGGCGTTGCCCCTATGCTTCCCATCATTCAGGCTCTGAAGAAAGCGGGCAACCGCGTGCTCAGTGTGATGGCCAGCCGCAGCAAAGACCTTATTATATTAGAGGACAAGGTTCGAGAGAGCAGCGATGAGGTAATCATCATGACCGACGACGGCTCATACGGTGAGAAAGGCGTTGTGACCGTAGGCATAGAGAAGTTCATTGAACAGGAGCACGTCGACAAGGTGTTTGCCATTGGTCCTCCCATCATGATGAAGTTCTCCAATCTCACCGCCCAGAAGCACGGCATTCCCTGTGAGGTGTCGCTCAACACCATCATGGTCGACGGCACGGGCATGTGCGGTGCCTGCCGCCTCACCATCGGTGGCAAAACAAAGTTTGTGTGCATCGACGGCCCAGAGTTCGACGGTGCCCTCGTCGACTGGGACGAGATGTTCAAGCGCATGGGCACCTTCAAGCGTGCCGAGCAGGAGGAGATGGAGCACTACGAGGAGCACTTGGCTCCCAACGCACCCCTCTCGTCAGCCGAGGGAGGCACTACAGCCCCCTCCGCTGCAAGCCAAACTACAGAAGTCCCCTCAGAGGCAGCAGGGGGTGATTGGCGCAAGGAGCTTCGTGCCTCAATGAAGCCCAAAGAGCGTATGGCCATTGAGCGCGTGGTCATGCCTGAACTCGACCCCGTCTACCGCGCCACCACCCGCACCGAGGAGGTGAACATCGGCCTGACGAAAGAGATGGCCATGCAGGAGGCCAAGCGCTGTCTCGACTGCCCGAAGCCCAGCTGCGTAGAGGGCTGCCCCGTGAATATCGACATTCCCGGATTCATCAAGAACATTGAGCGTGGCGACATACTTGCCGCTGCCCGAGTGCTGAAGAAAACCTCTGCCCTGCCCGCTGTCTGCGGCCGTGTGTGCCCGCAGGAGAAGCAGTGCGAGAGCAAGTGCATACATCTGAAGAGTGGCGGCAAGGCCGTGGCCATTGGCTATCTGGAGCGCTTCGCCGCCGACTATGAGCGCGAGAGCGGAAATATCAGCCTGCCGGAGACAGCCCCGTCAAACGGCATCAAGATAGCCGTGGTGGGCAGTGGGCCTGCTGGTCTGAGCTTTGCCGGCGACATGGCTAAGCTGGGCTACGATGTCTATGTCTTCGAGGCACTGCACGAGATTGGCGGTGTGCTGAAGTACGGTATCCCCGAGTTCCGCCTGCCCAACAAGATTGTTGATGTAGAGATAGACAACCTTGCCAAGATGGGTGTCCACTTCCAGACCGATGTCATCGTAGGCAAGACCATCAGCGTGGAACAGCTCGAGGAAGCAGGCTTCAAGGGCATCTTCGTGGGCAGCGGCGCCGGTCTGCCCAACTTCATGAATATTCCCGGCGAGAACAGCATCAACATCATGTCGAGCAACGAATATCTCACTCGCGTCAACCTGATGGATGCTGCCAATCCCACCACCGACACGCCCATTAACTTCGGCAAGAACGTGCTGGTGGTTGGCGGCGGCAACACCGCCATGGACTCCTGTCGCACGGCCAAACGTCTGGGCGGCAACGTCACCCTCGTGTATAGAAGAAGCGAACAGGAGATGCCCGCACGCTTGGAGGAGGTGAAGCACGCCAAGGAGGAGGGCATCAACTTCCTCACGCTGCACAACCCCATCGAGTATAAGGCCGACGAGACAGGAGCTGTCTGCCAGGCCGTGCTTCAGGTCATGGAGCTTGGCGAGCCTGACGCCAGTGGACGCCGTTCACCCATTCCCGTTGAGGGTAAGACTGTGACGCTCGACGTCGACCAGGTCATCGTGGCCGTGGGCGTCAGCCCCAACCCGCTTGTGCCCAAGAGCATCGAGGGTTTGGAGCTGGGCCGCAAGAACACCATCGTGGTGAACGAAGGCATGCAGTCGGCCCGCAGCGAAATCTTCGCCGGCGGCGACATCGTGCGTGGCGGTGCCACTGTTATTCTGGCCATGGGCGACGGCCGCCGTGCTGCCCAGCACATGCACGAATACCTTCAGTCAAAATAGTATGCTTTGCGTTTCACGCGCAAAGAAGCAGTTATGAACGGACTTTATACCATCATCTTGCTCATACTAAGCAACGTTTTCATGACGCTTGCCTGGTATGGGCATTTGAAACTCTCTGAGACGGGCGTCAGCCGCACATGGCCGCTCATTGGCATCATCGTCTTCTCTTGGGGAATTGCTTTCTTCGAATATTGCTGCCAGGTGCCTGCCAACCGCCTCGGCTTCGTGGGCAACGGCGGCCCATTCTCGCTGGTGCAGCTGAAGGTAGTGCAGGAGTGTATCTCGCTCTTTGTCTTTGCCATCATTGCCAACATTATGTTCCAAGGGCAGCAGTTGCACTGGAACCATGTGCTGGCGTTCATCCTCATTGTGCTGGCAGTCTACCTGGTGTTCATGAAGTAGCTCTTCTATAAAGAGCAAGAACAACAAACAAAACTCACACAAACAGCCATGCTACTGCTGTTTGTGTGAGTTTTTATTAGCAAGGTCTTCATCAATTGTGAAACACCAGCCCGTCGCCAAATTCATCGATGACGATGGGTCGCTCGCGGCTCACCTCGTCGGCTAGCAACTTCCTGGAAAGGTCGTTGAGCACAAAGTGCTGTATGGCTCGCTTCACAGGCCGTGCACCCATGTCGGGGTCGTAGCCTTCGCGTGCCAGCCAGCGCACGGCGTGGTCGGTCACCTGCAACTGGAATCCCTGCGGCTCCAACATCTTCTGTACACGTGCCAGCTGCATGCGCACCACCTGTGCTATCTGCTCTTCGGTGAGTTGCTGGAAGGTGATTATTTCGTCTATGCGGTTCAGGAACTCCGGGCGCATGGTCATTTTCAGCTGTTCGCGGGTGGCGTTGCTGGTCATGATGATGATGGTGTTCTTGAAGTCGGCGGTGCGTCCCTTGTTGTCGGTCAGTCGCCCGTCGTCCAATACCTGCAAGAGAATATTAAAGACGTCGGGGTGAGCCTTCTCTATCTCGTCGAAGAGCACCACGCTGTAAGGCTTGCGTCGCACAGCCTCGGTCAGCTGTCCGCCTTCATCGTAGCCCACATATCCCGGAGGCGCACCCACGAGTCGGCTCACGGTGTGCTTCTCCTGATACTCCGACATGTCTATGCGGGTCATCATCGTCTCGTCGTTGAACAGATACTCGGCCAGCGCCTTTGCCAGCTCGGTCTTGCCCACACCAGTCGTTCCCATGAATATAAACGATGCTATGGGGCGCTTGGGGTCTTGCAGTCCGGCGCGGCTGCGGCGCACGGCATCACTGACGGCGCTGATGGCCTCGTCCTGGCCTATGACGCGCTTGTGCAGTTCTTCCTCCAGGTGCAGCAGTTTCTCTCGCTCGCTCTGCATCATGCGGCTCACGGGTATGCCCGTCCAACGGCTCACCACCTCGGCTATGTCGTCGGCAGTGACTGCGCCCTCCAAACCTCCACGGGGTGAAGCTTTCAGCTGCGCCTGCAAATCGTTAAGTTCTTTTTCTTTCTCTTTCAAGAGTCCATAACGTATCTCAGCCACTCGTCCGTAGTTACCCTCGCGCTCAGCACGGTCGGCCTCGAACTTCAGCTGCTCAATGTTTTCCTTTATCTGCTGGAACCTGTCAGAGAGTGACTTTTCGCTCTCCCATTGCGCACGCATCTGAGCCTCCTGCTCCTTGAGTTCAGCAATCTGCTTCTCCATTTGCTGCAGTTTCTGATTGGGTCCTGTTGCGTCCTCGCCGGTGGATGGCCCCACCTCTCGCTTGATGCTTTCCCTTTCAATCTCCAACTGCGCACGCTTACGTATAATCTCGTCGAGTTCTTCAGGCACCGAGTCGCGCTCCATGCGCAGCTTGGCGGCGGCCTCGTCCATCAGGTCAATAGCCTTATCGGGCAGGAACCGCTCAGTGATGTATCGTTCCGACAGCTGCACGGCGGCTATGCAGGCATCGTCCTGAATGCGCACCTTGTGGTGGTTCTCATAGCGTTCCTTCAGTCCACGCAGTATGGAGATGGCGCTCAGCTCGTCGGGTTCATCTACCATGACTGTCTGGAAACGTCTTTCCAGCGCTTTGTCCTTCTCAAAGTATTTCTGATATTCGTTCAGCGTGGTGGCACCGATAGCCCTCAGTTCGCCGCGTGCCAATGCGGGCTTCAGTATGTTGGCGGCATCCATGGCGCCCTCTCCCCCACCCGCTCCCACGAGCGTGTGAATCTCGTCGATGAAGAGTATGATGCGGCCCTCGCTACGCGTCACCTCACCGATGACGCTCTTCAGGCGCTCCTCAAACTCGCCCTTGTACTTGGCGCCTGCCACGAGCGCGCCCATGTCGAGCGAATACACCTGCTTGTCTTTCAAGTTCTCAGGCACGTCGCCGCGCACTATACGGCCAGCCAGTCCCTCCACGATGGCGGTCTTACCAGTACCCGGTTCGCCCAAGAGTATAGGGTTATTCTTGGTGCGGCGCGACAGTATCTGCAGCAAGCGGCGTATCTCGTCGTCGCGCCCTATCACGGGATCGAGCTTACCGGCACGCGCCAGCTCCACCAGGTTCTTGGCATATTTCTCCAGCGACTGGTAGTTGTCGTCGGCGCTCTGGCTCTGCACCTTCTGGCCCTGACGCAGTTCCAGCACTGCCTGACGCATGTCGCGGGCAGTGGCGCCAGCGTCCTTCAGGATACGGCTCACGGTAGAGTCGGTCTCCAGAAGAGCCATGAGTATTGGTTCACACGAAACGAACTCGTCGCCCAACTGCTGCGACAGGTCTTGTGCCTTGAGCAGCACTTTGTTGCAGTCGTTCGAAAGATAAGGCTCGCCGCCCTGCACCCGTGCCAGGTGCTGCAGCTCCTGCTGGCAGAGCAGCTGTATCTGTTGGGCGCCAATGCCCAGTTTCTGGAAGATGAAGCCCGTCACGTCGCGGGCCTTGTCGAGCAGCGCCAGCATCAGGTGCACAGGCTCTATGCTCTGCTGTCCGTTCTGTCGCGCCAGGTTAACGGCTTGTTGCACGGTTTCCTGCGCCTTGATGGTAAACTTGTCGAGTGTCATAATTCTATTCTCCTTTCTTATTATTTTTGGTTTCTCTCAATCTGTTATCAACAAACGTTGTGCCCCTCGCACCTTGTACGACAATTTGTCAGTTGCCCGGACATCCTGACACAAGCAGCGTATGAGTTACATAATCAAAACCACCAAGCGTTTCGACTAACAACTGAAACGCTGCGAAAAGCGTGGACTAAACATGCTCCTTATCAAAGAAGCTATGCTGTTGCTGGCTACCAACGGCTCGCTACCAGCAAAGTAACGCCCGCACAAACTAGTAAACCAAAGCGTTGAAACCTGGGAATGCCACATACAGCCGGACTGGCTGATGACGTGGCAGCAGAACGACACCGTATTGACACTGCTGTTCTTACAGACGGGCACACACTCAGACCTGTTCTGACACCTACATTTCCGTGAGTTCGTGGCTACCGCTTTATCCGCGAAGGTAGTCTACACCCCACCCCTGCAGGTCAACTGCTATATCACTACCTAAAAGAAAAACAGCCCTCACCTCCCACACCCAATGGTTAACCTACTGATACTCAGCAGCCATTTGGGTGTGGGATACCATTTTATCCCTCACCCAAAAGCACTACTGAGTATCAGTAAGTTAGTCTTCGGGTGAGGGAGGTGAGGGATAACGTTCTATATATATAGCTTGCTTAGCAAACTTTTTCCAGCCATTTCACCATGCCAAACATGACGCCCATGGAGATGAGGCAGACCACGAGGAACACCGTCCAGCAAACCCATATAGGCCAAGCGTTATACATCACCGGGCCAATCCATATAAGCAGGTTGCCCACGGCTGTGGCTCCCAGCCAGAGGCCCTGGCAAAGACCCTGCAAGTGCTTCGGTGCCACCTTCGACACAAATGAGAGTCCTAAGGGCGAGATGAACAGCTCGGCCACGGTGAGCAGGAAGTAGAGGAAGATGAGCACCCAGGGAGCAGCCTTGGCTGCATCGGTCATGCCGCGGAAAGTCTCGGCTGAAGGATAGCCCTGAATGAGTGAGAACAATGCGAGGAAGAGATAAGCCAAGCCGGCAATACCCATGCCATAGACAATCTTTCGCGGGGTGGAGATGGCACGTCCACGCTTGGTGAGTGTGCTGAATATCCACATGATGATGGGCGTGAGCACGATGACGAAGAAGGGGTTCACGGCCTGCCATATCTCAGGTGCAATGGTGTCGGTCTGCACAAAGTCGCGGGCAAAGAGCGACAGCGACTGTCCGTTCTGATGGAATGAGAACCAGAAGAACACGGCTATGCCCAGCACGGCGTAAAGAGCATACATGCGCTGCTTGATTTCCTTGGCCATCGACTGCTTCTCTTCGGCTGTATATTCCTGTGCAGCAGCAGCCTCTTTCTTTCCCGGTGTGGGGAAGAGCTTCTTCGAGAGGTTGAAGATGAGCAGCGACACGAGCATCATCGTGACGGAAGCGATGAACGAATAGTGCACGCCGGTGTTGAAGATGTCAAGGTACTGCTGGCAGAAGGCGTCGAGCTGTCCGGCAGCGTCGCCACCCACCTCAGTCACCAGCTTGGTCAGCTTGCCCATGTGGTCGGGATCCATCTGCACGCCTTTGTCAATATATTCATGGCAGAGAGCGGGCAGGTCGGCATTGTAAGCCAGTCCGTGGCTCTTCAGCCACCAGCTGCGCAGCAGTGGGGCGATGAAGGGAGCAGCCAGAGCACCAATGTTGATGAACACATAGAATATCTGGAAGCCTGCGTCGCGCTGGCCTTGAGCCCACTTCAGCTTTTCGGGGCCTTCCTTGGCAGCATCGGCCTCAAAGTTGTCGTACATCTGTCCGACAATGGCCTGCAGGTTGCCTTTGAAAAGACCGTTGCCACAGGCTATGAGCGCCAATGCAAACACCGTAAGCGGGAGCAGCCACGACTTGTTGTCGGGTGTGGCCAGAATGGGAATGGCCAGAATGGCATAGCCTGCTGCCATTATGATAAGTCCCCACGAAATGGTGCCCTTGTAGTTGCGCGTGCGGTCGGCAATGATGCCACCAGGCAGACTGAGCACATAGATGGCAGCGAGAAACACTGCGCCTATGACGCCACTTGTCTCATCAGAGAGACCGAACTTGGAGCACAGGAAGAGTACGAGCACAGCGTTCATGATGTAGTAGCCGAAACGCTCGCCCATGTTGCTGAGGGCAGCCAGCAGAAGTCCTTTGGGATGATTCTTGAACATAACTAAGATTTACAGTTTACTTATTGACGATTTACTATTTATTGGTTCTCTATTCTCTTTTCTGTCTGTACTTCACTTATCTGATGCGGTCGTTCTTCGTTCGCGTCAGGTCGAAGAGATAGGTCAGCTTCACGCTGATGGTCTGAAAGTTGGAGATGGCAAAGTAGTCGCGCTTACTGTTGCCATAGATATTGCCCAGCCCATAGTAGTAGCGCCCCTCCAAGAGGAAGTGGCCCAGCTTGGGATGCGAGAACTCCAGTCCCAGCCCACCGGCAATGCCATAGTCCAATTTGTTCTCCACGGCCATGGTGTCTTGCGCCACAACGGGGCTTGTGCGTCCGGAGCCGTCTTCATAGACAGGTGTACGATCTTTGAAATTGAAATTCATCTTCGTGCTCTCGCTCATGTAAAAACCTATCTGGGGGCCTACCTGAAAAAAGAACTGCAGTCCCTTGCGCTCACGCCCCCACCCTAGCCTGGCGAAGACGGGCAGCTGCATGTAGTTGATGTTGCGCTGATACTCCTCTGGCTTGCCCGTTACGGCGTTGATTACCGGTTCATCGTCGGGGCGGAGGATGCTTTCCTTCCATCCTGACTGCGCATAATTCAGCTCGGCCACCAAGGCACAGATGCTGCTGAAATATTTCTCTGAAGTATAGCGCAGCGTAAGTCCGCCCGTGAGACCGGTGTGCATGCTCTGAGGCACCTTTGGCAGGAAGTTCACGCTGCTCAGCATGTAGCCACCGTTCACACCCATGGCAAACTCATTGCGGTGGTCGCCTACTTGCGCCCTTGCAGTACTAAACCACAAACAGCAAATGAAGAATGAAAGAACTATCCGCAGCGATGAACTGCCAATAAAACCTGTCACTAGCGAATGTGATGACATGGGAGTTGGCAGGGATGCGCATAGTTTACCCCCACTCTTGTATGGAGAGCGACGAGTTGCTATGCCATGTTGTGTCAACTGCAATATCATTGCTTTAGCGAAAGCGTTTTATTACTTATTATTTATCCTGGGGCGCAGCCGCTAATAGCTGATGGTCTCAATGGTCATGTCGGGCTTATAGTGTACGAACATAAAGGCTCGGTTGCGGTATCCGCCTGTGGCGCTGACACGCTCAAACTTGAGCGGAGTCTGCACCGGCTGATAGCCAAAGCGCCCCTGTGCCCCGTCGAATGCACGTCCATACTTGTGGAGACCGCGCAGGAAGAAGAAAGCATGGTCGAAGCCCGTGATGGCCAGCGGCGGCGTGAAGGTGCTCATGCTGCGCTTGAAGTTGGCCTGATACTTTTGTGTCAGTTTCCTGGCCTGCATAGGCGACAAGCCCGGCAGCCACGGCGACGGCAAATGCATGTCGAAGCGATGGAAGTTGGCCTGATGCAACTCGGCCAGCTCCAACCATTCCAGATAGCCAAACACCGACACCTTGATGGCCGGATTCAGCGTGGCCAAATCCTTCAGCTTCACGAAGAGTTCCTCCAAGTCGCTGGTGCGGGCAGAGTTGAGCACCACCACATTGTTGCGCTGCGTGCTGAAGGCACTGGCAAAAACATTGTTGGCCGTGCGCAGGCTGGTGAGGCTGTAGCGAATGTTGTGGTACTCCAAGTCCTTGCGCAGGGCTGCGGTGAAGACTCCTTTCTTGCTCTGCGGGTCATCACAGTCGACGATGATGGGATGAGCGCCCACAAACCACTCTGAAAAATGCAGGCTGGCCACCTCGCTCAGCTCGTCGGCAGGCTGGTATATCTGGAATATGTGCTTGTTGGTGTCTATCTGCGGAGCGTTGATAGAGAAGGGTATGACAAGCATGGTGCCGTGCTGCTGGCAGAATGCCGAGAGCTGATCCATGTAGCGGGAGTAGAGGGGGCCGAAGATGATATCGCACTGTGCTGCCTCGGGCAGTGAGAGTGTCTGGCTGATGTCTGCATCGTCAGGCACGTTCCACGCATATACGTCGGCCGATATGCCCTCGTGCTTCAGGCTGTCGAGCGCCATGAGCAGGCCACGATAGTACTCCACCATGCGGCGCCCGTCGCCGTTCTTGTCGTGCAGGGGCAGCATCACGCCCATGCGTATGGGGCGCAGGCGTATGTCGTCAGTGGCATCGCGCTCGTCTACCTGGGGTGTTTCTGAGGTGTACTGCTGCGGCAAGGGGATATTTATTTTCTTTCCGCTCTTCAGCACAAAGTCGGGATCCTCCATGCCAGGGTTGGCTTTGCGAAGCTCCGTCTCAGTTATGCCATAGCTGCGGGCTATGCCATATATGGTCTCACGTTTCTTCACTTTGTGGGTGGTCATTTTCTGCGCCGCCACTGCGCCGGCCATCAGAAGCAACATGGCCGTAGCCATGAAATATCTTGCTATTCGTTTCATGTTATGTAGCTCATTCTCAGTTTGCGGGTACAAAAGTACGAAAAAAAAGTGAATTGCCTGCTATGTTTCTGCAAAAAATCTTTGTCACGTCGGCATATTTTAGTAACTTTGCAAACAAAAATCAGCAATAATGACAAGAAAGAGTTTGATTCTTCTGTTTCTTGTGGCGGTATTGTGGCCCGTCGCAGCAACAGCTCAGAGTGTTGACCCGCAGGCTTACTATACCAACGAAAAAGGTGAGGAGCTGGTGTCAAGAAGCATCAGCGACGGACAGGCACCGCTAAACGTGGTGTTCCGCTCCAACCCCACCGACATGGACGGCTACTCGCCTTCCTACGAGTGGCACTTTCGCCGCGTGGAGCAGGGAGCTGCCGAAGAAGAGCTGTTCGTGCGCTATGAAGAAGACACAGAGTACACTTTCGTAGAGTCGGGCACTTACTACATTGTGCAGAAGACACGCCTGGAGCAGGACGGCGCCGAACTCGACTCCATCACCATCACGCTGACCATCTCAGACAGCATGCTCGAGTTTCCCAACGCGTTTTCGCCCAACCACGACGATTGGAACGACATATACCAGGCCAAAGAGGGATGGCGCAACATTGTAGAGTTCAGGGCCATCATCTTCAACCGCTGGGGGCAGAAACTATACGAATGGACCGACCCTGCCGGCGGATGGGACGGTACGCACAACGGACACGACGTGAAGGAGGGAGTGTACTTTGTACTGGTGAGGGCAAAAGGAGCCGACGGCCGCGAATACAACATACGCAAGGACGTGAACCTGCTCAGAACAAGCATAACAGAGGGAGGACAGACCAGTGGAGGAGAGTAAGGGCGTGATCAGCGTCATTGGCGCGCGGGTACATAATCTTAAAAACATTGACGTAGACATACCCCGTGGGTCGCTCACCGTCATTACCGGACTGAGCGGCAGCGGCAAGTCGTCGCTGGCCTTCGACACCATCTTTGCCGAGGGGCAGCGCCGCTACATAGAGACGTTCTCGGCCTATGCCCGCAACTTCCTCGGAGGACTGGAACGCCCCGACGTAGACCAGATAACCGGACTGAGCCCCGTCATCAGCATAGAGCAGAAGACCACCAACAAAAACCCGCGAAGCACCGTGGGCACCACCACTGAGATATACGACTACATGCGACTGCTCTTTGCCCGTGCGGGACGCGCATACAGCTACATGACCGGCGAACCGATGGTGAAATACTCTGAGGAGAAAATCATCGACATGATTTGCCACGACTATGCCGGCAAGCGCATCATCATTCTCGCCCCGTTAGTGAAAAGCCGTAAGGGCCACTATCGCGAACTGTTCGAGCAGATGCGCCGCAAGGGCTACCTGAACATTCGTGTGGACGGAGAACTGAAGGAGATAGCACGCGGCATGAAGGTGGACCGCTACAAGAACCACGACATAGAGGTGGTGATAGATAAACTCGTGCCGCCTCAGCCAGAAGGCGAAAAGGGGACAAACGAGGAGTCGCCGGCCATTGGCACTCCACACACGTCAGGAGGTTTCGAGCGCTTGGAGAAGTCGGTGCAGCTGGCCATGAAAGAGGGCGACGGGCAACTGATGATTCTCGACAAGGAGACAGGAGTGGTGAAGCACTTCTCGCGGCGCCTGATGTGCCCCACCAGCGGCATCAGCTACAGCGACCCTGCACCCAACAACTTCTCGTTCAACTCGCCACAGGGCGCTTGCCCGCGATGCAAGGGACTGGGCACTGTCAACGAGATTGACCTGAAAAAGGTGATTCCCAACAGCAAGCAGAGCATCTACGACGGAGGTATCGTGCCTTTGGGCAAATACAAGAACCAACTCATATTCTGGCAGATTGACGCGCTGCTGAAAAACTATGAATGCACGCTGAAGACGCCTATAGAGCAGATACCTGAAGAGGCCATGACCGAGATTCTATACGGCTCGTTGGAGAACGTGCGCATAGACAAGGAAGTGGTACACACATCGAGCGACTACTTTGTGGCCTTCAACGGCATCGTGAAGTACCTGCGCGATGTAATGGAGAACGACGAGACGGCAGCCGGACAGAAATGGGCCGACCAGTTTATGGCCGAGCGGCCTTGCCCCGAATGCCACGGGCAGAGGCTCAACCGCGAAGCGCTCTCCTACAAGATAGCCGACCAGAACATTGCCCAACTGGCAGCAATGGATATCAGCGAACTGCGACAGTGGATAGACAACGTAAAGCCTAAACTTGACAAACAGCAGCAGCAGATAGCCACAGAGATACTGAAGGAAATAAGCACCCGACTCGACTTCCTGCTCGACGTGGGACTCGACTATCTATCGCTCAACCGACAGTCGGCATCGCTGTCGGGCGGCGAGAGCCAGCGCATCAGGCTCGCCACGCAGATAGGGTCGCAACTCGTCAACGTGCTCTATATCCTCGACGAGCCGTCCATAGGCTTGCACCAGCGCGACAATGAGCGGCTTATACACTCGCTGAAGGAACTGCGCGACCTGGGCAACACCGTTATAGTGGTGGAACACGACAAAGACATGATGTTGGCTGCCGACTACATTGTAGACATAGGACCGCGTGCTGGGCGCAAAGGCGGCGAGGTGGTGTTTCAGGGCACACCCGCAGAGCTGCTGACCACCGACACGCTGACGGCTAAATATCTTAGAGGAGAGGGGATAGAAATAAAAAATGAGAGTACAGACTCGGCACAAGACAAACCGGCCACCTCTCGCCACACGCCTCTCGCCTACCTACGACTAAAGGGGTGCTCAGGCAACAACCTAAAGCACATCGACGCAGAGTTTCCCCTGGGCAAGCTCATCGTAGTAACAGGAGTGAGCGGCAGCGGCAAGTCGACACTCGTCAACGAAACACTGCAACCCATACTCTCGCAGCACCTTTACCGCTCGCTGCAACGCCCCATGCCCTACGACAGCATAGAGGGACTGGAGCACATAGACAAAGTGGTGAACGTGGACCAAAGCCCCATAGGGCGCACGCCACGTTCGAACCCCGCCACCTATACCGGCGTCTTTGCCGACGTCAGGAGCCTCTTCGTCAATCTGCCTGAAGCCAAGATACGCGGCTACAAGCCAGGACGCTTCTCGTTCAACGTGAAGGGCGGACGCTGCGAGGCCTGCGGCGGCAATGGCTACAAAACCATAGAGATGAACTTCCTGCCCGACATTCAGGTGCCCTGCGAGGAATGTCACGGCAAGCGCTATAACCGCGAGACACTTGAGGTGCGATACAAAGGAAAGTCGATAGCCGACGTGCTCGACATGACCATCAACCAGGCGGTAGAGTTCTTTGAGAACGTGCCCGACATCCTGCGCAAAATAAAGACCATACAGGACGTGGGACTGGGCTACATCAAGCTGGGGCAGCCCTCCACCACACTATCAGGAGGCGAGAGCCAGCGCGTGAAACTGGCCGCAGAGCTGAGCAAGCGCGACACAGGGCGCACCGTCTACATACTCGATGAGCCAACAACAGGACTGCACTTCGACGACATAAGAATATTGATGCAGGTGCTGCGACGTCTCGTAGACCGAGGCAACACCGTGATCATTATCGAGCACAACCTCGACGTCATCTGCCAAGCCGACCACATCATCGACATGGGACCGGAAGGAGGACGGCGCGGAGGCACCATACTCACCACAGGCACACCTGAACAGGTGGCGCAGAGCACACTGGGCTATACTCCCCAATTCCTGAAAAACTATCTGACCTCCTTGCATAACACAGTATGAATGCGAAACGAATATTAGACTTTCTCCGGCAACTGGCGATGAACAACAATCGCGCCTGGTTCTTAGAGCACAAAAGAGAATACGAGGCTGTAAGAGCTGACTTTGAGCAGGGCGTGCAGAAGGCCTTGGAACGGATAGCCACATTCGACCCCTCCATAGCCCACCTGCAGGTGAAGGACTGCACCTACCGCTTCTATCGCGACACCCGTTTCTCGGCCGACAAGTCGCCCTACAAGAACCACCTCGGAGCCTATATAGCAGCGCACGGGAAGAAAGCACTGCACGGCGGATACTATATACACCTGGAGCCGGGCCACTGCATGGTGGCCTGCGGCAACTACTGGCTTCCCACAAATATTCTCACAGCGTGCCGCAATGAGATAATGGCCAACACTGAGCAATGGCTCAAATGCGTAAAGAGTCAAGAGTTCGTGAAATACTTCGGCAGCCCTTCGGAAAGCAGTTTCAAGGAACCTACCAACGTGTCTAGCTGGGACACGCCGCAGGGCTTCGGGTTGGAGCGGCTGAAAACCTGCCCTGCGGGTTTTCCCCGCGACTGGGAGCATGTGGCCTATCTGCGCCAGAAAGACTACTGCTGCTGGCATCAGGTGACAGACGACTTTTACGATGGTGACCTATGGATTGACGAGGCGGAACAAATGTTTCGCGCCGCCAAGCCCATGATGGACTTCATGAACGCAGTCATAGACGACTACGAATGAGGAGGAGCCAAAAAACATTTCGCGCGCGCGTATAATACGCGCGCATGACTGTTTGGTGCTTGCACCACTTGCACCACTTTTTCAAAAAAAGGAGGCCTCCCAGCAATTTTTGGCGGCCACTTTTTTCCACAGGAGGCCGCGTTTTTTTCACAGGAGGGCACCACGTAAAAATCACGAACAATCACGTTGATGTGGTGCAAGTGGTGCAAGCACCTTGCAGTCACGCGCGCGTATAAAACGCGCGCGCGAGAAGATATGCGGTTACTATTGCTATGGCTCTGCCGGGGGCAGAGGTAGGGTCGGTATTACTCTCTGCAGTTGCTTATTGAGAGGATACGTCTTTCCAACTGCTAAATCTTTTGGAGAGATAAGTATGAAGAAACTGAGTAGGAGGAAAACCACGGTGGGTTTTCCTCCTACTCAATGTTACGGCATCAACAAGATTACTTCTTCGTGAAGGTGCAGTATGCCTTGGTCTCGCAGAGCGGGAACAGCTGTACGAAGTAGGTTCCTGCCTCTGCTATCTTCAGGTTGGCACCATTCTGCGTGAGCGCATCGGTGGTGCCGCCCCAGTTGATGTCCCAGCCGTCGTTAGCGCGGAACTTCAGCTCGTCGGCAGCCAAGTCGATGGTAGCCTCCCATGCACGGGTTTCGAAGTTGTAGGTCATGTCGGTGTCGGTATCCCAACCGCCAGTCTGTGCGGGGCCTATGATGCCGATGCTGTAGATGCGGGTGAGCTTGTAGGTCATGTCGGCCAGATTCACCTCGGCACGGTAGAAGCCCGGCGTAGCAAGCAGGTTGCCTGAGCCACCATCGTCGATGAGCGTGCCGCCCTCGTCGCTGCAAGTGCCAGCACCGTAGTTGCCCTGACTCCAGTCGTTGAAGGCACCAGTGAACTTGAAGGCTCCCATGCCACCGCTCCAATCAGCATCCTGGGCATAGAAGAAGCCCGTGTAGGTGCCGTTGCCGTCGGGGCAGTAGAGCGGCTGGGCAATAGCGCCCCAGTCATTGTTCACGCCAGCCTCGTAGATGTACTCCTGGAAGTTGAGCGGGGTGATGTTGTAGGTGTTGTTCTCCATGTTCACCTCGAAACGATAGAACTTGGCTTTGCCGTCGAGATGGAAGCTATGGTCGCCGTCAAGGTTGTAACGGCGGTCGAAGGTGCCGCTGAGGTCCTCGCTGGCGCCGGTGGTGCCAAAGAGCTTGTTCCACACGCCCTCGCCCACGGCATCAATAGCCTCGTCGTCGCCAAAGGCAAACCATAATTCGCTACCGCCCTCAAGTACATAGGTAAAGACGGGATCCTCGAACACATCCTTGGCGCTGTGGCTCATCTTCTGGTTCTTGGAGTTGTCCCAATTTCCGTTGCCACCGATGATGTAGTAAGCATCAGCAATGTTGACGATTTCCACCTTGAAGGTCTGCTCCATCATATTGATGGTGACGCGAATCTTCTTGGCACCTGCTGCTACCTTGAAGGAGTTGTCGCCTCCCAGCTCGGTGCGGCGTGCCAGCTTACCCTCCTTGGCCTCGTTGTCGCCGCCCACTATGCCGTAGAGCTGAGACCAGTCGTTGGCAGCAATAGCGTCGCAAGCCTGGTCGTCGCCAATGGCGAACCATGTGTCGCCGTTAGGAGTGGCGTCGAAGGTGACGGTGAAGACGGGATCGATGTAGACATCCTCTCCGCTATGGTTGAACTTAATGCTACGGGCTGCAGCCGATCCGGCCCAGTCGTTGGGACCGCCTATGATATAGTAGGCAGGAGCAATGGTAAGTTTGTTGAGCGGTGTGAAGGTGATGGTCTTCTGTGCATAATAGTTCTCACCCGGCTTGCCCACGATGGCCTCGGCCTCGCCACCGGTCACGGTGTAGACAATGGCGCGCATATAGAGCGGCGTGGTGCTTGGGTTCTTGGTAATCTCGTTGAAGTAGGCCTCCTCCAGTTCATCCGGCTGGATGGTGATCTCGTTGGTGTCTTCCATGCTGTTGGCAGCAATGACTGCCTTCTCAGCAAAGTCGGCAGTGCGCGAGAACTCCACGTCAGCCCTGAGAATGGTGTTGGCGGGCAGGGCGCCCTCCTTCACCGATGCCACACCGATGGGTATCGGCTTGACAGCATCGATATATTCGGCCAAGTTGAGGACGTCGGGCGCAGTACTGTTCACGGTGACGTCGCTGGCCTGCAACAGGCTCTCCTGCGCATTGGTCTGCGGGCCTACTTCGGGATCGAAGTCCTCGTTGCAAGCCACCAGTCCCATGCCAAGCAGAGCGGTCATGAATATACTATACTTTTTCATATTCTTTCAGTTTACAATTTAATTCTTTAAACTTCAAACTTTAAACTATCAATTGGCCAGTTCAAACCTCACCTTATTCTGTATGCGGTCTACGGTGATGTTCATCATGCCGCCGGGGAAGTTGGCAAAGCGCCAGCCGCCCTTGCCAGGCATGCAGTTGCCCTCGTAGACACCGTTGGTAAGCTCGAAGTCGGCAGCCTCATCCTTGGCCTGCCAGCCAATGGAGCCTGCAGGATCGTCATCACTGCCCCAGCCTGTCAGCTCTGAGTAGAAGCGGAAGGTGAGCTCACCGGCAGGCATCTCCACGCTGCCCTTGAACACCTTGCTGCCTATCTCGGTCTCGTAGATGCGCCAGTCGGCCAGTGTCTCTGCGCTGGCGGGCAGCGGTGTGGGCCATCCGTTGCAGCTACCCACAATGTAGATGTAGGCCAGACTCTTGATGTTGCAGTAGGCCGCCATGTTGTTGAACGTGACGGTGTTCGACTCGATAGCTGTTCCTGCCACCTCGCTTCCCAGTGAAGTGAGGATGCTGGAGTGTATGCGCACGGCCACCTTGCGGAAGCCCATGTCCACGTATGCGTCCTTATCAGCGAATCCGTCGAGTTTGCAGAGAGCCTCTGCTATCTCAGCACCGCTCACGTTGACGTTGCACTGTGTGAAGGTGGTCTCCAAGTAGACGGGTTTGCCTTCTTCTTCGTTCCACTTCACACTGCCGTCGGCGTTCACCAAGCCCACCTGCACCTGATAGGTGGCGAGGGCATTGTAGCCATAGTTGGGCTGCGACCATGTGAGGTGCACCTTATTGTCGGCCGAGAGTTGTATGTACTGGTCGGCCATGGCAGGCGTGTTCAGCACAAAGACGGTCGGCTGCTGTATGGTGGGGTTAGAGTCTCTGTCGTCCTCACAGGCCGTGAAGAGACCCATGCTGCACAGCAGCAGCAATGTTGACTTGAATATCTTTTTCATAATTCTTAATTCCTAATTCTTATTTGCCGTAGGCAATAACTCTTAAGTCTTAACTCTAAACTCTTAACTCATTAGTATCCGGGGTTCTGCTTTATGGATCCCTTCACCTGGTCGGCGGGAATGGCAAAGACGTTCTTGTAGGCATCGAAGTTGCGGCCGTTCTTGGCACCGCCCTTCCAAGCCCATACATAGTCGCTGTTGCCGCCGTACTTTCCGAAGCGGATAAGATCCACGCGGCGACGACCCTCAAAGTAGAACTCACGGCACCACTCGTCACACAGCTCGTTCATGGAGTAGGTGTTGTGCAGGTCTTTGTTGCCAGCGCGCTCACGCAGTGCGTTGATATACTTCGTAGCCTCTTCGGGTGTGGTGGCAGAACCATTTGCACGTGTCAGTGCCTCAGCGTATGAGAGGTAGGCCTCAGCAACGCGGAAGAAGAAGAAGTCGGCATCGGGGAACTGTGAGTCACTGCCTTTTACAACTGCGCCCGTCGACTTATAGTTGATGAACTTGGCCACAGCATAGCCGTCCTTGAAGTCGCCCATGTAGCCGCTCTCGTTCATCAGCGTATGACCAATGCTGAAGAAGAGTGCACGGTCGTCGCCAGCAGCGTTCTTCATGTCGTATGACTGTGCCTGAGGAGCGTCATCGTTGGGGAAGAACTTACGGATGAGGTTGATACGTGCGCGGTTGCCAGCCCACTTCTCGGTGGTGCCGTTCAGGCCGCCGGGGTCGTTGGCCGTAGCATCCATGTCGGCATCCCATGTGGAGGCCATGAGGAAGAGTGACACGCCCCATGAGGTGGTCTTCTTACCGTCGCAAAGCACGGGGAAGATGCACTCCTGTGCAGCCGAGCTCTCGCCATTGTCGCCCATGAACAGCATCTGATAGGGACTCCAGCCGTTAGCGCCGGTGGTGTTCAGCTTATAGGGAGAGTCGATGACCTTCTTGGCATACTCAGCGGCCTTAGCCCACTGTGCAGTACCAGTATAAACCTCTGCGTTCAGATACATGCGCATGAGGAGCATCCAGGCCGAAGCCTTGTCTACACGGCCGTACATCGGATCGCTGCTGGTCTTTGCCTTGGCGTCTGCCAAAGCGGGTTCTATCTCCTTCAGCTCGTTCTCTATCCAAGTGTATATCTCCATACGTGTCTTGTATTCGGGAGTGGCGAGTGTCGTGGCGAAGGGCACGCCTCCGAAGGCATCCATCAGCAGATAGTAGTGCAGTGCGCGCAGGAAGCGAACCTCTGCCTTTTTCTGTGCATCGGCATCGCCTGCAATCTCTAAATAGTGGTTGCAGTAGGAGATACCTGTGGTCAGACGGGCATAGTATCCATTGAGCATGGGGTGCGACATGTCGTAGGTATTGTAGCAGAACTGCTGTATGCCATCGTCGCCCCAGTGGCAGATGGCCTCGTCGGTGGTCAGTTCGTTGGAGTTCCACATCTGGCGTATGAAGCCTGTCGTACCTCCGTCCAGTCCGTCAATGTCGCAGTCGCCATTGGCACCGCCGTTGCCCTGCAGGCCCAAGTTGCCGTAGCACTTGTTGAAGAGTCCGTCGGCATTCACCTCGGTGTCGAGGTTCGGGTCGATGGGTGTCACGTCCAGGTCGCCGGTGCAGGAAGTCATTCCGAAGAGCAGAGTCACTGCAGCTACGGGAGCTATATGCTTAAATAATCTTTTCATGACTGTATTCCTTTATATATTATGTGTGATTGATTAGAAGTTCAGGTTCAAGCCGAGTTGGAACGAGCGTGGACGGGGATACATCTGGTTGTCGAAGCCATTGGCTATCTCCGGGTCTATGCCGTCGTACTTGGAGATGGTGAACACATTGGAACAAGTGAAGTAGACACGTCCGCTGGGGAAATCGTCGTTCACCTTGAAGGTGTAGCCGAGGGTGATGTTGTCACACTTCATGAACGAAGCGTTGTGCACGTAGCGGTCAACAATCTGTGCGGTGACGGCGTAGGTGTAGCGGTTCTCAGCAGCAGCGTTCACCGGACGGTTGTTCAGTGCGTGGAACGAGTTGTACACCTCATTGGGGTTGTTGTTGGTCATGCCGGCCATGATATTGTCGAACACGTAGTTATTGAAGCTGGCGCGCAGCGAGAAGCCGAGATCCCAGTTCTTCCACTCCATGCGCGAGCTCAGGCCCATCGTCACGTCGGGGGCGGGCTTCTTGTAGAGGTAACGGTCGTCGGGCGTTATCTGTCCATCGCCGTTGCGGTCTACGACTACGTTCTCTATGGCGTTACCCTTGGCATCGTAAGCCTGCTGGTAGACATAGAACGAATTCATGGCGTAACCTACCTGATTGTACTCCAAGTACTTGTCGGTACCAATCTTGATGCCGGTGTTGGGCACAGGCGAGCCGTCGGACGACACACCGTTGAGGTCGGTAATCTCATTCTTGTTGTACGTGAAGTTGTAGTCCAGTGTCCAGAAGAAATTGTCGTTCTGTATAGGCTTCACACCGAGCGACACCTCAATACCCTTGTTCTCCAACGAGCCGATGTTCTGCCATGCCTGGTTGCGGAATGCCGACAATGCCAGTGTGGGAGCATAATTCAACAAATCGGTGGTCTTGCGTTTATAGAGGTCAACGCTAGCGGTGAAGCGCTGGTTAAGGAAGCCCAAGTCGAGACCAATGTTATAGGTGGTGGTGGTCTCCCACTTCAGGTCGGGCGTGTAGTTGTTGGGGCGATAGAGTACTCCGTCGCCGGTAACAGGATAGAAACCGTTGGTGCCGGTGGTGATGGAGTAGGTGGGAATCCAGGCATAGTCGTTGTTCACGTCCTGCTGTCCGGTCTTACCCCAGCCTAAACGCAGCTTCATGTCACTAACGGCGTTGACGCTCTTCAGGAACGGTTCTTCGTTAATCTTCCATGCGAAGGCAGCCGAGGGGAATGTTGACCAGTGGTCCTTGAAGCGGCTGGAACCGTCGCGACGCACCGTAGCGGTAATCATGTAGCGGTCGAGCAGTGTGTAGTTCATACGTCCGAAGAACGACACGAGATAATTCTCAGTCTTTTCGAAGTAAGGTGTGTGGGGGGCTTCCTGCAACTTCCAATTCACGGGAGCGTGCTCAATGTTGCCTTCCTGATAGTAACCCACATAGTCGTTTCTCTTGCTACGCCAGAAGCGCTGCCACTCGTAACCGCCCATGATGTCGAAGTGATGCACCTCGGCAAAGTCCTTGTAATACTGTGCGTATGCCGAGAAGGTGAGATTGCGCTTCACAATCTGCTCAGAGCCGTAGCTACCATAGTAGATGTACTGCGGGGCAGCCGGTGAGGCGTCACGGTGCTGGCGTCCCTTTGAGATGTCGGCACCCAGCGTGGCGTGCAGGCGCAGGTCCTCAAAACCATGAATCTTGTAGTCGATGTCGGCACTTCCCACGAAAGCGCGGCTGTGTGCTATCTCGTCCACTTCATTGAGCATGGCCAGAGGGTTCTTCGTGGTGTTACGCTCATAGGTGTATGCCCAGTAACGGTCGCCTAGCGATGTGCCGCTGGTGGGCCACTCGAAGTAGCCACCAAAGTTGCGCAGCGTGTTAGCCATGGAGGCCCCCATCAAGTTCTTGTGATAGGTGGAAGTGAAGGAATAGGGATCCTGCGTGGGATCCATGCTGGTGGCAGCTCCCACAGCTCCTCCGTCGGCAAACTGCGAGCGTGCATACATGCCCTTGGCATTGAGGTTGAGGTTCAGGTGGTCGTCGAGCAGTGACGGACTGAGGTTCACCGCTGCGGTAACACGCTCAAAGTCGGAAGTCTTCAGGATACCCTCCTGGTTGGTGTAGCCCAGGCTGATGCGATAGGGCACATTCTTCAGTGCGCCAGAGAGTGTGACATTCTGGTCGTGGCTGAGAGCCGTGCGGTAGATGAGGTCCTGCCAGTCGGTGTTGGCCGTACCCAGCACGCTGTAAGCCTCGCTGTCGGTACCCATGAGGTCCTTCACAAAAGCGCGATACTGATTGCCGTCCATCACGTCGAGGGTCTTCGTCTTCGTGCTCAGCGTCCAGCTGCCGGCGTACGACACGCTGGGTTTCTGGCCTGCGCGGCCCTTCTTCGTAGTGATGATGATAACGCCGTTAGAGCCGCGGCTACCGTAGATGGCCGTTGCCGAAGCGTCTTTCAGCACGTTGAACGACTCAATGTCCTGCGGATTGATCATTGAGAGAGGGTTAGCAAGACCCTTCACGCCCTGATTGTCCATGGGCACGCCGTCGATAACTATCAGCGGGTCGTTGCTGGCATTGAGCGACGAGCCGCCACGAACGCGAATCTGAGCGCCGCCGCCAGGCGTACCGTCGTTGCTGGTGATGTTCACACCAGCCACCTTACCGGCCAGCATGTCCTGCGGGTTCACCACCAGGCCCTTGTTTTTCGTGTCGGGTTTCAGGGCTGTCACCGAACCGGTGAGGTCGCTCTTCTTCACCTGACCGTAACCAATCACTACCACGTCGTTGAGCAGCGTGGCGTCGTCTTGCAGCGTCACCACCACATTGGGGGCTGCTGCCACCGTAGCCGTCTGGTAGCCGATGTAGCTCACACTAAGCATCTGGCCCTGATTGGCCGAAATCTGGAAGTTGCCGTCGAAGTCGCTGGCCACGCCTCCCTGGCTGCCGGCGACGCGAATGGTGGCTCCGATGATGGGTTCACCCGTGGCATCTTTCACATGGCCCTTCACAGTAATCTGCTGCGCAAAGGCCCCTACCGAAAGGAAGAGCCCCAACAGGAGGCCGAGCATCCTCAACGGTAATTGAATGTTTACCTGCTTCATCATTACATTTTTTCAGTTAGTTAATTATTGTTAGTTCATTCTACATGTTTGTTCATCCTGTTTGTTAAAGGCGTATTCAGCAATATTGGTGCAAAGTTAGGAGTTTTTCACATTGTTTGTCAATCTTTTTGTACTTATTTTAGCTACCAAGCTACGCAAACGTTTGCATAAGCAGTCCACAACTTCTTTTTTCCTGCTTCTTACTTCTTATTTCTTTTTCGTAACTTTGCAACAAATTACCTGACGTTTTAATAGTTTTAGTATATCATGACAGAGGAAAACATCACTATTGGGGTGCGTGTGGGCTTTGGCTACGATGTGCACCAGCTGGCAGCCGGCAGAGAGCTGTGGATGGGGGGCATACGCATACCTCATGAGAAAGGACTGCTAGGCCACAGCGATGCCGACGTGCTCATACACGCTATTTGCGATGCCCTGCTTGGAGCTGCCAACATGCGCGACATTGGCTACCATTTCCCCGACACCAGCGACGAGACACTAGGCATGGACAGCAAGATTATCTTGAAGGAGACCATCGCCCTCATTGCCACCAAGGGCTACAGCTTGGGAAACATCGACGCCACCATCTGTGCTGAGCGCCCGAAGATGAATCCCCACATCCCCGCCATGCAGCAGTGCATGGCCGAGGTCATTGGCTGCTCGCCCGACCAGATATCGATCAAGGCTACCACTACTGAGCGTCTCGGCTTCACGGGCAGGCAAGAGGGTATCAGTGCCTATGCCACCGTGCTCATCCAGCATGAGCCGAAATAGTAGATAGAGCAAGGGAAGAACTAAAAAACTTCGTGTGTCGCATCAACGCCACACGAAGTTTTTCTTTATTGTGCAATTCCTTGTAGGAATGCAGCAGCTTAAATGATCCGCAGCAATAACTAGTCCGTGTCAGTCCGTTGCCAAAACCTGCAGCGGAAGAACACGGATGAACACGGAATATAACCATGTACGTCTGTTGTAAAACCTGCAGCGGAAGAAAACGGATGAACACGTGTCTGTCTGTGTCCGTCCGTTGCCAAAACCAGCAGCGGAAGAACACGGATGAGCTTCCATATAACAAATCACTTGTTACATAAACTTCAATTTGAGAACCATAAATCTATACTCTGCACAAGAATGATAGTGCCCGTAGGCGAGGGAGTGATGGCGTCCGTAGGCACTCCCCTCCCATGTAGGGGAGGGGCAGGGGTGGGGTCAGTAATATCCCAATCCGCTTACTCAAGGACACCTCTCACCCCTTCGGCTTAGGGTGATGACTGCTCTCAATGTGCTATCTAACCTGCGCTTCTTCAAGCACTTAGAAAGATACTGACCCCACCCCTACCCCTCCCCTACATGGGAGGGGAGTGCCTACGGACTCCTTGCGCTCCGGACTGCACTCCTTGCGCTCCCTGCCATACAGATAACAAAAATGTTGTTATTCGGGGCTTCATTTTAGGTGTAGCCTAATTCATTACTCGGAAGACCAAAAGAAAAAAATTTTTTCTTTTGTTTTTCGCTCACTTATTCGTACCTCTGGCTGGCGCCGAAGGTACTTTCGCTCGGAAGAACAAAAGAAAAAACAATTTTTCTTTTGTTTTTCGCTCACTTATTCGTACCTTTGCAGCGTTTTATCAGACATTGTATCGATTCAAACACATAATTACAGGATTACAGACATAATAACAGAATAACAAAGAAGATGAACATTTCATACAAATGGTTGAAAGAATACGTCGACTTTGACTTGACTCCGCAGCAGGTGTGCGACGCACTCACCTCTACCGGACTGGAGGTCGATGCCATGGAAGAAGTACAGTCAATACGCGGAGGACTGAAAGGACTATACGTGGGCAAAGTGCTCACGTGCGAGACACATCCCAACAGCGACCATCTGCACGTGACAACAGTGGACCTGGGTAAAGGCGAGCCTTCACAGATAGTGTGTGGCGCACCTAATGTGGCTGCCGGACAGAAAGTGATAGTGGCCGACCTGGGCTGCGTGCTCTACGACGGTGACAAGGAGTTTCAAATAAAGAAGTCGAAGCTGCGCGGAGTTGACTCGTGCGGCATGATTTGCGCCGAAGACGAGATAGGCATCGGCACCAGCCACGAAGGAATAATAGTGCTGCCCGACGATGCCGTGGTGGGAACACCCGCTGCTGAGTATTACCATCTGGAAAGCGACTGGCTCATTGAGATAGACATCACCGCCAACCGTGCCGACGCCCTGTCGCACTGGGGCGTGGCTCGCGACCTGTATGCCTGGCTGAAGCAGAACGGCTATGAGACCAGCCTACACCGGCCCGAGGTGTCGGCGTTTGCCGTTGACAACCACGACCTGCCCATCGACGTGATAATAGAAAACACCGAGGCTTGCCGACGCTATGCCTGCGTGAGCATCAGCGACTGTGAGGTGAAGGAGAGCCCCGACTGGCTGAAGAACAAACTTACCACCATTGGCCTGCGTCCCATTAATAATATTGTAGACATTACTAACTATGTGATGATGGCTTATGGCCAGCCCCTGCACACCTTCGATGCCGACATGGTGAGCGGACAGAAGATTGTGGTGAAGACGATGCCAGAGGGCACACCCTTCGTCACCCTCGATGGCGAGGAGCACAAGCTCTCCGACCGCGACCTGGCCATCTGCAACGTAGAGGAGCCTATGTGCATAGCTGGCGTGTTTGGCGGCAAGGGCAGCGGCACCTACGAGACCACCCGCAACGTTGTGCTGGAAAGTGCATATTTCCACCCCACATGGATTCGCAAGTCCGCTCGCCGACACGGACTCAGCACCGACGCCTCGTTCAGATTTGAGCGCGGCATAGACCCCGATGGCGTTATCTACGCCCTGAAACAGGCAGCACTGCTCTGCAAAGAGTTGGCTGGCGGAAAGATATCGATGGAGATCAAAGACGTGTATCCCGAGCCCATCAAGCCCGCTGAAGTAGAACTGAAGTATGGCTATGTTTATTCGCTCATAGGCAAGGACATACCCGTAGAGACCATCAAGACCATCTGCACGTCGTTAGACATGAAAATACTCAACGAGGACGCTGACGGACTGAAGCTGCTGGTGCCTGCCTACCGTGTAGACGTGCAGCGCCCCTGCGACGTGGTGGAGGACATACTGCGCATTTATGGCTATAATAATGTGGAGATTCCCACACAGCTTAAGTCGAGCCTTGTCATCAAGGGCGATGAAGACCGAAAGCACAAGCTGCAGAACCTTGTGAGCGAGCAGCTGGTGGGCGCCGGCTTCAACGAAATACTCAACAACTCGCTGAGCAAGTCGTCGTACTATGAGGACAAACAGGACGTGGTGCGCATTATGAATCCGCTGAGCAGCGACCTCGGCGTGATGCGACAGACACTGCTCTACGGCGGCATGGAGAGCATTGAGCACAACGTGAAGCGCAAAGCACAGAACCTGCGCTTCTTTGAATTTGGCAACTGCTACTTCTTCGATGCAGAGAAAGAGAATGACGACAATCCCATGCAGGCATACAAGGAAGAGAACTACATGGGCATCTGGATTACCGGTAAGCGAGTGGAAGGTTCGTGGGCACACCCCAACGAGGACAGCACCTACTATGAGCTGAGCGCCTACGTGCAGAACATACTGCAGCGCATAGGCATGAAGCAGGGCATGATGGTGCAGAAGAAGTCGGAGAACGCCAACCTCGCCGCAGGCATCGTGATGGAGAACCGTGGCGGCAAGAAGCTCATAGAGCTGGGCATCGTGGCGAAGCAACTGCTGAAGAAGTTTGACCTCACACAGCCCGTGTTCTATGCAGAACTGAACTGGACACAGCTGATGAAAGCCACCCGCAAGAACGATGTGCTGTTTACCGACATACCCAAGCATCCTGCCGTGAGCCGCGACCTGGCATTGCTCATCGACCAGAACATAGAGTTTGCCCAGATAGAAAGCGTGGCCCGACAGACGGAGAAGAAACTGCTGAAGAGCGTGGAACTGTTTGATGTGTATGAAGGCAAGAACCTGCCTGCCGGCAAAAAGTCGTATGCCGTGAACTTCATACTGCAGGACACCGAAAAGACAATGAACGACAAGCAGATAGATGCCGTGATGCAGAAACTCATAGCCAACCTGAAGAAGCAGCTGGGCGCAGAACTAAGGTAACTGCACAGCATTTCTTTTTCTTCAACGACAGCAGAACAAGCGAAAGTTAATAACAGTAATAATAAAACAATGGGAAGAGCATTTGAATACCGTAAAGCTACAAAGCTGAAGAGATGGGGCCACATGGCCAAGACATTCACCAAGATTGGCAAGCAGATAGCCATTGCCGTGAAAGCCGGAGGACCGGAACCCGACATGAACCCCGCACTGCGCGCCTGCATTGCCAACGCCAAGCGCGAGAACATGCCGAAGGACAACATTGAGCGTGCCATCAAGAACGCCATGGGAAAGGACCATGCCGACTACAAGGAGGTGAACTATGAGGGCTACGGTCCACACGGCGTGGCCATCTTCGTAGAGACCCTCACCGACAACACCACCCGCACCGTGGGCGATGTGCGCTCAGTGTTCAACAAGTTTAGCGGCAACCTGGGCACACAGGGCAGCCTTTCGTTCCTCTTCGACCACAAGGCCGTCTTCACATTCAAGAAGAAAGAGGGCATAGACATGGACGAACTCATACTCGACCTCATAGACTTCGGAGTGGAGGATGAGTATGACGAGGACGAAGAGACGGGCGAAGTAACTATCTATGGCGACCCCTCCAGCTTCAGTGCCATACAGAAGCACCTGGAGGCCGACGGCTTCGAGGTGACGGGGGCTGAGTTTACCCGCATACCCAACGACCTGAAGGACGTGACGCCCGAGCAGCGCGAGGCCATTGACAAGATGGTGGAGCGTCTGGAAGACTTCGACGACGTGCAGACCGTCTACACCAACATGAAGCCCGCCGAGGAGTAGAGGCAGACACTTAGAGCGCTTCGGCGCCTAGTGTGCCCTGCGGTTTGCCCGCAGGGGGGCTCAACAGGCGGTGCTTGAACAAAAAATTCCATCCATCTTACGCAAATTGCCACTGTAGCTGTTTGTGTGAGATGGATGGAGGTTTTTGTTTGCATATTTCCGCCATGCTGCTATACAATAAAAAGCAGTGTTACGACGTTATATAAAGGTATGCGACATTTACAAGCCATACTCTGTATTGCCATAGCCACGCTGCTTACTGCATGCGGGGCAGACACGGCCATGAAGAAGGGCGACAAGTTCTTTGCCTTGGGAGAATACTTCGATGCCGCCACCATGTATAAGAAAGCCTACAGCCAGACACCAGCCAAAGAGCGCCCCCTGCGCGGACAAAGGGCGCTAAAGATGGCCGACTGCTACCGCCGCATCAACCAGACACAGCGCGCCATCGCTGCCTACAACAATGCGGTGCGCTACCATCAGGCTGACACTACTGCGCTCTTCCACTTGGCACAGCTACAGTTGAAGAACGGAAGCTACAAGGATGCCGAGAAGACCTTCCTGCAGCTGGCCGACAGTTTAGGGTGCAGAGGGGAGAGCCTGAAGTATGCCTCCGCTAATGCGCAGAACGGTGGCGCGGCAGCAAGCCCAAGACTCTACAGCCTAAGCTCCACACAATTCTTGCTGAACACAGGTCTGCTGTCGGCACGCATGGCACCGCAATGGAAAGCCGAGGCCGATTACTCGGGCTACACGGTGAAGAAACAGGAGCTCTTCAACAGCCGCCGTGCCGAATACTCACCGGCATTATTGGGCGATGACAGCGACCAGCTCTACTTCTCGTCGACACGCAACCAGGCCAACGGCGAAGAGCTGAGCGGCATCACCGGCATGAAGAATGCCGACATCTTCTTCTCGCAGCGCGACGACAAGGGCAAGTGGAGCAAGCCGGAAGCCATAGAGGGTGGACTGAACACTGCCGACGACGAAGGCGCCTGCACCTTCAGTGCCGACTTCAAGACAATGTACCTCACCGTATGCAAGACTGACCCTCAGTATCCCCGCTATGCACAGATAGCCACCTCGCAGCGCAGCGACGCCTCATGGGGCAATGCCACCGTGCTCACCATCAGCCATGACACACTGTCAACATTTGCTCATCCTGCACCATCACCCGACGGCCGCTGGCTCTACTTTGTCAGCGACATGCCCGGAGGATTGGGCGGCTACGACATCTGGCGTGCAGAGCTGTCGGGGGTAAACATCATCAGCGTAGAGAACGTGGGCGCTCCCATCAACACCCCCGGCGACGAGATGTTCCCCACCTTCCGGCCCAACGGCGACCTCTACTTCAGCAGCAACGGCCATCCGGGGTTCGGAGGGCTGGACATATTCTATATGGAAGACTCGCTTGCTGGCGCTACCTCGGAGGAAAGCGAAAGGCCACAGGCAGAGCTTGTTCACCCCGGCTATCCTCTCAACTCCTCGGCCGATGACTTCGGAATGACTTTCGAAGGACTTCACAACCGGGGCTACTTCTGCTCCAACCGTGGCGACGCCCGCGGCTGGGACCACATCTACTCGTTCGAGAAGCATGAGGTGATACAAACAGTGAAGGGATGGGTGTATGAGAAAGACGGCTACGAGTTGACACAGGGGCTGGTGTACATGGTGGGCAACGACGGCACGAACAAGAAAATATCAGTGCGCGGCGACGGCTCCTTCGAAGAGGAGATAAAGCCCGGAGTGAAATACGTGTTCCTAGGCACCTGCAAGGGATTCCTCAACCATAAAGAGGAGTTGTGTGTAGAGCCCGTGCTCGAGAGCGAAGAGTATGTGCTGCAGTTCCCACTGGCCAGCATCACCGCTCCCGTGCTCATCGACAACATCTTCTACGACTTCGACAAGGCCACGCTAAGGCCAGAGTCACAGGAGGCACTCGACAATCTGATAAGCCTGCTCAATGAGAACCCCAACGTAACCATTGAGCTGAGCGCCCACACCGACAACCGCGGATCTGATGCCTACAACGAGCGTCTGAGCCAACGCCGTGCAGAAAGCGTGGTAAACTACCTCATAGAGCACGGCATTGCCCAAGACCGACTGTCGCCAGTGGGCTATGGCGAGAAGAAGCCCAAAGTCATCAAGAAGAAACTCACCGAGAAGTACGACTGGCTGAAGGCCGACGACGTGCTCACCGAGGAGTTTATCAACGCACTCAATGATGAGGAGAAGCAGGAGACCTGCCACCAGCTGAACCGCCGCACTGAGTTTATCGTTTTGCGCACCACCTATGGCATGTTCAGCACAGGAAGTCAGGTGAAGGAGCAGCCATCAGCTCCTGCCACCGTAGAAACGCCTGAACAGGAGGAAGAGCTATGGTGAAAAAGAAAAAGAATCATCAGCCGGCAGACTCCCTACCCTTGAGCGAAGGCAGAGGCAGTGGGAGCTGTCATCTTCCTGACGACTTTGTGAGGGCCACGCGTGAGTTGATGGGCGAGGAGCGCTTCAACCGCTATATGGCCGCTTGCAGCGAGGAGCCGCCCGTAAGCATTCGCCTCAACCCCCATAAGTGTTTAGTTCCCCCACATGCTGAGCTGACAGAAAGCGAGGTGCCCTGGTGTCGACACGCCTACTATCTGAACCACCGGCCCAACTTCACCTTCGACCCTCTGCTGCATGCAGGATGCTATTATGTGCAGGAGGCAGCATCGATGTTTCTCGACACCGTGCTCTGCCAGCAACTGCCCAACCGACCGCTGGCCCTGCTCGACCTTTGTGCCGCACCAGGTGGAAAGTCTACGCTGGCATGCAGTACACTGCCTCAGGGCAGTATTCTCATGGCCAATGAGCCTGTGCGCAGCCGCGCTGCCATATTGTTAGAGAACATCACGAAGTGGAGCTGCAGCTCGTGCATAGTCACCAACAACTATCCCCGCGACTACAGCAGAAGCAGGCTCAGCTTCGATGTCATTATCTGCGATGTGCCCTGTTCAGGCGAAGGCATGTTCCGCAAAGACCCTGCCACCATGAGCCAGTGGAGCAGGCAGAACGTTGAGAAGTGCTGGCAACTGCAGCGCACCATTGTGAGCGATGCATGGCAGTGTCTCCAGCCTGGCGGACTGCTGGTATACAGCACCTGCACATTCAACGCAGAGGAGAACGAGGAGAACATACGCTGGTTACTCAACACCTTCGATGCAGCTCCTGTCTCCATCCACATTTCCGAGGAATGGGGCATCACCGGCTCACTGCTTCCCAGCTTCCAAGCTCCCGTCTATCGCTTCATACCTGGCATAACCCGTGGCGAGGGACTCTTCATGGCAGCCGTGAGGAAGAGCGGAACAGCATCGGGCCACGCCTGCCAGTCGTTGCAAAGCCTGTGGCAGGGCGGCGCCGAAGCCTTCGCAAGGAAGACAGGCCTCAACGTGATGCAGCAACCCCTATTGCACGCCGATGCCCCCCGTGTGGAGCTATCACTGCAACAGGCCATCGCCTACCTGCGCCGTGAGTCATTGGTGCTGCCACCCCACACTCCCAAGGCATTGATAGAGGTGTGCTATCAGGGGCATGCACTCGGCATGGCGAAGAACATCGGACCGCGCGCCAACAATCTCTACCCCAAGGAGTGGCGCATCAAGAGCACACACATAAAAGACGTAGGCTAAGATTCCGTTTACACCATGCAGCGCACATACATGAATAAGCCTTGGCAACGCACAGAGTGGAAAACGGTGTGTCTTCAAGTTTTTGCGTCTGCGTTTCTCATCATGGCTCCCCTTCCCATGCATGCACAGGGGCTCACACTGGTAGAGCTGAACTGCGAAAACCTGTTCGACACACAGCACGACAAGGGAAAAGAAGACAACGAGTTCCTGCCCAACGGTGCCAGGCGCTGGACGAGGACCCGCTACTGGCGCAAGCTGAACGCCATAAGCCAGGAAATACTGTCGTGCACCAACGACCTGCCTTCGCTGGTGGCATTGGTAGAAGTGGAGAACGACACGGTACTGCGCGACCTGACACGGCGCTCGCTGCTGCGGGGAGCGGGCTACGAATACCTGATGACACAATCGCCCGACGTGCGAGGCATCGACGTGGCACTGCTCTATCAGCCAGCGCTGTTCCGCCCCATCTGCTACGACTATTTGGAAGTGACACCGCTCAAGGACATGCGCCCCACACGCGACATACTTTATGTGCAGGGCGAGACACTGCATGGCGACACGCTTCACGTCTTTGTGGTGCATGCCCCCAGCCGCTACAACGGTGAGCTGGAGACACGGCCCCACCGGCAGCAGGCTATGCTGACGCTGCTACATGCAGCAGAGCCGCTCATGCAAGAGTATGTACTGGTGGCAGGCGACTTCAACGATTATGCCGACAGCCAATCCCTAGAAATGCTTCAACGGGCTGGCCTTGTCAACATCAGCTATGGCGCAGTAGGAGCTGGATTGCGTGCTAAAGGCACCTACCGCTATCATGGCGAGTGGCACTCCATCGACCACGTGCTGGCTTCACCCGCCCTGGCAGAACAGGTGGACAGCGTCTATGTGAACGACGCACCGTTTCTGCTGCAGCCAGAGAAGAAATATGGCGGATGGATGGCGCGCCGCACATTCAACGGCTATAAATACCAGCGCGGATACAGTGACCACCTGCCGCTAGTGGTACGTTTCAGATAAGATTTGGCCATTACAAAATAAGTTGGCAGCGAAGTACGTAGACCTCACTGCCAACCCTTTCTTTTATGTCTTTATTTCACCACCTTTCGCGTCACCACTTCGCCACTGTCGGTGATAATCCGCTCTACATACAGGGCTCCACTGACGGGCCTGCTCACTCGTGCGCCATTCAGGGTGTAGTAGGCTGTGTGCATGTTCTGCCTCACAGGGATGGCCCCCACTGCTGAGGGCATGGCGCTCTTCACGGTGAGCTTGCCATTGGTATAGAGCTGGCTGGTATCCCACTCCAGTCCATTGCCGGGCGTTTCTGGCAGTATCTCGGCAAACGTTCCGCTGACGGTGCCACCGTAGGTAAACAGCTGATAGGTCATGCCTTCGGCAGGGGTCTCGGTGAGAATGCCACCGCCTATCATCAGCACGGCGCCGGGAGCCAACGTAACGTTGCCCGTCACGGCCAGTGTATTGCACTTTTTTGCTGTGGCAGGAATGCTCACCACGCCTCCGGCGTTGACCCGCAGGGTGCTCTTCAGCGAGAACTTCGTGCCATTGACGAGTGTGTCGCCAGCCTGTATGGTTCCGTTCACGGTGACAGCTCCCGCCACGCTGCCCTTGCCGGCGAGGGTGGCATCGGCAGACACGGTGTAGGTGCCTGTGCCGCTGTTGTTGCCGTTCACCACCAGCGTGCCGCCGTTCACCTTCGTTGTGCCCTTGTATTCGTTGCTGCCGGTGAGTCGCCATACACCCGTGCCCGTCTTCACGATGTTGACCGTGCCCTGATGGCCATTGCCCGAGCACGACCAGTTGTTGATGCGCCCGGCAAAGGTCTCATCGCTGTTGGCCGAGCCTACTGTCCACGTACAGGTGAAGTTGTCGGTCTGCTTACTCGATCCGTTCAGGTAGGTGGTGCTGGTGCCCGACAGTCCGCCTATGGTAAGGTTGCCGTTGGTGCTCCAATAGCACATGTTGGCATTGCCACGCAGTTCGATGATGGTGTGTTCGAGCTTCGGGCTCTTATCGAAGAGCAGCAGCGAGCCGCGCTTGTCGCTCGACACGCCATTGGCTATGAGCCTGCCGGTGAATCCGCTCCAGTCGCCCTGCACATACTCGCGCAGGTAGGGTATGTTCAGCTGTATGGTGCCGGCACCCGTCACTTTATTATTCATATAGCAATTGCGGTTAGGCGAGAACTGGCTGGTGGTGCCCTCCTGCACTTCTATGGGGAAGGCATAGGTTTCGTAGCCACTGCTTTCTCCCTTTGTCTTCAGGTGTCCGCCCGCCATGACGAGCTTTGCCGATGAGCCGATGCCCGCCTTCGATATGTCGGTGGTGCTCAGGTATAGAGTGCTGCCCTTGAGCACGGTGGCTCCCTTGTAGCCAAAGAACTTATTCGTTCCCACGGTAATCTGTCCTGCGCCGTCGATGATAAAGTTGGCAGCTGCGTCAGTGCCTTCCACCGTGCCGTTCATGGTGACGGTGGCCGACTTCAAGCGGAATGTCGATGTGGCCGATAGTTTCATCGAGCGGTTGGTGGTGGTGTTGCCACCGGTATAGCTGAAGGTGCCGCCGTCGGCTATCCAGTTCTGTGCAAACTCCACGCTGCTGCCTATGGCCGATGCCTCACCGCCGTTCTTCAGCGATGCGAACTCCAGCACTCCGTCGTGCACCACGGTAGCTCCGGTATAGGTGTTGCTGCCTGTGAGGGTGAGCGTCCCTACCCCACCCTTGTTGACTGATGCTGAGCCACTGATGGCAGCCCCCCCCACGGTGAGGCTAACGGGCTGCTTATACACCACTGCGGCAGGGCTGGTGGTCTCGGCCAGTGTCAGTGTGGCATCAGTCTCTGGGGCTAACAGCACGTTCTTGCCATCGGCCTGCGTATGGTCGAATGCGCCGTTCACCCACGTATAGTCGGGCTGGAAGGCGTCGATGTCGATGACACCCACCTCAACGGGGCGTGTCGACATGCTCACCTCGGCGCTGTAGCTGCTGCTCTTATCGCCGGCCACGGCCTTCACGCGAACAGTATATTTAGTGCCGGGCTCCAGACCGCTGATGGTAAAACTCTTGCCATTGGCCTTGGTGCGCCCCACCTCAGTGTATTCACCACCTTTCGACATCTCCACCACGAAGGCCTCCTCCTCGAAGGTGTAGTCACGCCAGCTCACGGCAAGCGTGGTGGTGGTGGCCTTGTCGAGTGTCAGCGCTATGGGAGCGCGCAGGAAGTAGTCGCGGTCGTCTACGGTGATGTCGTTGATATAGTTCTCTATGTTGGCATATCCGTTGCTGTCTATCACCATCGCATCGTCCACGTTGGGGTTGGTGCCATTGTCTATCTCCCACTCGTCGGGCATTCCGTCGCCGTCGCTGTCGGTCTTCTTCACGCCGGCATAGACCTGCCATGTGGATGGAGCGCCGTAGACGAGCGACTCCTCATTGCTGATGAGTGCTCCGCTGGTGCCATAGCTCAGCACCTCGTCCACCATGTAGCAGTCGGTCATGTCGCGGTAGGGCAGCGAAGCCCCCACGGTGGGCAGGTTGGTTTCTAAAAGCTTGTTGCCGGGGTTCAGCTGCAGTGCGGGGTAGTCGTAGGGCTGGCTCTCGCGTGTGGCAGCGTTGTAGTCGGTGATGATGTCGGGGTTGAACACGCCGTCGCGGTTGCGGTCTTGCCAGTTGTCGTCGCCATAGCAGTGGAAGTCGGCATTGCCGCCGGTGAAGGCAGCGCCGCCCACGGCGGGGCCGTTGATGAAGAGGTTCGACTGTATGTTTACGTAGCTCTTGCCCTCGCTGTCGCCTCCCATGATGTAGGCACCGTTGCTCCAGTTGTACACGATGTTGTTGGCATACTGGTTGATGCCCTTCACCTTGAAGTTACGTGTGGAGTTATCGCAGAGGAAGTTGCCCACGAGCGAAATGTAGTCGGTCTGCATCAGTCCTCCTGCCGAGTGGGTCATCAGTCCCTGTCCCACAATGCTGTTCTGCAGGGTGATGTTCTGCGGTGTCTGTCCCTTGCCGTCGGGGTTGATGCTGAAGGTCTCGTCAAGTCCCCAGGCAAAGGAGCAGTGGTCGAAAATCATGTTCTGCCCGTTGGCAATGCCAGCGCAGTCCTTTCCGCTGCTGCCCTTGTGGCCCATGCGGAAACGCATGTAGCGCACTATGATGTTGCTTGACCCTGAGAAGCTCACACCGTCGCCATAAACGGTGACACCCTCGCCGGGGGCTGTCTGTCCTGCCACGTAGAGGTTATGTGAGAACACGATGCGGCTCGTAATGTTGATGACACCGGCCACGTCGAACACCACGATGCGGTTGGGCTGGCTCACAGCATCGCGCAGCGAGCCTGTGCCGGAGTCGTTGAGGTTGGTCACGTGGTACACCTTGCCGCCGCGACCGCCGGTTGCGAAGCGCCCCCATCCCTGTGCACCGGGGAATGCCAATTGCTGTGCGTTGGCTGCCACACTGCCTATGAGTAGCAGTAGGCCCATGATAAGTCCTTTAGTCTTCATACTTTTTTCTTTTGATTTGCAGTAGTTGTCTATTACAGCGTGCAAAGTTACTAAAAGTTAGCGAAAAGACAAAATAGTTGCTGTTTTTTTTACTGCTGCTGCGTCAAAAACACAGCTGAGGATGCACGTAGGCACTCCCCCACCCTGTCAGTGGAGAGGAGTGCCTACGAAATCCGAGTCAACTATCTGTTAGAAGTTCTTCCTGACGCCCTGCCACTCGGGGAACTTCATCTTCAGGTATTCATCGTCGAGGAAGAGGGCAGATTGGCCCACCTTGCCCTTCAGCTGCCAGTCAAGCCATTTCACTACGGCCTTGGCATAGTTGCCTCCATGCTTCTCGTAATAGGTGCCGCTGTGGCCATCTTTCGAGTTCAGCATCACCACGGGAATGTTGTCGGCTATTCGCTCGTAGTCTTTCTGCGCATTGGCGTAGGCAATGTCGCCAGGACCGCCAATCATGTAGAACATCGGTGTGTGAAGGTTCTTCAGGCTCTCCTTCGTCGCACCCATCATCTCCATGTCGCCGATGCCAGAGTTCAGCATCACACAGGTCTTGATGCGCGGGTCGTAGGCCACGCCCAGCACCTGCGCACCACCGCACGACTGCCCCATGGCTGCTACGTGGTCGAGCGCTAGACAGTGGTAGTATTCCGAGCCTTGTGCTGCATTCTGCTCGGTCAGCCAGTCGAGCACCTCTAACAGCATCTTGGGGTATGTCCTGAACTGCGGGGCGGCGGGCTGCTGCTTCTTATTCTTCTTGGCTCGCTTCGCAGCCTCCTCGCGCTGCCTGGCCTGTTGCTCCTGCTGAGCCAACTTCTCCTCTGCCGTCATGGGCAGTATTTTTTCGCCGTTAGCCATAATGACCTCACCCTTGGTTTCGGGATATGCCGACTTCAGCACGCCGCGCCACTGAGCCATTACATCAGCCTCGTCGTAGGGGCCAATGGCTGCTGCCACATAGCCGTAGGATGCCACTTCGCTCAACAGCAGGCGCATCTCCACATTATTATTAAAGCAGGCACCGTTGGCATAGACAATGACGGGCAGGGCACCCTGACGGGCCACCACTTCCTTCAGGTTCTGCGGACGATACACCGTGAAGCCGGGGCAGGAGGCATCGCCTACCACTTCTGATTTGAATGGTCCCGTGCCCCCTTCTTCCACTACTTGCTTATTCACTGTCTGGCCATTAGCCAGCTCCATACCTGCGATGACCATCATCGCTGCCATGATTAATCTCTTCATACTTATAGTCTTTTATTAGCAATTAATGTCCTCATGCATTTTTAATAGTGCAAAGATACGAATAAGCAATCAAAAAGCAAAAGAAAATCGTCTTTTCTTTTGTAATTCACTCGCTTATTCGTACCTTTGCGCGCGATTTTTGAAAAGCGTAATCTAACATGGCCATAACGAGTGAAAGACCCGGCTACTCATTGAAACGACAGCTGCGCGTACTCACCATCCCGGTATTCATCGAGATGGCGCTAGTGATGCTGCTCGGCGCCGTCGACACCGTGATGCTGAGCCGCTATAGCGACAACAGCGTGGCCGCCGTGGGACTCGACAATCAGCTCATGTCGCTCGTCTTTCTCGTTTATCAGTTCTTCTCAATGGGGGCAGCCATCCTCTGTGCGCAGTACATCGGTGCCGGACTGCGCAAGCGCCTGGTGCAGGTGGTGGGCATGGCGCTGGTGGTGAATCTGATGCTCAGCCTTACTATCAGCGCCCTGCTCTTCTTCTATGCCGAACAGCTGCTGCAGTTGATGGGCCTGCGCCCTGAGCTGATGGGCGACGGACTGGTGTATCTGCGTCTTACGGGAGCGCTGTCGTTTTTCCAGGCGCTGTCGCTCACGTTCTCTGCCTCACTGCGCAGTGCCGACAAGGTGATATGGCCCATGGTGGTGACAGGCATCGTCAACGTGCTGAACATCTTGGGCAACTACTGCCTGATTTTCGGTCACTGGGGTTTCCCGCGGCTGGGCGTCGAGGGAGCCGCCATCGCCACCGCCGTCAGCCGGGCCATAGCCATGGTGCTGCTTGCCGCCATTCACTTCCGCGTACACATACCGCGATTCCACATCAAATACTTCCGACCCATCCCCTGGCAGGAGCTGCGCAACCTGCTCTACATAGGCATACCCGCCATGAGCGAGAACATATCATACTGCCTGTCGCAGGTGGTCATTACCTACTTCATCAACAAAATCAGTAATGAGGCACTGGCGGCCCGCGCCTACTGCCACAACATCATCATGTTTGTCTACCTCTTCTGCCTCAGCATTACGCAGGGCGGCGACATCCTTGTGGGCCACCTCGTGGGCCAGCGCCGACATCAGGCGGCCTACGTGCTGGGCAACTACTTCTTTCGCTGGTCGATGATTATCACGCTCACCGGCTCGGCTCTCCTGGCACTCTCAGGCCGCAGCATACTCAGCGCCCTGACCGACAATACGGAGATAGTGGCCATGGGCGTGTGGGTGCTTGTTGTAGACTGGTTCCTCGAAATAGGACGCACGTCGAACATCTTTGCAGGCAGCACTCTGCGAGCCACGGGCGATGTGGTCTATCCCTTCGTTGTAGGTGTCATCTTTCAGTGGACTATCGCTGTTGGCCTCAGCTACGTCATCGGCATCCCCCTAGGCTACGGCCTTGTAGGCATGTGGATAGGCTTTGCGCTCGACGAGAACGTGCGCGGCGTCATACTCCTCCGCCGGTGGAGGTCAGGCAAGTGGCGCAACAAAGGGTTCACGTAGCCATCGGCTCTCGAATCATAAAAAAATGCACCACAGCTGTGCATAAAAAAACAAGATTTTTTGGCAGAATTGTTTTTTTTTACTATCTTTGCCCCCAAGAAACTACAATTAAGAACCACTAAACACAAAAAAACATGAAAATGAAGAAGTTTTTCGGCACTATGGCCATGGCAGCCCTCGTGGCAGGCACTCCCGCAACGTTTACCAGCTGCGATGAGGATGACGTAAACACCATCATCGAGATTATTGACGCCCTGCTCACCACCGACGACCTCAACGGCACCACATGGGCCAACTACCAGACTGCTGGTGGCGAACAGTACATTGCACTGCTCATTGGCTTCGGCAACGGACAGGTGGAACTGTACGAGGACAGCTACACAGACAGCGAGGGCAACGCCAAGCTGCAGAGCGGCACCTACACCCTCGACACCACTAACAACACGCTGACGCTGACCCTCGACACCGGCACGCGCCGCTACACCATCACCGAGTTTACCAAAGGCTCTTCGATGACCATCACCTCAGGCAACAAGACCATACGACTCGTTCCCTACACCGCACAATAATCACAGAGGGTTATGACCATCTATACGCTCACTTCCGACCTCCGCGACGAAAAAAGCGTGGAAGCCGTCACTAAGGAATTTCTTAGCAGTCTTGATATCAACTACGAACTGAGGAATGACTTCACCGACTACGGAAGCCACGCCCTTGACGTCATCTTTATACGAACGGGAGGAACGGAAGGCATCTTCAAAAAGCTGCTGCCCGAACTGCAGAAGAACAGCAAGAAGCCTTTCTACATGCTCGCATCGGGTAAGGGCAACTCGCTGGCTGCAGCTATGGAGATACTCTCGTTCATGCGCCAGCAGGGCATTGTGGGAGAGATCATCCACGGCGATGCCGAATACATAGCCTACCGTCTGCGACTTCTTGAACAAGTGGCCAAGGCCAAGCAGACACTTGCCACCTACCACTTTGGGGTCATCGGTCAGCCTTCCGACTGGCTCATCAGCAGCGGTGTAGACTATGAAGAGGTGAAGCGACAGACAGGCATCACCATTACCGACATTCCCATGCAGGAATTGATGGAGGCACTGCCTGCCAATAAAAGCATCTATGCCGCATTGAGAACTCTTATAGAGCGGTACGGCCTGCAAGGCTTCACGCTGCGCTGCTTTGAACTGATCAGTGCCATTCAGGACACTGGTTGCCTGGCCTTGGCACACCTCAACTCTGAGGGGCTGGTGGCAGGCTGCGAGGGCGACATTCCCTCTATGATAACTATGGCCATCGTGCGCTCACTGCTGGGCATCTCAGGATTCATGGCCAACCCCAACACCATTAATCCCGAGACGGGCGAGACACTCTTTGCCCACTGCACCATACCGCTCGACATGGTGGAGCGCTATGAGCTGGACACTCACTACGAGTCAGGAATAGGCACCGGCGTGCGTGGCTTCATGAAGGAAGGCCCAGTCACTATCTTCAAGGTGTCGGGCGACTTGAAACGCCACTTCATAGCTGAAGGACGTCTGAAGATGAACCTCGCACTGCCCAACATGTGCCGCACACAACAAGTGATACAGCTCAACGACCGCAGCCAGGCCGCCTACTTCCTCAACGACCCCATAGGCAACCACCACATCATCGTTCCTGGTCACCGCAAGGAACTGTTCGAGGAAATACTTCGATAACAGGCGCTGAGGAAGCCCGTAGCCCTTCCCTCCCCTTCAGGGGAAAGGCACGGGTTCTTGCACCACACCTCAATATGTAAAAAACGGAAAATGTAATGCAACACGTGCAACACGTGCAACACAGCGGTTTTACGGGGGTTTTGAGAGATTTGTAAAGAAAAACTCTGCTTAGACACCCCTGCTACACCTGCTGCACACTTGCAGGGAGAGTGTGCAAAAACGAACCGTCTCCGCGCTTCACAGCGCAGAGACGGGGGAAAACAATGAAATCAATTGCAGTAACCGAAGTGTTTACAAGGTGTAAAGAGAAAATGAGGTTAAAACAGTGGTCCGCTGCCCATGCAGCTGGTGGTGGTGAGCGCAGTCACTGCCGCAGTAATCATGGCCGATAGAATCTGCCATATTCGCATCCAAGTGTTTCCAGAGAGATTGAGTTTGCCCATAGTTTCGAAGTTTAGAAGTTTATGAGTTTATGAGTTTATAAGTTTGGAAGTTTATGAGTTTATAAGTTTGGAAGTTTATAAGTTTATGAGTTAGTGACGGCGCGCTAACGGAGCCCGTAAGTCGAAGGGGCTCTCTGCGCTTCGTCAAGACCTTAGTGTAATCATAATAACTAATAACTAATAACTAATAACTAATTAGGAGGGCGAGAAATTTTTCTGCGGAGACTCCGCGTGAAAAAATCTCGCCCTCACGTGTTTACGGACGGTCGTCGCCCTCGTCGTCGTCGCCGCTAGAGCCGGTGCTCAGCTGGGCTTCGCCACGGCGCACGGCCAGCGCCAGGTCGGTGTACTCGAGCAGGGCATCCTGAGTGAGCTCCTTGCGGGTGACCTCGCCGGTGGCCACGGCAGTCAGCTTCACGCACTTCACGTGCTTGGTCAGGTCGTAGTGCTCGGCATCCTGTGCGCCCTTGCTCACGATGGCGGCCTTGAAGATGGCGAGGTCGCCAATCTTCACGGGCTGACCCAAGAGCATCAGTTCCTTG
>JAEEGG010001530.1_pt1 | contig 62401 bp, 53 predicted proteins | sample 9134161 | NCBI WGS metagenome assembly JAEEGG01 (sample SAMN16246543, study PRJNA631951) | gut metagenome | biome: gut microbiome; feature: rumen; material: CR-attached | host: Bos | place: Iran: Karaj | collected 2018-10
ATTTCTAACGATGCCTGCAAGATTTGAATCAGCAGACTCATATAATTCCTTAGAGAAATCGTTAAAAGTTACTGTAAAGTCATCAAGTTTTTCAAGATCAACGATAGTAAATGTGCATTCATTCTCCTGCTCAGCCTGAGCACATTCATCATAGAAGCTGTCTGTTATAACCTTTCCGAGCTCACCACCGTCTGCACCGGTATTTTCTGCCAGGAAGTTTGCTATAGAAGTATAATCCCAGCCTGATCCGGGCTCAGTCTCCTGTGAACCATAGAAATATCTAGCATAGGTTGCAAGCATATTTGCAGTCTCAAGTGTACCCATAAGACAGCAGTCAAAACCGATAAACTCAAACTTGTCATCCATGTTTTCATAAACTGCTGAAAGAGCTGCGTTAATCTCTGCCAATGAAAGTGAATCACTGTCATTAAGCTCATCAAAGCAAGCGCCGTTTATGGATCCGCTGCCATGATTCCAGAAAACAACACCCATCTTCTCAGCAGGGAAGTTTTCAACACCCCAGCTTAAGAACTCATAAAGAGTATCGGGATCACCCATATTACCAAGCTCTACAGAATCAGCAAGCTGAACGTCATTGTTCTGTACAACCCAACGCTCTGCTACTGAAGCATCAAAAGCTTCATTCATCCATTCGCTGGTACCGCCTGTCTGGAGTACGAATCTAACATTGTCACTGCCTTCGCCTTCAAGCATCTGCTGTAAGTCACTTGTAGCTGAGCCCTGGCCGCTGCTCTCAAGATCAGTACCGCAAAGGTATACGAAAATAGTCCATGTGCCTTCATCACCCATAGCGTTGCTCTTTTTCATAGCACGGCTGATTGAAAGCTTACCATCTGAATTGTTTACAGACATCTTGAATGCTGCAGGAGCCTTATCGGTATCCTCGGGAGCATCTGTAACCTCAGGTTCATCCTCTGTACCGGTTACTTCTTCAACAGATGTGGGTTCAGGAGTGGTCTCCTGCTTTGTTTCCTCTTTCTCAGCAGGCTTAGTCACCTCTGCTGTAACCTCAGGTGTTGTAGTTACCTGATTGTCATCTTTCTTTTCAGACTCTTTGCCTGAACATGCGGTCATAGCCATAACCGCGATTGCAAGAATTACTGCAATAATCCTTTTTTTCATAAAACTCTTTTTGCCTCCTAAAAACTATATTGTTCTTAATATCATTAAGAAACCTCATGTATAATATAACAATTGTTTTAAAATATCAACTAACTAAAAGTTAGTTTTTAAAAAACACCTACCATCAATTCTGGCAGGTGTTCCATATTGTAATATATACTATACCGTTATTTCCCAACCTTTTTTAACATCTTATATTCCTTGATCAGAAGTTTTCTCTTAGATGTGCATCCGTTATAAAACCTTATAGCAAAGCCAACCGGGTACATCCATGGCCTGTTCTTAACTATAGGCACCTTGTATGTCATGGTCTTTAAGTCTGGGAATACACGTTCCCTGAAATATGCCCATTTAGACTTCTTGCCGGCTTTACGGTAAACATTTTCTATCTTATGCCTGATGGAGTTGTCCTCATTACCGTAAGTACCGGAGAAATAATAGTAATCCAACAGCTTTCGTTCATCTTCTGTCAGTTTCGAATCAAGCCAATCTGTATTGAGAAACTTTACATCATCACTCTTGCCATTTGTAAATATCTTTAAAGCTAACTTTCTCCTCTTCCTTTCAAAACCGGCTATGCCCAGTTTCTTCATCTCACCTATAATATAAGTAAAATCAAGGCTGTCTTTCTTAGCTTTAAGATATATATAGCAGTCCAGCAAGCTCCTGATACCCGTACCTCCGGCACTGAAATGCTTATACTCATGAGCGGTCAGATAAATATAGAAATCCTCATCTGATAAGTGGTATCCATACCCAGTACCATCATCCTTTATCAGTCTTTTATTAACATCCGCATAATACTCCTGCATCCGTTCATCACTAAAGGCTCCAAACAACTTCCTGTGGATCTCAAAGTTACAGACAGGCTCCTTGTAGTAGCAGTCATGATTACCTTCGCCAAAATGCTCGGACTTAAAACCCATGCCTTTGAGGATATCTCTAACCTCTGCAGTCCTGGTCTCATCCATCAGGATATCATGGTCGGACATCTCCCTCATACCGAATGAAGGATAAAAGTCCTTAAGCACAGTACCCTTTAATGGCATATGCCATATGCCTAAGTCATCCATCCGGCTAAACAAAGCTGCCATCTCAGCATCCATCAGGCCCACTTTACGCATAGCCTTTGCCTTGGCCTGCGTAAAAGAAGGATCATATATACCGACAGATTCAAGTGCATATGCTGTAACAGCAGTCAGCTGGTGATGTTGTGCTGCTTTAAAAAGTAGATTTATATCAATATCTTTTATATGCTCTGCATCCGGTTTAATTTTATTCACAGCGCAGTATGAAAGCCAAACCAGATCATCAAATATCTTTCTTATCTTTACTTTTTCCAATTTCTTTTCCTTATGATTTTCTAAATATGCGTTTTAAAAAGGTTAATCCCCTAAGTATAAAGGCTCTGACAGGAAACAAGCTGCACCAGCAGAATACATATAGTGTATACCACCATCCACCAAGTTTCTTTTCCTTACCGTCCCTGATAATAGCTGTCAGCACTCCTAAAACATGCCTGTCGGTTATACCATATTCTCTGTTCCACCTGTTATCACCGCATATGACATATTCATTGTTCCTGACTTTCAGTACACGGTGCAGAACATAGTTCTTACCTCCATCCCGCTTATACAGGGCTATATCATACTTGTTAAGCTTACTGGTCGTACTGTTCTTTGGCAGTTTATCCCAGACAGCAGGCTTTTCTATCACGAGCAGGTCCCTGCCCTGTTTGATCATAGGCATCATGGAATCACCGACATTGGAATATATCAGTCTGCCATCCCTGTTTAACAGTTCACTAAGACTCGTTTTATTCATCAAGTGCCCCTATTTTCCTAAGCTCATTAATGGCTTTTTTCACATCACGCTCTATGGTATCCTTTGGAGCATCAAACATCTGCCCCATAGCGTCTATGATAGCTTCCTCGGTAGTATCCTTCTTTAACAGCTCCAGGATAGCACCAAGTGTCTTATTTCCTTTAACCAGACCCGAAAAACCCGCTCCACCTGCCGGTATGAGCAATGACTCACTACCTGCTTCGTGCGGTATAAATGCTTTCTTTAACTTCATTCCGTTCTCCTTATATAAAACCACTATGCTTTAAAAATCAACACCAAAGACTTGTCCTATATAGTATCACCATTAGTTACTCATAACTCCATACGAAAGTTCTGCCGAACTGATATCCATATTGCAGCACAATCTGTATAATCTAACCTGCATCCTGTCTATCAGCGAAAGTGTCTTCCTCATAGCATCCTGATCTGCCGGACGGTAAACCTGTTGCAGAAGCATCGGGTATGCCTCACTTTTAGTAATCTCAACTATATTATTCTCAGCACTACGCTCTAATAAGCATATACAATTTAATGGTACAGAAATATTATTGTTTAAGTTGTGCTTACCGGCCCAGGGAGTACCATACACTGTCAGATCACCATCAGGATTTACCCTGATCAAAGGCTTATCATCATTTACATAAACCACTCTTTCACCCAATAGTTTCTTCCATAGCCCGGCATGTGTACTTTTTCCCGTACCGCTTTTTGCCGTAAAAAGATATCCTTGTCCGTCAACAGCTATACATGAACCATGAAAAAGGAAAGTATCATAGGATGGCATATGCTCGGCTATCTTTCTGTATATTGCAAGGGACTCAAGATAGTCATCATCAAAATGCCTGACCGGTATGCCTTCTTTTATATCTTCCTGCTCAGATTTTCTGCGTTCATATTCAATATCTTCTCCGGTAATCTTAACCGTCATATCCGTAGACGTAAACTCTGTGATGTCATTTACAGATGCATTTCCTTCTGTTTTACTCGTACTTACAATGTACTCCCGGCAAAGCATCTCTGAATATGAGTACAGATTTATAATTCTTATTCTTTTATCAGCTAATTTTATATCAAACATTACTATACTTTCTGATTATATTAAGGTTTTACCCTCTTAAACTTCACAGTTTTAGGCAAACCTGACTTCTTTATGAGACTCTTCATAGTTTTGTACTGCTTTTTTGTCATCTTAAGCCTAAATGTGGCATCACTGCGTACACCATCGAAAGCGCCTTCTGCTATTTCGATTATATTGCTTCCAATCTCTATACTCTTCAGCTTCTTGCTGCCTGAAAAAGCTCCGGCTCCGATAGCAGTTATCTTAAATGTCTGACCTTCTATCTGAATCTGAGTAGGTATCACTACCTTTGATAAACTTGTCTTAAAGCTTGTAAGTACAAGATTTGTAGAACTATCCGTAGCATTCTTATACTTAATCTTTTGAGACTTGCCATTTTTATCTATCACTGTGACATTCAGCGATATCTTACCCGATTTATAAATCTTTCCTGTGATCTTTACTTTGTCACCATTTTCCGTAATGACCTGTGAATTAACACTCACTGTCTTAGTTATCTGCGGTGTTACTACAGGATCAGGTATAGTTGTAACTGTAGGCACCGGCGTATCCGTAACTATAGGACCAGGATTTACAGTTGCAGTAGGACTTGGTGTCTCAATAGCTGTAGGCACAGGTGTAGTCGTTGTAGTGGGCATCGGTGTAACTGTTGCTGTAGGTACAGGTGTTACTGTTGCAGTAGGCCTTGGTGTAACTGTTGCGGTCGGTACCGGTGTTGCAGTAGCCGTGGGCCTGGGTGTTGCTGTTGTAGTTGGTACAGGTGTTACTGTAGCCGTAGGCCTGGGTGTTGCTGTCGCCGTAGGTACAGGTGTTACTGTAGCCGTAGGCCTGGGTGTTGCTGTCGCGGTCGGTACCGGTGTTACTGTTGCAGTAGGTCTTGGTGTCGCGGTTGCAGTAGGTACCTGAGTGGCTGTAGGGCTCGGTGTTGCCGTAGCAGTGGGTACATGGGTTGCTGTAGGACACGGAGTTGCTGTCGGATCCGGTGTCACAGTTTGCTCTCCGGCATACACTATCTCTACTCCCGGAGCTGCCACTATAGTAACTCCCGAAGTATTGCTGATTATCTTCTTTAAAGAAGCTGCTCCGGTAAATGAATCATCATATACTAATACAACTGTATCCGGAATAGTTATAACCTCTATAGAATTGCAACCATTAAAAGCACCGCTCTCTATCTCTGCAACAGGTCTGCCTGACATAGTCGAAGGGATAACAATCTCTGTTTCCCTGCCGAGATACCCACATATAGATACATAACCATCATGAGAATGATAATAGAAATGCCCCGAAGAATATTTTGTTTCATCCTCAACAGCCTTCACTTCCGTAGCAAACTGAGGTAGATGAGTCATACACATTATTAAAACTATAGTCAATATCCAAGCAAAGATGCTCTTTTTTTTGTATTTTTTTAACACGTTCATTACCTTTTACTCCTAATTTTGATGACGTTTTATTATAAATCACTTTATACAAAATATCAAGTAACTAAAAGTTAGTTTATTAAAAACACCCGAAACCATTTTTAATGATCTCGGGTATTATATAATCTACTTATTTTGTCTCTAATTCTTGCCAATGCCTTTTTCAAACAACCTACATATTTAATTGAGGGAGCTTACACTTATCCATAATAACGTCATTATCCGTTACAAAGCACGTAGCATAAACATCCCATTCGTCAATATCACATGACAGGCACAGTGTTCTCAATTCAGGGTGCAAATCTATTCCAAGAAAACAATACAACCCCATATCTTCATCTCCGTAACCAAAAACTGCATCTGCTTTGTGAGCTTCAAAGAACTCTTTTCCTATAACTTCAACCAATCTATTAAACCCAATTTTCTTTTTTTCCATATTGACCTCCTACAAAAATGTTTATTAAAACACCCGAAACCATTTTGGATGATCTCGGGTGTAGTTTAGTTATAAAACTCAGATCTTATAAGTAGGATTGGTATTGGGATTGAGATTAGGATCTATCCAAGTTCCTGTACTTCCTCCGCCATTACCTGCACCAGATGTTGTAATAACATCCTCTGTCTCAAACTCGATTACTTCCATCTCAAGATCTTCATATTTCTCTTTCATTAGCCTAATCATCCTTTCAAAATTATTTTATCCTAAGTATTTTTGATTTACCACATCACTATAAATAGTATGTGTGTTTCCATTATTATCTGTATATACAAGGTATCCTCTTGCATACCAGGTTTCATTAAGTGCCGCATTTGTCTTTGTAAGAGTATATCTGTAAGAAGTGCCAGACCAGGAATCTCCAAATACATATGTAGCATTCTTATCATCAAAGTTGTTATTGCTGACAAGGTTCACATTATTTGTTAAGATTACTCCGGCTTTGACAATCTTAAAGCCCTCAGGAACTGTACTTAATGAAACAAATACAAGATTATTGCCTTCATTATACATTTCGATAATCTCGGTCATACCCTTTGCTTCAACCTCATCATCGATATCTACATAAACTGCTTCCAATGTCAGAGTTCTATCAACAAAGAACTCGAATCTTGTATTATAACAAACGATATTCGTCCCCTCTAACCAGTGACTAAACTTCTTACCTGATTCCGGTGAATTAGCTACTACCACAATCTTATCGTTCTGGTTGAATGTTCCGCCACCTGTACCATTTACTACAGTAATTGTATATGTTTTATTCTTTAATTCATATACAGGCCTTATGGTTACCGTCTTGCTCGAATTATTCAAGCCTCTGGTTATAGCTTTTTCAATGGTATCCAAAGATGAATCATATGAACCGTCTCCATCAAAATCCCAACCTTGAGGTGTATAGCCATTAAGTATAGGTAAACCAGGTATATTGGCTGTACTACCCTCTCCTAAAGCTAATTCTTTTCTTAATAAGACTTGGCCATATGCTGATTCAAATACAATCATAGCCTTATTATCAGCTACTGTATCGAATATAGCTGTGATTTCATCCGCGCCAGTAACTGTAAATGTATAACTCTTACTACGGCTTAAAACCATACCATACTTATTTTGCCAATAAGCAAATTTATCTCCATTGGTTTCAACTGTAATCTTCGAGCCAAGCTGATATTCTTTGGTTAAAATGGTATTATATGTTTCACTATTTATAGTAAAACTATCTCCACCCTTTATTATCAATTCCGCTTTGCCTAGTGGCTCATATACAGCCGTAAGGTCTTTATTCTCAGTTATTGTGAAAGTATATGAATTAGTCTTACATTTCTCAGTAGCTCCCTCATACCAGCCACTGAAATTATAGCCTTCTTTAGCGGGAGCAGTAAGAGTAACACTTGTTCCTATCAAGTATTTATTGAGCCAATTGCCTTGTATATTTACATCTTTGCCATCCTTATCAACAGGAGTAACAGCCACCGTGCACTTTGCAGGTCTAAGGTACTTACCTGCTATCTGCGCTTTCTGATCGTCGGTGAGATAGTTATCACCTGTCGCGTCAATACTTGCTACACTTGTTTCATCAGAGTAATTATTATAAATATCAAAGCTCTTTTCAAGCTTAACGTTTCCGTTATATGACGAAAATGAAATACAAGTTGTCGGTTTATTCCATCCAAGAGTTATTGTACCACCTGTTAAACCTATACCATGACCGTTGTCATTTGAATAATCCGTCTGACAGTCCTTAATAATAACATCACCGCTGCCACAATTTATACCGTAACAAAAATCTATCAAACCGCCGCCAAAAATATTTAGACTTCCGGCAGAACTATGCGACGTGCTACCAGTCGTTATTATTCCGTTGCCTTTGCTCTGACAGTATATTGTAAAATCATAAATGCCATTTATAGCCTCAAGGCCAAGTTCTGCATCATCACAAAGAATAAGTGTAGTATTGTCGGTAAGATTAACATCTGTGTCTATCTTCACCGCGCCCTGTGCAACCATAGTTCCGCTCCACTCGGTTGTATTTTCGTCTATAATGGTATAATCAGTAGTCTGGACGGGATTTCCATCTGCACCAATGTAGGTTATTGGCATCTGCTCAAACACTGCAGTAATAGTTGTATTAGCAGTTATAGTCACCTTATCTCCGGATTGCTTTATTATAGCATCAGCATCTCCGATCTTTACAGACCATCCTTTGAACGCTCTCCCTTCAGGTGCGGTAAAAGTGTTTTCCGGCAAGGTATACTCAGCATCCTTTTCAACACCAACATAATCCATGCTGCCTGTACCTTCACCTGCGTCAAAAGAAACCTTGTACTTAATCTTTACTTCAATGGTTTTCGGGTCGAAGAAATTCCACTTTGCAGCATCCGAGCCATCCACAACCTTATAGCTTACTGTATAGGTACCTGCATCTGTTGCGGTCGGGATGTCGTTGCTATAATTCGTCCCGTCCGTGCTGTATTGAATGTCAGCAAACCCGCAAGAACCTGCTGTTACAAGCTCCTGCACCGTACCATCATAGACCAGCCCCGTATTTACTGTCGGCTCAGTAGTAATGCCGCATACCACCGTGCCACCGGTCTTTGTGAATTTTGATACATCGCTTACGGGGACATTGCCCGACCCACCGCTGATGCTGACATATCCGCCTGCCACGGTCATTCTTTCACGTTCATATCTCACAAAACCGACACCGGAATTTCCACTGCTGGCGATGATGACATTGCCGTTGTTTATGGTAACCTGACTATCATCGATATAGACGGCAGGTTGCGAGGTGCTGCTGAAACTAATATTGCCGCCATTAATGGTTAGTAACGAAGAATAGACATCAATTCCATTGTAGTTTCCTGTATCAGATACCGTCATACTGCCCATGTTTTCGCCAAGGCTCTGGCTGTATATTGTCAGTGAAGATAAACTACTAAAATATATACAACGGCCTATTGTCAATTTCGCTCCATCTGCAAGAATGAGATGGACCGTGCCAGCAAAATGAAGAGAGTTTGTCAGACTAACATTACCGTCTACATAACACCACACTTCCAAATTGTTACCACCAAGATCTACTCTGGAATCCGAAGATGATATCGGTGTTGCTTCATGGCTTTGTAGATTTCCCGAGGCATCGAGGTAACTGATCGTGGGCGGCTGGATAGTAACCTTAACCGTCTGTGCATTTACTTCATTCCATGTTTCGCCGCTGTACACTTTGTAATAAACGTTATAGGTGCCTACGGCCGTTGCGGCCGGAATATCCTCTGAATAGTTCCTGTCATCGAGGCTGTAAACCATCGTCCCGTAATTCGTAGAGCCCTTCTCTATAAGTTCCTGCTCCTGTCCGGTATATGTCAGTGTCTTTGGCGTTGGTGCAATCACTGTTGGCATATATTTAATGCTAGTCTGAGTAGCATAAGGTCCATACGCATACCATGTTTCGCTACCGTCCACCTTGTAATAGATAGTGTAAGTACCAACCTCTGTTCCCCTTGGAATTTCAGATGAATAGTTTATGTTGTCGAGGCTGTAGGTAAACGTACCGTAATTCGTAGAACCTTTAGTTACAAGTTCCTGCGCCTGTCCGGTATATGTCAGTATCTTCGCCGATGGTGCTATCATAGTAGGCATATTTTTGATGCTAGCCTGAATACTATAAGGTCCAAACGCATTCAATGTTTCGCTACCGTCCACTTTATAGTAAACGGTATAGGTGCCAATAGCCGTTGCCTTCGGAATATCCTCTGAATAGTTCGTACCGTCAAGGCTGTAGGTCATCGTCCCAGGATTCGAAGAGCCCGCCGTTATAAGTTCCTGCTCCTGTCCGGTATATGTCAAATTCATCGGTGTTGGTACCGTCACCGTAGGGTTTACCTTAATGTAACCATCATTAAGCGTTAGAGTGCCCCCAACCGGTTTTATCGTGATATATTCACCGACGGCTTTAGAATTACTACCACCATTGATAATGACGTTGCCGTTATTAACGGTCAAGGTTGCTGGACAGTCCTTGTAACAGGATATACCTTCCCAACCACTTTCGGCAGTAATGGTTATCTCCCCACCATTAATGGTCATGTTCAAATCATTTTGATAGGAAAAAGATGCTCCTGGCTGTCCCGTCGATGTCACCGTCATTTTTCCCATATTAGAGCCAAGACTCTGGCTGAAAATATTAAGATAATTGCCAGAAACAACAAGTCCATAATAACCTGAACCATTAACATTCAGGTGCGCTCCGTCTGCGAGAATGAGGTTGATCTTGCCCATTGTTTGCATACTCTTCGGCGCATCGACATTACCCGTTACCACGAACCATAAATCTGTATCTCTTTCTTCGTCAGTAGTACCCCAAAGATTCAATGTTTTTGTTGTTGAGGTTGATATTACCTTAGCTGTGACACTCGATTCCTGCCCATTGGCATCAATGTATGTGACAACCTGTTGTTCTTGATCTGCATGAACCGATATACTTCCCGGTATCACAAGTATGATGCCGATAATGAGAGCTACCGCTGCCATAAATGACATGACGTTCTTTACCAGATGCTTCTTTGTCTTCATCTTTTTTCTCCTAATAATATTACTTAACTATTTATGACATTCTGGGCAAAGAAAAGCATCTAAGGATTCTTCACTTTGCTCAGAATTACACAAAACAACATTTTGTATTATAAAGTACTTTATTTTATATTTCAAGTAACTAAAAGTTAGTTATATAAAAAAATCACACCCAAAATCAAATGTGATTTTAGGTGCAATTCTATCTTTTGTCTTAAAATTTAACTTAATAAAAATTTCAATTGTCTAAATACAATTGCTTGCTTTCAAATAATTATATCAAATTTTATAAATCGGATTGGTATTGGGGTTGAGATTAGGATCAAGCCAATTAGTACTTGCTCCGCCATTACCTGCACCACCAGAGGTTGTTATAACATCTTCTGTCTCAAACTCAATTACTTCCATCTGAAGCTCTTCATAATTCTCTTTCATTGTCCTTATCATCCTTTCCTAATTTAATTACTTTGATATGTCATTGAGTCTACATCACTGTAAATAGTGTGAGTGTTACCGTTCTTATCAGTATATACTAGGTATCCTCTAGCATACCAGGTTTCACCATTTATTACATTTGTCTTTGTAAGAGTATATCTGTAAGAAGTGCCTGACCAAGCATCTCCAAATACATATGTAGCTGTCTTATCATCAAAGTTGTTGTTACTGATAAGATCTGCATCATTTGTTAAGATAACACCTGCTTTGACAATCGTAAAGCCTTCAGGTACCGTACTCAATGAAACAAATACCAGATTATTGCCTTCATTATACATTTCGATGATCTCGGTCATGCCAGTTGCTTCAACCGCCACGTTATCATCTACATAAACAGCAGTCAATTTCAGATCTCTGTCAACAAAGAATTCGAAACTTGAGTTGTAGCATACAACTGTACCAGCTCCATCTTTCCAGTGACTGAATTTCATATTAGCTTCCGGAGGATCTGAAACAACCGTTATCTTTTCATTCTGGATGAATGTTCCACCGCCTGTACCATTTTCAACAGTAATTGTATATGTTTTATTCTTTAATTCATATACAGGTCTTATGGTTACTGTCTTGCTTGAGTTATTTAAGCCTCTGCTAATAGCTGCCTCAATGGTATCCAAAGATAAATCAAATAAACCATTTCCATCCAGATCCCAACCTTTAGCTGTATAGCCGTTAAGTATAGGTAAACTGGGTATATAGGCTGTACTACCCTCTCCTGATGCTAATTCTTTTCTTAATAAAACCTGTCCATATGCAGATTCAAATATAAGCGCTGCCTTATTATCCTCAACTGTATCGAATACAGCTGTGATCTCATCCGCACCTGTGACTGTAAATGTATAACTCTTACTACGGCTTAATACCATACCATACTTATTTTGCCAGTATGCAAATTTATCTTCATTGGTTTCAACTGTAATCTTCGAGCCTAACGGATAATCTGCAGTTATTTCAGTACTCTTCGATTCTCCATTTATAGTGAAGTCACTGCCACCGTATATTTTCAAGCTTGCACTACCCAGTGGCTTATAAACTGCCAAATATGAGGCCTCAGCATCTACAAGAGGTTCCCATTTATTTGTTGTACAGATTGCATTCAACGGATCAAAGTTTGTTTCGGTCGAAGCAAACCAGCCTACGAAGTTATATCCTTCGACATGTTTTGCATCAAGTACAGCGTTTGTACCGTACAGATAAGAACCTGTGCCTGTGATATTCGCAGTTAAACTAGTACTACCGTTTGTGTCCCTTGGCGTTACATAGATATTGTACGACATAGGAATGAGTGTCTTACCGTTAAGCTCTGACGAATCAGTTAAGGTTCCACTGTACTCATCTGTTCCGTCTGTCGTCATAGGTTTTTCAAATATCACCTTTCCACTGTAGGAATTTACCTCTATGCTATCGGTCGCTTTTGTCCACCTGAGGTAAATTGTATTATTGGCACATATGGCAATATTTGTACAATCTGAAAAGACATTACCGCCGTTGATTGTTATATTATTAGCATCTATACCATGTGAACCTGTCAATGATATGTCTCCACCATCAAAGATAACATTTGTAGCAAAGATGCAATATCCATTTAGACCATGAAGATATATATTACCTCCATAAAAAGATAGTGTTTCAAAACAGCTAATAGCATCACCCGTATTGGAAACACTAAATGTTCCAGTTCTGGCTGTTTGAATATAAACAGCCATGTTTTTAGAGACATCACCTAAGATGCTACCATTAACAATTTTCAATTTGCTATCATCACATAGGATGATATTGGTGTCTCCAATGACATAAACATTTTTCCCGTTAATCGTCACCTCACCCTGCACAACCATTGTTCCGCTCCACTCGGTTGTATTTTCTTTTATAATGGTGTAATCCGTAGTCTGAATAGGATTTCCGTCTGCACCAATGTAGGTTATCGGGGCAATTCCTTCTAATTCTGCTATAACAGTAACATCCTCTGCAGGCATTGTGAAATTATAAACACCCTCAGTAGGGGTTATCTTTATACCATTGTACTTTACGCTCTTAACAGCATATCCTTCATTGGGTGTAACAGTTAGAAAGATATTCTCATTTTCAAATACTTTTTCGTCAGCGTTGGTGGTAACTGTACCGCGTGCTTTGTAGCACGCTATCGTAACACTGTGTGCACTGGCAGGAGTAAGTGTTACCTTATTAAGTGCCTTAAGTGTATCGGAAGGTGTATTGTGATCATAAGTATTCGTACCATCTGTAAAGGCCATGTTTTCCGCTATACTTACTGTCGAATCGGAGAGAAAAGTTTCAGAATAAATATAGTCTGTCGCCTTTTTGTAGCCTAAAGTAATTCCATACTCCGAAGAAATACTTCTTGCGTCTCTTTCTTGGCCTTCCAGATGTATCTTACCGCCGTTTATTCTACACTTTCCACCTATTATCTCTAATGGTTTATTCGAATACCAAGCTTTCATTGAGATATTTCCGTCATTTATCGTGAAACAATCCTTTGTAGGATCTGTCCCGGTAATATAAGTTATATAACTATCCCAAATTCCGCCGTTAATTGTAAGCGAACCTGTTATTATCACCGAAAAATCAGAAGCTTTCAAATCTAACTTTATACGTCCAGTTCCTTTGTTCTGCCCGTAAACGCAGAGGTTTGTATAAGTATCACATTCCAACGAACAAGCACTCTCAAGTCCTTGTATAAATAAATTGCAATCATCAACGAGTATAATATTTACATTTCCACTCGGTTTCAAAGTATTATTAACTGTCAGACTTATCGAGTTTACCACATACCAGCCTTCCGTAAGCTCCGTCTGTGATTCATTAAGAACTGTATAGTATTCAACTGTCTTCTGCGTGCCATCAGCATCTATGTAAGTTACCGGCACCTTAGGTGCATCAAACACCGCAGTAACTGTAATATTGCTTGCAGGCATGGTAAAAGTATTATCAATTACAGGAATTAAATTTCCATCAGCATCCCTGACAGCAAATGTTATAAGCCCATAGCCTTCATCAGGTGTAGCGGTAATAGTTACAGTATCACCGTAATGTGCTGTATCTGTATCTGAATTTACATCGTTAACTTTAGTGATCACTGTACCGTGTACATTCGATTTGGTGATAGTGTAGTCAATTAGTTCAAACTCTGCTGTAACCGTAACGTCACCAGCGGGCATTATAAACGAGTATACGCCATCGGCAGGAATAATAACTGTATCGTCATATTTAATGCTCTTTACGGTAAATCCTTTTGCAGGTTTGGCTGTAACGGTCACTGTCGAGCCATCGGGATAGTAAACTGTCTCACCAACTGTAACGCTGTCATCTGCACTTATAGTTATAGATCCATTCGCTGTATCAGATGTCGTTATCTTACCGATAACCTTTTCTACACTTCCGTTACTTTTATCAGTATCAGTAACTGTAATACCGGGAAGTCTGTAGAATTTACCAATATATTCTCCACCGTTTGAATACGTGTATATATTAGCACCGGTAGTTGCAGTATTACCAGAGATTGTACCATTGGTCATTATGAATGTACCATATCTAACATAAACTCCGCCACCACTATCTCCTGCAGTGTTACCTGACACAGTTCCTCCATTCATTACAAACGTACCTTCAACAGAAACACCACCACCATCATTACTTACAGTGTTTTTAGAAATAATACCATCATTCATAATAAATGTGCCTGCAGCTAAAACGCTACTTGACATTGCCTTGTTATTTATGATTCTTCCACCATTCATTGTAAAAGTGCAGTAGTCATTAACATATACGACACTACATTCCGAATCACAATAATTACCAACAAGAGTGCCATCTTCTATAGTAAGGGCACTACCTACTTTACTGCCATAATTGCAGGCAAGTACTATGCCCCCATTAACAGGGCATAAACCGGTTATATAACCGCCAGTCACTTTAATACACGTTTCACTCTCATTTCCTTCATTAGAAACAGAATAGCCACGTCCATTATCGTCAAGGGTTATATAATACTCTCGGTTGCTTCCTTTGTATGTATCGGTAATAGTCAATTTATTTCCAGCTTTTACCATTATATAATTTAAATTAAAAACAAGTTTTCCATGATTATCTTCATGTTTATTATAATCTCCCCTAATTCCATAACCGTTAAGGTCAATCACAACATTTTCATCATTTATTTCAAATTCATTTGATATTATAATACAACTGTTAAGTTTTACAGTGGTAACACCATTTTCAGTTGTAACTGTTGCGATTGAGGGGTCTGCGTTTTCTTTCAGGTAGTTCCAGTCTCTGATATCACACTCTTGAATTGTATTTATTTTCTCAAACTCCGCTGTAACAGTAACGTCACTTTCAGGCATTGTAAATTTATTGTCTGTAACAGTAATTTGTGTGCTACCAGCCAATACCTTAAGCGACGAAAGACGATAGCCGTCTTCGGGTGTTACGGTTAGAGTGATTGTTTCAAACTTTTTCGAGCTGGTCTTATTTGCTGTAACCGAACCATGTTCAGTCGAAGCAAAATTAATGTCGAACATTAATTCATGACTCGAAGATACAGTTACATCGCTATCTGGCATAGTAAATGTTACGGTGTAGGTATTATAATTTGTTATACTATCAGAAATTTGGGGGGCTAATGCAATATCTGTAATAATGTGTTTTGGAAGGGGCGAAAATTTAATTGTTATCTTATCCCCATATTTAGCTATTAAAGAATTTTTGTTTATGTTTATAAGTTTTCCATCTCTCTTAACAGTAATTTCATAATATGCATAAGTAGATTTATTAGTGATATTAATTCTATGTCCATCATTAGGCTCAAAGGATACTACAACTTCTAAATAAGAGGCAACTGTTGCAAGCAGTTGATACGTATTATCACTTTTCTTAGATAGAACACCCTTTTGTTCACTTCCATCATGAAATACTCGTATATCACCTAAACAATAACCTTCATATGGTTCAACAGTAATAGTCGTATTATTACCATCAGTATTTAAACCACCTTCAAGCATTACAGTAACAGAGTTATTGCCCGAAGTTGCGGTAATTTTTCCACCATCACCATCATTAGCAATCCTAAATGTAACATCATAGTCTGCAGCCCTTGCTGATACAGACATTCCCGGCAGGAAGTCGAGTTTTGACAATAAGCAGATGCTTAAAAGCATTATCACCGTAGCAGCAATAGTTGACAAAAAATTCCTTTTTAGTTGTTTCATACTTTTCACCCTTTCTATTTACTATGGCATTCTGAGGAAAACCAAGGATTTTTGTTCTCCCAAGTAAAGATTCTTTGCTTTACTCAGAATGACACAAAACAACATTATGTATTATAAAGTACTTTTTTTAAGATTTCAAGTAACTAAAAGTTAGTTTTTTACATAAAAATACCCGAAATCTATACGATTCCGGGTATTTTATATATATTAAGTATATTTATGTTATCGTATCCTTCCGCCACAATGAGGGCAATTGTTCACTGCCCATGCTCCACGGCGATACATATGTTTGTCACAGTATGGGCATTTATTATATTTCGAGAAACAGATAAATACAAGAAAAGCCACAACAAACACTATCAGAAATATGCATGCTATCATATCATCTATATCAAGCAGATCCATAAGTTTTTCGGAAGCCAATAAAACTATGAGAGCTATTACACAAACTATTATACTTACAACTCTTCTGTGGCCGGCTTCCTTTACCATTTCACTCTCATATCTTGATTTTTCTCTTTCTCTGTTTCTGATATTCTCTTTTATTTCATTAATATCAAACTCATGCCCACAGAATGGGCATTTTTCAATGTCTTCTTTTAATTGTTCCTGGCATTTTGGACATGTAATGAACATTTTTTCTCTCCAATCTTATAAAAATATACTATCAGAATCTCTATTGTTTCCTGATACATATTAAAATTATCACAAAATACTTTTTCAGTAAAGTGACATGAGTGCAAATTACAGTGCCTTATGTTTACTAATATTACAAAAATACCCGAAACCAAATGTCTCGGGTGTAAAAAACTATGGTCTGTATGTTTTTAACTTGTTTTCCATCTCGAGTACCTCACCGGCCTTTAAGGCTCCGGTTTTTAGGTACTGTTCAAACATAGCCGGAAATGATCCGGAAAACAGCTTGTCAAGGAGTGCTTTTATCTCTATCTCCTGTATCTTCTGCTTTGATACGATGGCCCTACACATGAATCCGGGCTCCTGGCGCTCTACGGCACCTTTGTCTATCAAGCGCTTGATCACGGTGTAGGTTGTGTTTTTCTCCCAGCCTACATACTCCTTTATGATCTTTGCTATATCTTTAGCAGCGAGCAGCTTGTTGGACCATAAAAGCTCCATAACATTCATCTCGCCTTCGTGAAGTCGAATATCACCCATCCCTATATAAACCCCTTTCGTCGAAAACATTGATATTCTACAACCATAGAGCGTTTTTGTCAAGAGGTTTTTGAGTTTTTTGCTATCCTTTTAAATTGTTTTACTATACTTTAAATATATTTCAAAGTAAATGTTTTAAACTATAAGCAACATATATGGGTAATGTTACAATATCATCTTCAAATCTGCAGTTTTCTTCAGTAAGTCTGATGGTCTGACGACAGTCAAACTCCTTGTGGAATGCACTGACGCTCCTGCCTCTGCCCTTTCCGTTTATATGGATATCTACCGGGGTGTACTCTCCGTTGTTTTCCAGTACACAGGCAAGCTCTGCTCCGGTACCTGACTCCCAGTAAAATGTATTTACTCCGCTGCTCTTTATACCCTGCAGTACTGAGCTTTCGGCAAGTTTAAGGCCATACGGGCGGTCATACATCGAGAAATCACTGTTATATAACCTAAACTCATTATTTTCCTGAATATCTATACCGACTGTCTCTTTATTTACGGTCAGTTTTGATGATTTTGCCTGTGTTGTTTTAGGTGTTAGCTTACTTAAACCAAATAAGGTATCACATTTCAACAGATACTCAACTGTCCCGGCATATTGCTTTTTAGTAACTCCATCCCTTATGGCTGAGTACATAAATTTGTGATTATCCTTCTCCAGTATCTTCTCTACTGCATCTAATACACCCAGTATCTTTGTTTCTGTAACATCACTATCCTGTGGATCTTTGTTTTTTCTGCTAAATGTACTCCATAATGCTGCTTTTAACAATTGCTGCCTCTCCCTGATGTTCTCCAGTGAACCTGTTTTAAGGTATTCCTCCACTATCTCGGGCATACCGCCTATCTGCAGATACAGGTCATATAGGTCTAGCAGCTCCTCATGTATCATCTCCGGCAGTTTTCTGCGGCTCATCAGGTGTCCTGTGATGACCTCGTCATACCATTCTTTTCCGAGCGCTACCAGAAAATCACCGAAGTTCATGGGTGTTATATGGATTATATTCTCCTGATCTGTTTTTGATGCTTCATCGTCTGTTATTTTACTGTATAATCTGTCTGCTCTGTTTTTATCCGAGAATATAACAAAGAGCTTGAGACTAACATTATATCTTTCAAATGAGATGTTTTCTATCATCTCCATACTTAACTCGTCAAGTATGATCGGAATATTTACGAGATACTCTTCCTCGATCTTAAAAAAGCCGGACAGCAGCTCGTTTATCCCGCATCCGGCATTTGTTTTGGCATATTCTATAAAGCTATGGTCGTGGGCGGCATCGATATACAGATATTCCTCGTATTCGCTCTTTACATAGTCCAGGACTGCGTATGTTTTTCCGACGCATTTCATGCCCCATACTATGATCAGGCGGTTACCGTCTTCTTTGTCGACCTTTCTTATTATATCTTTTGTTTTTCTATTCATAATCTACCTTTTAAAAGATCCTTCACTTTATGTCAATACAAAGAATTCGCGTTGACCTGAGTTCAGGATGACAAAAGAATTCTTTTACCTTATTAAGTTTTGGAAATACTCAGGTAAAGGTGCTTCAAACTCCAAATACTGTCCACTGGTAGGATGTATAAAGCCCAGCACTCCTGCGTGCAGGCACTGTCCCTGCAGCTCTACTCCCAAGACCTTCTGGCCTTCTTTAAACGGTCCGTAAGTAAAGTCTCCAAGCAACGGATGTCCGATATATGCCATGTGCACCCTGATCTGGTGGGTCCTGCCGGTCTCCAAGACACACTCCACATGCGAATATTTACCGTTTTGTATTACGTTAAGCACTTTGTAATGTGTTACAGCATCCTTGCCGTTTTTCACATTAGCAGCCATTTTCTTGCGGTCGGCAGGACTCCTGCCTATGGTAGCCTCTACCCGGCCTTCGTTTTCTTTAAATGTACCGCAGCATATGGCCTGATATCTGCGCTTAATGCTATGTTCTTTAAGCTGTGCTGCCAGACTCCTGTGAGCGTTATCATTTTTAGCAGCCACTATCAGTCCTGTAGTATCCTTATCTATCCTGTGTACTATACCGGGACGCAATACTCCGTTTATACCGCTTAAGTTATCCCTGCAGTGGTACATCAGAGCATTTACTATTGTACCTGTGTAATTGCCTGCAGCAGGATGCACAACCATGCCCTTTGGCTTGTTTATGACGATGACATCGTCGTCTTCGTAGACTATGTCAAGCGGTATATCCTCGGCTACTATGTCAGGTACTATCATCTCAGGCAGTTTCAGCAGTATCTCATCGCCGTACTTCGGTACAAGCGACGCTTTTACCTGCTTTCCGTTTACCAGAACATCTCCGTTATCTATCAGTTTCTTGATAAAGCTCCTGGACAGACCATTTGCACTCCCGTCATCGGACGCATTAGCCTCGCTTCCTCCCATAAAAGGACTGATAGCCAGGAGTTTGTCTATGCGGAGATCCTCGAAACTATCATCTATTATTATTCTAAACTCGTTTCTGTTATCCATAAATATCTTTAATTACATGCTTTTTCCATTAGCATCAGATTTGTTTTCTTTGTCAGTTATATTTTCTGTATCTGTAGTATTATCTTTATCAAATTTAGCATCCTTCTTTGATAACCCAATAAAATCCAGATCCTCATCCTTATAGTAGAATATCATAAGGATCACCAGCACTACCATTGCCCAGGTGATAAAGCAGTCAGCCACATTAAACCTTGGAAAGTCGATAAGCTCGATGTAGACAAAGTCTGTAACTTCTCCGCGCCAGATCCTGTCTATCATGTTGCCGATAGCACCCGAGACAACCGAAACAGTCAGGAATCTCATAATGTTGTATTTCTTAGCATTAGGGATTTTGATGAAGAAATAGATTAAAAAGAGAGACAGTACTATGCTTACTATCGATAATATGTCCACTTTACCCTGGAGCATACCCCATGCAGCGCCTTTGTTGTGTGCAAGACTGAGTCTTAAAACCTTATCTATGATCACAAAGTCTCCGTCTACGAGGTCACGGTCAGCTAAGTATTTTGTTATCTGGTCAAAGAATATCATCGCACCCATGATAAAAGGAGCTATGATAAACCATATTTTTTTGTAGTTCTTTACTTCTGTTTCGTTATTCATTTTGAAGATCCTTTACATTTCAAAAAACCCGTACCAAGCGGTACGGGTAGCTTGCATTTCTTAGTTGTCGGAAAGATCTGAAAGGTTCACATCTCCGTCTTTTTTCTCATCATTGTCCTCAAAGTCGCTGAAGTCAAACTCAACCTCTTCGGCATCGTCATCAAAGCCGGCTTTTAAAAGACTATCGGTCTTTTCATCAGCTACCAGCTCATGAACATCGTCGTTCTCTTCCTCTTTGGGCTCTTCTTTTTTATCCTCATCCTCTGTAATGAAAGCATCAAGTCTAGCCACATTTATTGAGAAAGCATCGGTCTCGAGCATCTCTATCTGAGCCTTAGCCAGGTTTTTAAACTGCAGCTTGTACTTTTCATACTGCTGTGTAAGGGCGATAGTCTTGTTGTGCAGTGACTCGAGCTCATTTCTCGCATCAGCCAGCATGATGTTCGCCTTTACCTTGGCTTCCTTCTCGATGTTCTTTGCCTCTTTGTTAGCAGCCTCTTTAGTGGTCTCGGCTGTCTTTTCAGCAAGTACCAGAGCCTTCTGAATGGTCTTTTCTATGGACTTGTAATACTGTATACCTTCGTTTAAGACAGCTACCTTGTCCTTTAACTCCATGTTTTCACGGTAGAGTGTCTCATAATCCTTAGTTACTGCACGGAAAAATGCTTCAACGTCCTTCTTGTCATATCCCAGACCGCCGGACTTAAAGGTCTTTCCTTGCATTTCAACCGGTGTAAGCATCTATTATCTCCTAAAATTTTGATTTAGTTCAGAACAGGTACATCAAAGCCTGTCTGCTCAGCGATCTCTGCGTAATCTCCTGAGATATCTACATTGTTAGGTGCACAGATGTAGATGTAGCTGGAGATGTTGAAAAGCTTGCCATCGATAGCATAGATGGTACCTGACAGGAAGTCGATAATTCTCTGAGCCATAGCGATATCGAGATCTTCCATGTTTACAACAGCAATCCTGGATGAAAGCACTACATCACAGATGTCCTGAGAATCATTGAAGTTTATGGGCTTCATGATGCATACTTCATTACCCATCCTGGTTGTAGAGATCGGGATGAACTTGCTGCCGTAAGGACGGTCGATCTTTAAGCTCTTTGTGTTAGTATCTCTGTCGATGTAAGCTGCTGCATTGTTTCTTGAAGAGTTCTTTGATGAATAGCCCGAGTATGAATCGCTGTTTCTGTCGGGAACGTCGTAGTTGTTACGTGAAGAAACGCTGTTAGCCCTGAACTGGTCTTTCTTAGCCTGCTCAGCCTTTTTAGTTTCCTCTGCCTCGTACTCATCAAAAGCCTCATCGTCATCGTCAAAATTGAATGCGCTCTTAATCTTGTCAAAAAATCCCATGGTATATAATCCTCCTACTGCTCTTTTACTAATATTACTCTTTTTTTCACCTTGTATATGTTACAATGTAACTCAGATAGTACTTATGATAACTCTATGTAGATCAACAGGATACTACTTAATTGAATAGTCCCTCTTGCCAAATATACCGGTACCGACTCTTACACAGGTGGCACCCTCTTCTATGGCAACCATATAGTCCCCTGTCATACCCATAGACAATTCACACATACTAACATTATCGATGTTTTTATTTGCAATGTCAACACTTAATTTCTTCATTTTTGAAAAAAATTGACGATTTTCTTCAGGATCATCGGTATAAGGGGCTACACACATAAGTCCTTTAACCCTGATATGCTTAAAACCGGCTATTTTTTCAACAAATTCGAGTGTATTGTCAAAGTCCAGACCGAACTTGCTCTCCTCGTCACCGATATTAAGCTCAACAAGTATGTCAGTCACAACACCCTTCTTAGCAGACTCATCATCTATAGCCTTAGCCAGCTTCTCAGAGTCTACCGAGTGAATCATAGCCACTCGGCCTATGATATACTTTACTTTGTTTGTCTGCAGGTGTCCTATGAGGTGCCACTCGATATCCTTGATGCCCTGCTCCTCAAAGTGATCCATCTTGCCAACCAGCTCCTGGACCCTGTTCTCACCGAAAACCCTGACACCGCACCTGTATGCTGACTCCAGCACATCCACAGTGTTGTTCTTTGAGACCGAAATGAGCTTTATCTCACTCCTATCTCTCCCGGCCTTCGCAGCCGCTTTACATATATTCTCTTCAACTTCCTGAAGATTATCCCTTATTTCATTTTCTGTGAGCATTTCTATTATCCTTAATTAGTAAATAATCTGCTTATCCTTAGCCTTGGTCGCATCCAGCGCTATGTGATCATAGAGCTGCAATCCATCCCTGGCGCCCTTCTTTACAATAGCATACTCAGCATTCTGCCTGATACGCTCAACCCTTACAAACTGGAAGTAACCCTTATTGACGATGTAGACACCCTCTATGGTATTGGTGAGACCAACCTTAAACCTCTCACCCGTTTCAGGGTTGTCCAGTACATCGCCCGCATCCAGCAGCTCCGTGTCTATATAAGCATAGTAATCATCAGAATAATACTTTGAAGGATATACCGGAATATAGATAGGATTACCGGTCTCCTCACTGTAACCCTCTTTCTTGAATACCTGACCGGTATACTGAGGATCATCACACAGCAAGGTCAGAGGTACCAGATAAAACTCCTTCTTTGTGATGGCTGAAAGCGGAACCTTGAGACCTCCTTCAACGCTTGACTCAAACTCGACCGTCAAAAGACGATCATCAATATACATAGGCATGTACTTATCAAGTGAAAGCACAGCATAATAACTGCTTCCGCGCTGTACAGTCTTTAAACCGCACTCTATGGGCAGATAATAGTCATTGATATAAACAGATACAGTCTCAAACTCCAGCAGACTGATATAAACATTTTCAGGTACCTTTACTGCTATCTGCCAGTTCTCATCGGTAACCACACGGCATATAGGCTCACCTGCCGAAACAAGACCGGTAGACCTTAAGTTCTTCTGACCGACATCATAGCCCTTATCAAACATTGCATCGGTTACCTGTTCGAAATCGATACCGCAAAGTTTATCATTTCTATAGGAAACAACACCTGCTTCTTCAGCCCTCTTGATATGGAAAGCTGATGTAGAACCGATACTTGCGATAGATTTCATGTTTTCTATGCTTGTATCGTTAACCAGTTCATATATGGTATCGCTAACTTCACGCTTAAATTCTGCTACTTCATCAAACCTAAAGCCTGAATAATCATCAAGATAACCATAGATAACGTTCTTTATCTGCTTGATATCGTTGTCCTGGAGCTGGTTAACACCGCTCTTCTCCAATATTTCAGTGTACAGTTTGCTGCCCTCATCCACGCTGAAAATGACGCCGTTTTTCGAAGAACGCTTACCGTTCTGTATATAATAGTTGATGTAGCCGGCATAATCCGAAGAAATAATATTCTCTTTTCTCAGCGCTACACCGGTAAACCTGCTTTCAGTACTGATATTATCGCCCTGTACCTCATAGATGGCAACCTTGTTCTTATTAGCATAAAACAGGATATTTATTATCAAATAAATAAAAATGACCGCAAAAATAAGAGCCCCGAAAAATTCCGGGCGAAGATGCCTGGTCAGGTTTCTTTTAGGGACCTTCGTAATCTTGCCGCCCTGCTGACCACGCTTTATATGCTCTTTTCTGCCATCATTCCTGTTAGACATTTCTCTTACCATTACACAGGCATTAAATATTTCTCTTTCCTTATTATATAACGACTTTTGACCGGTGTGCCTGCCTCCCCGGCATCCATATTTGAAAAATAGGATTGGGAACTGTCCAAAAACAGTTCCCAAACTGTCGTACTAAACTATTTAATTATAATGCAACGATAACCTTCTGAGCTACTGACTCTGAAAGCTGGCTCTTGTCCTTAGACATCGAGATAACAAAGTCAACATTGAACTTTGCTGAGATCATATCTATCTTTTCGATGATCGGTGTAACATCGACATCGGTATTTTCAATGCAAGCGAGACTTAAGAAGCTGTCAAGATAAACAACCTCTAAGTCGTGATCCTGTGAAATCATACCGCACAGGAAACCAATAAACTCACTGTAATTAGTAACACAATATTCATTTACGTTGATGAGACGAACCTTTCTGTCGAGCTCGTACATATGTTTAGAATTCTTATCAAGATAAACTAAAGTACCTGAACTCTCCTTTACCTTTGTGTTTACCTTGTCTAAAAGAATCTTTGTTTTGCCTTTGCCTTTGCTTCCGGCTATAATCTGAACCATATATATCGCCCCTTTCGGTTATTTTTACGTACAAGGAATATTAAATTCTTCGCTGTGTTCAGAATGACAAATGACGTACATTTTGATAAGTCGAAAATAAAATTTAAATATTTCAAATACGTTAGATATAGTATATAACATTTCACCAAAAAGTACAAGTAATATCTTAATTATTTACACAAGTTTAACAATTGATTCATATCGGCGTACAGATTGTCATATGAGGTGCTCTTGAAAACGCATGTAATGTACTGTTTTCCGTTATCTTCGTTCTGGCTGAGGATTATCAGACAGTATCCTGCGGCCACAGTCATACCTGTTTTACCGGAAAGTACCGTGATACCCTCTGGAGCCTTTTTCTTCCCAGCAAAATAGAGATTTGTTGCAGTCATTTCCAGGGTCTTAGGTACTCCGTGAAGATCCCTGTACTCACAGGTATATGACTTTGTTGAAATAATCTCTGTCAAACGCTTATTTTTGAGGCATTCATTAAATATCAGATAGATATCGAAGGGCGTTGTATAATGGTCCAAAGCGTGAAGGCCGTTGGTATTGGACATATGGGTATCTTTGGCTCCGATCTTCTGTGCCTCTTCGTTCATCTTTGCCACGAAGGACTTTTCATCGCCGCAAACACACTCTGCAACCGCTACAGCAGCATCATTACCCGAGTAAATCATAAGGCAGTACAAGAGCTGCTCAAGAGTAAAGGTATCGCCCATCTTAAATCCGCAAAGCTGAGCACCGGGTGTAGTAACTCCACAGTTGTCCTCTCTTACAGTGTACTTAGCATCAAGATCACCGTACTTAAATGCTGTAAGGCATGTAAGAAGCTTAGTGGTACTAGCAGGATAAACCTTACTGTATATATTTTTCGAGTAAAGCACACTCTTATCAGTCACACAGAAAGCTCCTGCAGCCTCGGCATAAAGTCCAAGATCCTCGTCCACACTTACATCATCGACCTCGAAGCAGATATCTTCGTATAAAAACTCGCCCTCTGTAGTCTTCTTGAGATCAGCCAGAGCCAGATCCTCCACCTCGGCAGTAATCTCTTCATCCTCAAATGTCGGATAAAACATGGAAGAGGTCACCTTTTGACGGCTCACAGATGCGCTGCAGCCGCTAAATACTAAGGTTATCACTAAAAAAACAGGAATCAACCTTTTCATGACAATTCTACCCTTCCATATTAGATATAATATAAATTTACTCCTTATACAGATCTCTCCAATCCAGATCACCTCTGTCAAGTGCCTTGATCAGCAGCTCTGCAGTGGCCACATTGGTAGCATAAGGAATATTATGAATATCGCAAAGCTTAGCCAGGTTAAACAAATTAGGTTCATGAGACTTTGGATTTTCCGGATCCTGCAGGAAAATCAGCATATCCATCTCATTATGCTCGATAAGTGCTCCCATCTGCTGAACACCGCCCAAATGTCCTGCCAGGAACTTGTGCATCTGCAGTCCCGTAGCCTCCTCTATAAGACGGCCTGTGGACGCGGTAGCATACAGATTATGCTTACAGATAATACCTCTGTAAGCGATACAGAAATTCTGCATCAAAATCTTCTTAGCATCATGTGCTACAAACCCAATATTCATAAAATCCTCCAAACTTCCCCGTATTTTCGTCATACCGAGTAATTAAATACTCAGGATGACAAATATTTATTTGTCTACATACCCTAACTCCGATTCTTCCCTCACCTTAGCCTTACCCCTAGGCTGAAGGCTTACGTTTAGCAAAATGCCTATCATCAGCAGATTTACCAACAATGAGCTTAACCCCGAACTCATAAACGGAAGTGCTATACCGGTGTTTGGAAGTATGTAAGTAACAACTCCGACATTAATTGAAACCTGAACCAGGAGCATGGACCCAAAGCCCACGGCTATCATTCTCCCCAAATAGTCTTTCGACTTCCTGGCTATCCTGATTATCATCAGGATCATAATAGCGTATCCGAGAAGTATTATCACGGCTCCGATGAAGCCGAATACCTCACAAACAGAAGCAAAGATGAAGTCGCTCTCTCGTACAGGCACACTTCTCGAGGCAAGATTTGCCTCAACACCCTGTAAAACCTTGCCTGTCAGACCGCCCTGCTTTATTGCTGCTACGGCATTCTGCTGCTGATATGCAAGCTCAGGGAAATCCTCCGGATAAAACAGTGATTTAACACGGTTAACCTGATATTCGGTAAACACCGTCTGGAAATCCTGCTGTATATACCATAGCAGGAATATGGCAGTCGGTACAAAAACAGCCAGAATAGGTACTATATACTTGTATGAAACGCCTGATATCAGTACCATGACCGCAAAAACAACAAACAGAAGTATCGTAGTAGACAGATCAGGCTGCTTGAATATGAAAACAAGCGGAACCGCTACTATAGCAACTGAAACAGCTAATACCCACAGCTTCTTTATATACTTATGCACCTTAAAGAAAAACCATGCCAGCGTGATAACTACAGCTATCTTTACAATTTCGGAAGGCTGGAACTCAAAACCCGGGTTTTTTTCACCCAGTGACGGATCACCGCCGACCTTTATCCAACGCTTTGCCGAATAATGTGCCCAGCCATATATGGGCGGCTTATCCACAAACCTGCATATAAGCAGCAACCCTATGCCCGCCAGATATATCAGCGGTGACAGTTTTGCTATGATATGATAATCTATAAGTGCCACGACCAGTATCAGTCCGATACCTATCGCAAACGCTAATATCTGTTTTGAATATAAGTTCTGTTTTATCGCCTGTTTCTCATAGTAATCCAGTACATAGATCAGATATACTCCTACAAAACCAAGGATATATACTATAAGAAGCAACGGAAAGCAGAAACTTTTAAAATCATATTCCTTTATCGGGAATATCTTCTTTAATACCTTAAGCATCTTCTAATCTTTCCGATTAATCCTTTTTAAATACAAAGGTCTTGTCCAGTGCAGAGCTTAAACCGGAACCATCATCGTCGTTCTTTTTCACATCTTCAACTGCCTTTACTGCAGTCTCAACACTTTTGGATGTAACATTCTTAATACTGGCAGCTTCGATTTTGGTAACGTCCGCTGTCTTAACGGCAGTTGCCTGGACAGTCTTAGTTGCACCTTCTTCACTCTTTACTCCTGACAACGAAGTGTTGCCCTTTGTTGCATCTGCATTTTTAGTTGAATCAGAAGCTGCACCACTTACACTGCTATCAGAACTATCAGATGCAACACCACTCTTTGCAGTTTCTGTACTCTTAGCAGTATCCGAGGCAGTGCTGTTATTAGCAACTTCCTTAGAGCTTTCCGTGCTCTTTAATTCATCAGATGCAGCATTACTCTTTGTAGTTTCCGTACTCTTTGCTGTCTCTGTGGTACCTGTAGTTTTCTTAGCTGCCTCAGTAGTTGAAGCGGCTGCCTTAGTATTATCAGCAGGTGAATTACGCTTAACACCCTTTATAGGTATATTGGCGCAAAGCGCAGGAGTCATGGCACCGTGCTCGTTAGGAGCCTTGGTAATATTGAAATCCAGCTCAGCTGTCTCTATATCTACATATTTAGAAAGAACGGAAATGATATCGTTCTTAATCCTCTCCAAAGTTTCCTGAGGAAGGCCTGTCCTGTCAGACTGAAGGACGAACTTTATCCTGTCTACGGCATGGCTTGCAGAAGATTCTGTTTTCTTTTTGAAAAAATAATCCCAAAATGCCATTTAGTTCCTCCTTACTTCTTCTTGCCAAACAATCTCTTAAAGAAACCTTTCTTAGCAGCAAGATCAAGGAAAGGTACTTCTTCACCGGTTACACGTCTGCATATGTTCATATATGCCTGACCTGCCTTTGAATCATTACCTACCAAAGGCTCACCGTTATTTGTAGCAACAATGATACCTTCATCATCGGGAACAACGCCGATAAGATTGATAGCCAAAATCTCAACTACATCCTCACTCGACATCATATCACCGGTCTTAACCATCTCCATACGGATCCTGTTAACGATAAGATCCGTCTTTTTCATCTCATGAGCCTCAAGGAGTCCGATGATCCTGTCGGCATCTCTTACGGCACTAACCTCGGGAGTAGTAACTACCAGAGCCCTGTCAGCACCAGCTACAGCATTTTCAAAGCCCTGCTCAATACCTGCGGGGCAGTCAATGATGATGTAATCAAACTCGCTCTTAAGCTGATCGCAAAGCTGCTTCATCTCCTCAGGTTTAACAGCCGATTTATCCCTGGTCTGGGCTGAAGGTAAAAGATAAAGATTAGGATATCTCTTATCCTTGATCAGAGCCTGCTTAATCTTGCAGTTGCCCTCTATAACATCAACTAGATTGTAAACAATCCTGTTTTCAAGTCCCATAACAACATCCAGGTTTCTTAAGCCTATATCTGTATCGATCAGAACAACCTTCTTGTCCAGCTTAGCAAGACCTGTACCGACATTCGCCGTGGTAGTGGTCTTACCAACGCCTCCCTTACCGGATGTTACTACGATTACCTCACCCATTTTACTAGTCCTCCTATAAAATGCCAGTCCAATCTGACACGAACTTCACATTATTACTATTTTACTAAATATCGAATCATTTTTCAACTACTATTTTTTATCCTTAAGATTATGACATAGCCATATTTTAATTATATTTTTATACTGACTCTATTATATATCATTTTCAGTATTCTACAAATGTAGACTATTAATAACATCCTTGGTCAAAGGCGAAATGCATATCTGATCATTGTCGAGATAAGCAATCTTAATCTCCTTGCCCACTACACCGGCCTGATTATCAGGAGATCTGGCAATGATATCGCCGATACGTAGCTGAACAGGCATCATATCCGAGCAAATAACAAAGCAATCCTTGTTGCCGCCTACACCTGCCCACGCAGTACCCCTCAAAGTACCCAGAACAATGATGCTACCTTTCGAAATAAGGCTCGCACCCGGATTAACATCACCGAGTACAACGATACCGGCATCAGTCTCAATTGACTGACCGGAACGCAGATTGCCTCTGTGAATCTTAGCATACCCGGTTAATTCCTCCAGAATCTTATCATTAACCGCAGCCGCAAACTTACCGTTAGCCTCTTCTGAGTTGTCAAGGAGACATACAATATCAAGGTCTGTATTGTCAGTGATGATCTTGAGCATCTCATCCTTCTGCTCATCAGAGAGCTTCTTACCCTCAAACGCAAGCGCAGTTTTAGCATTACCTAAGAACTTTGCGCTCTCACTGAACTTCTTTTCAACCTTCTCTTTTAATACATCATACTCTTCGTTTTCATCCAGAACCAAGGTGATACCATTCTTGGTTCCCTTAATCATAACTGATCCGGCCATATTGTTATCCTTTTTTATATTTTTTATTTATATAAATCTTACAATTGGTTTTAACCAACTATTTATTCTTAATTCAATCAGAGAACCGTCCCTCTGATTGATAAATCTGTACTTCAGCAGGTGCGGTGGCGACAAGTTGTTTCACCGCGAGCTTTCCAATTGATGTTTTCGCACTCTTAGCACGCAGGTTTTGCGTGCTGCGAAAATGTCAACTGGGATTTGCTGATTGCAAAGAATCTACAACTATAACTCATAAACTATATAATCTAATATTCTAGCAAATCCCAGCAATTGCGAGCGGTGGAATAACTTGTTACCACCGCACCGTAAGCATATACTGAGGAACTAGTCCGAAACATTGATGTCGGTAACCGTCGTAGTCTTGATGTCGCCCGACAGCAATCCCTCTTTGTTCTCATCATTGAAGTACAGTCCGTACACCTCTCTCGCCAGCTTAGCCGCGTTAGCGGAAGCATAACCGTTAGGCAGTACTACCGTAACACTGATCTCCGGGTCTTCATACGGAGCAAACGAGATAAACAAACCGTGGCTGGGGTGAGTCAGACTGACCTGAGCAGTACCGGTCTTGCCTGCCACAGTAAAGCCTAAGTCCCCGTAAATAGTGTTCAGTGAGTTAGCCGAGGTATTAACCACGTTGTACATACCAAGCTGTACAGCAGCCCACTCGGAGTTAGAGAACATATCAATCTTATTATACACAGTAGCCTTGTTATCCACAACTGTATTTTTCTCTTTGTTAAAGGTCTTGTCCACCAGAGTCAGGTTGTAAACCGTACCCTTATTTGCTATCGCTGTAACATATCTCGATATCTGCACCGGTGCAAAGCTATGGTAGTAACCGATGGATGTACGTACAGCATCCGTTGAGGATATGGTAGGCATAATCTCTGGCAGCTCAACACCTGATTTTTCAGCCAGACCGAAAAGCCTTGCATATTCCTGGATTTTTGCGATACCCTGGCTATCGGAGTATTCACCTCGTGAATCCAGTGACATCTCATAACCAACCTTATAAAAGAAATAGTTACATGAATGCTGTATAGCCTGGCTCAGGTTGATGTATCCGTGATTGTCCGGATATTTCCAGCACTTAGGGGAAGGATCAACCTCTTCAAATATACCCTTATCCTCTATCTGTGTAGAGGTGGTAATGATATGCTCGCCAAGACCTGCCAGAGCCATCAGAGGCTTAAATGTTGAACCGGTAGCCGTCATCTGCTGTGTAGGTCTGTTAAGCAGAGGTGTAGCCTTATTAGCAAGTAGTTTCTGATAATAATCCCAGTCAATCTTATTGGTCAGCTTGTTGGCATCGTAGGTGGGATATGTTACCATAGCCCTGATATCACCGGTCTTTACATCTGTGATAACTATCGAACCGCTGCATGGCTCCAGAGCCAGCATACCGGGAGTAATCTCAAGATTTCTGAGTTTTTCTATAACAAATGTATACGGAGAAACATTTCCGTTTGCCAGACGATAATAATCATTCCTGTTATACTCTAAAAAGCCCTGTTCATAAAGCAGCAGGCAGCAATCCTTGCCTGAAATCTTATGATTGAATATCAGCTGCCTGTATACAAGCCTCTCAAACTCAGTATTATCCTCAAGTCCATCCAGCACAAAAGCCAGGATTTTTCTGTATATTTCTTCGTTTGTGTTAAAATCATCCTTTATACCAAGCTTATCAAGATTAACCCAGTTATTGTTTATACCATGCTTTAAAAGCTCGGAAAGTGCTATCTCTCCCTCAGCATACTGTTTGTAAACCGGATCACTTGATGATACGTTGTCTTTTAAAACTATTTCACTTTTTTTTAGGAAAGAGTATATATACTCTATATATCCTCTCATCTCATCGGAAAGCTTGTTCATCGGCTCTCCGTTCTCAAAAGCCATAACCGAACTAAGCCTCTCCTTGATAAGCTTCATTCTTTCAAGGAAAGTATTTCTGGTCTGCTTTTCCAAAGGAGTAGCGTCTTCAGCACTCAGATGATCTACATCTATCATGCCATTTTCAAAAAATGCATTGTATACTTCATAAATAGGTATCGTAATCTTATTTGCTACGCTGCCTTTTCCGCCATAATCATCAGAATTAACTATTTTTGAGATAAGTATGGCGGCAATATTGTTTTCCAAAATATGATAGCAGGCAATCTGAGTCTCACGGTCAATGGTCAGATATACATCATTACCCGCAAGAGGTTCCTTTTTTACTTCCTGGTCGATGAGTTTACCGGCTCCGTTAAGTGTGATCTCCATCTCACCCTTGGTACCGCGCAGTACTGCATCATATTCTTTTTCTATACCGGTCTTTCCTATAACATCAGATGTCGAATATATAGGAGTATCATACCCGGCATTCATGGTCTCGACCTCTTCGTCGTTCATAGCACCGACATAGCCGAGTATATTTGCAAAATAAATACTGTCGTTATAAACTCTCAAAGTCTGCTGCTTTATCTCCACTCCGGGCAGATCTGCAGCATTTTCCATAATGGCAGCTATCGTCTTTTCATCAACATTGCTGGCTACAGTAAACTGTGAATACTGAGGATAAAGGTTGAACAGCGTATAACGGAACATCGCTATCTTCAGACTAAGATCCAGCGGATAATCATCTGAAATACCGAACATAGTGACATTCTTACTGCCGTTCTTTAAGAAATCGAAAACCTCTTCCGCAGTTGCATTTTTCTGCTCTTCAGAAAGATCCGATATTCTCTGCAATCCGTATGCGTTCTTTTTAAACCTGAGTTCTGCGTTTCCTGTTACATTAAACACAAGCTTTCCTGTCTCATCCTGCTCTATAGCAAAAGTCAGCTCCGGCTCATATCCGTTTTCTTCAAGTATTTTCAACAGCAGGACGATCATCTCATTTTTCTGATCGTTTTTCGTAAACTGAGCGCTGTTGGTCATGACTATAGAATAACTCTGCGTATTGTATGCGAGCAGGTTGCCCTTACGGTCATATATTTCTCCGCGCACGCTCTCGACATACCTTGATGTGACCTGTCTTACCGCAGAACCGGTCGGAACATAGTCCTCATCACGGGTCTCTACTATCTGAAGGCCGTAAACCCTTATTATCAGTACGGCAAACAGAGCTATAGTCATTATGTTCAGGAAAATCAGACGGATTTTAAGAGTTTCCCTGATCTTCCCGGGTATTAATTTTATTCTGTTTAAAATCAGTCTAAATATTCTCATAAATCAAAATGTCTCAAAAATCTTTTCTGCTAAATGCATCAAAACCTTTAAACTCATGTGTTGTGCCGCCTTTTCTCTTTTTAGCGGCAAGGTCCAGTTTGTCAAACAATCTGGTATTTAAATTAAGCAGCCTGAATATGATGATGGATACCATAACGGTATATATCACCCTCGGGAACAGAAATCTCATAGAGAAATGCCCGAAATCCAAGTCTCCCTTTAACAGATAGAACAACACATAATAAATAAAGCTAAATGCAAACTCCGCTGCTCCGATAAGGAAAAGCGGCAATGTATAATCTTCTTCGGAATAAATCCTGTTTGCAAAACCGCAGATATACCCAATCGTAGTATATATCAGAGCAAACAGTCCGATAAGCGAGCCGTATGTACAGTCCAAAAGCAGTCCGCATAAGAATCCGGTAAGCGCTCCTGTCTTCTTTCCGACTATATAGCCCAGAGATGCGGTAACAATGACAAGTATGTCAGGTACAACATCCGCAAGTTTTAAATGTGAGAATACTGTTGTCTGGAATATAAACGACACCAATATCTCAAGCAAAATAATAAGTGTCTTAATTATCATTCATCAAACCCTTCCAGCTTTTCTCTCACAGCCTTTATGATAAGTACAGCCTCAAGATGTTCAAAATCAACAACCGGAGTCAGATATGCCCTTTTATTCAGCTCGGACGGATCCTTTCTGATATTGGATACATAACCGATCAGTATACCCGGCAGGTATTTATCACTGATATACGATGTAACTACCTCGTAATTATCGTATACCTCAGCATTGATATTTATCATCTCGACATCTATAACACCGTCTTCCATCCTTTTGGTATTGCCTTTTACAATACAGGTATCTGAAGTTATCTGGAATCTGCCTGATACCGAGCTGTCATCACTTATGATAGTCCTGATCTTGGCCCAGTTTTTACCGGTCTCTGTAACTATACCTACAAGACCGCCGCCTGCCAGTACATTCATATCGACCGTGATACCGTCATCAGCGCCTTTATCCACTGTCAGCGTGGTACAGAGTCCGTTCGGGTCCCTGCCTATGACTCTGGCAGCCACCTTCTGGGAGTTCTGATATACGGAATCATATTCATACAGCTCTCTGTAGAAGTTTAACTCCGACTTCTCCTGTCCGAGCTTCTGTATCTCAATTTTTAAGTTGTTAACTTCATCAGTCAATTTCTCGTTTTGCTCGATAAGCTCCTCCTTATCGGAAAAGAGCTTCAGTTTCTCCGAAATACCGCCTCCGATGACTGTTAATCCCTGCTGCATAGGAGCAAAGAAATTACCAACTCCTGTCCTTACAGGTGATAAAATATCAGGGAACAGATAGGAAATTACTATAAGTCCCACACATATCATCGCGAGAGCAGTAAATATAAGTTTCGAGCTGATATTGACCTTCTTTTTCTCTCGTCCCATTTGTAATAATCCTTAATCCATTATATCCAGAGACATATATTCTCCGGCAAATATGTCAAGTTCTTTTTCTTCCATGATCTTACCGAGTCCAAGAACTACGGCCTCGCTGCCTTTTTCAGCAGTGTGAACAGGTAATCCGGTAACCTGCTTTATCATCTTTCCGATATCTTTGATACCCGACAGACCTCCGGACAGATATATACCATATGTCATAACATCCGCGGATATCTCTGGCGGTACATTTGTCAGCATACCTTTTATGGTGTCAACTATCAGTTCCAGGGTATCCTTTATGGCCAGATGAACAAATACGGAATCCAGCGGAATGCTACCGGGCAGTCCGGTGATCGTTTTTCTGCCGAAAACCTGTAAAGTGATGACATCATCTTCTTCGGGATGCAGAGCAGATGCCAGTTTTACCTTTATCTGTTCAGCAGTCTTCGGCCCGACTATAAAATTATAGTATTTCCTGACTGCCGCTATGATATTCTCATCAAGTCTCCTGCCACCGTAGGATATGGTCTTACTCATTACTATACCGCCGTTGGAAAGTACTGAGAGCTCGGTAGTATCGGCTCCCATATCAACTATGACGGTACCGGTCACTTCATGTATATCCACACCTGCACCCAGTGCATCCGCTATCGGTTTATCAACAACCCTGATAACTCCGGGCTTTATGTCGCATAATGACAGTAATTTGATATATGCTCTTTTTTCAACCTCGGTGATATTTGTTGGTATCGCTACCAAAAATTCCTGGCCGTTCATCTTACCGTGGAGCTCACCCAGTTTTTCCGATATTTTATTAAGCTGGAACACCATATTGTTGATGTCGGCAGGCACGCCGGATCTGACCGGATATGAAACCTCTATGTTCGGAGGTGTTTTGCCTTCCATCTGCCATGCCTCATCACCGATGGCTATTACCCTTTTCTTATCAAATACGGCTACGGCATCTCTCTCGTTATATATAATGCCTCTGGCCTTTTGATATATTTTCAGGGTACTTGACCCCATATCTATACCGTAAACTCGTGACATTTCATATACCGGGCTTAATCCGGCATCCTCTCTTTCATAATAATCCGTCAGCTTTAAAGCTTATATAACGGTTATCGCCTATTATTATGTGGTCTCTTAATCTGATGCCCACATAATCAGCCGCTGTTTTTACAAATTTGGTTACATTCTTGTCCTGTTCGGACGGTACCGGGTCTCCCGAAGGATGGTTATGCAGCATGATAAAATGAACCGCATCGAGCCTCAGACCTTCTCTTAATATCTCTCTCGGCTCCATCATGGATTTTCCGACTGCTCCCTCAAAAAGGACAATATCAGATATCAGCTTTAATCGGCTGTCGAGATACAGGATACGGGTCTGTTCCCTCTCCAGATGTCTCATCCTCTCCATATAAAAGCCTGCTACCTGATCTGCATTGGCAAATGATATACCCTCGCGTCGCACATCCTCTGCCATTCTTTTTGATATTTCCGCTGTTGCCAAAAGCTGTATCGCTTTGACTTTTCCGATCCCTTTTATCTTTTTCAGTTCCTCAAAAGTCAGATGGTTTAGTATATTGATCCCGAATCTGTTACCTTTCAGGTTCAGTATCTTCGATGCCAGTTCCGTGACTCTTAAGTCTTTATATCCTGCCTTTATTATAATAGCCAGCAGTTCCGAATCAGATAATACCGAAGGACCGTATTTTTCGCATTTTTCATATGGTCTGTCGCTTTCGGGTAGATCCTTTACAGTAAGATATTTCATAGGTTCCTTTCTTACTCTTCGCTAAGACCGTAAATTTTTTCACACACTAAATTATTATATCATATTTTTCTATAAATGTATAGTTATTTTTCCTGTCCGCTCACCTTAAGGACTCTGTCCAAAGCTGTAAGTATACCCAGCTTTGCATGGTACCAGGTGAGGCCTCCCTGGAAGTATACAGCGTAAGGCTCTGTTATAGGTCCGTCGGCAGAGAGCTCTATGGATGAACCCTGTATAAAGTTTCCGGCTGCCATGATGACATCGCTGTTATATCCCGGCATAGCCCACCCTTCCGGTACTACAAAGCTGTCTACCGGTGATGCTGCCTGGATACCCCCGCAAAATGCGATGAGTTTTTCAGCTGATCCAAGTGTTACCGCCTGTATGATGTCGTATCTCTCTTCGGTTCCGTTTGGTATGACAGGATATCCCAAATCTTCGAATATACGGGCAGCAAATATAGCTCCTTTAAGTGCCGAGGCTACTACAGTAGGTGCCAGGAAAAGTCCCTGGAACATGCTCTGGTTTATACCCAGTGTTGCTCCTACTTCTTTTCCGAGTCCCGGTGCTGTGAGTCTGTATGCGCAGTTTTCGATATACTCGGCTTTACCTACGATATATCCGCCGGATGCTACAAGTCCGCCTCCGGGATTTTTGATCAAAGAGCCTATGCACATATCTGCTCCTACATCGGATGGCTCAATTTTCTCGACAAATTCTCCGTAGCAGTTATCTACCATGATGATGACTTCAGGTTTGATATTTCTGATAAATGCTATCAGTTCGCCTATTCTTTCTACCGATAAGGTAGGACGTGTCTGGTATCCCTTTGAACGCTGTATGGTTACAAGCTTTGTTCTCTTGTTTATGGCTGCTTTGATGCCGTCATAGTTGAAGCTGCCGTCGGGGTTTAAGTCTACCTGTGAATATGTTATGCCATACTCTGCGAGGGAGCCCTTTTGCTTTGTGATACCGATTACTCCCTCCAGGGTGTCATAGGGCTTTCCTACTGGTGATAAGAGTTCATCGCCGGGTCTTAGATTTGCTGCGAGTGCTATGGTCAGTGCATGAGTACCGCAGGTTATCTGGGGACGTACTAACGCATCTTCTGTATGGAATATTGAAGCATAGACCTTCTCCAAAGTCTCTCTTCCGAGGTCATTATAGCCATATCCTGTAGAGGATGCGAAATGGATGTCGCTAAGTCTGTTATCCTGCATGGCTTTAATGACTTTTAGCTGATTATACTCGGCAATCTTGTCTATTTCGTCGAAGCGGGGTTTAAGTTCCTGCTCGTACTTTTCGCTGAGTTCTATAGTTTTTTCTGAGAGGCCAAATGCCTTGAACATTTCTGCTGTTGTCAATTTTTATTTTCTCCTTATTGGCTTATTTTGTGTTCGGCGTGGTGAAGACAGATAATTCCACCGCACGCTCGTGGCGGATTTTGCAAAGGCCAATGAATATTTTTGTTTTCAGATTATTTTTTTAGTTTATGGATAGATGCAAAATCCGTAGACCTTTTTGCAGCTCGCAAACCCGGCGAGCTAAGAGCGCAAAAAAGTCTAGTTTATAGCGTGCGGTGAAACAACCTGTCTCCTCCACGCCTGCTCTATCATATAGCAAATTATTTTTTATACAATTTGAATCTTTATAAAAACAATATATCTTAAATTACTCATTACCAATTTTAACAATGTAATAATATATAACTTTATAAGATCCCCTTCAATTTTGCAGCTGATAAGATAAATTCAAGCATTTGGTCCTCGTTTTCGAATTTTGTTCGGTTGACTTCAAGGGTTTCTCGCTCACGTTTAAACCATGTGAGCTGCTTTTTGGCGAAGTGCCTGGTGTCGCGTTTTATTAGTTCAACTGCTGTCTCGTAGGTGCAATCACCGCTTAGGTAATCTGCCATTTCTTTATATCCAAGGGCAAGCATGGAAGGTAAGTCTCGTGTATAACCTTTAGCGAGTAAGTCTCTTACTTCATCAGCTAATCCATCTCTCAGCATATCATCCACGCGGCTGTTTATTCTGCCATAGACCTTTGCTCTGTCATCATTTAGTACACAGTAAAGGAAATTATAGGGACTTGTTCTCTCTCTTTGTTCCTCATTATGTTCGGACAGTTTGCCGCCGGTTAAGATGTTATATTCCAATCCATGTAGTACACGTCTGATATTGTTTTTATGTATGATCTCCGCATACTCAGGATCTATTTCCTTGAGTTTATCAAACATAAAGTCCAAGCCTTTTTGTTCGAGGGTATCCTCAAGCATTGTTTTTATCTCTGCTCTTTTTTCTTCATCAAAATCTGAGAATTCTACATCATAAAGTACTGACTGGATATAAAAGCCTGTACCACCGGCTATGATAGGCATTTTCCCTCGTGAAAGGATATCGTTTATGCATTCTTCTGCTTTTTGCTTAAATATTGTGACGTTAAACTCTTCATCCGGTTCTAAAATATCTATCAGATAATGAGGTACTCCAAGTTTTTCTTCTTCTCTGATTTTAGCTGTACCGATATCCATGCCTTTGTATACCTGCATAGAGTCCGCAGAGATTATTTCTCCGTTTACCTTCAAGGCCAGCTGCACTGACAGTGAGGTCTTTCCCACAGCTGTCGGTCCGGTTATAATGATCAAAGGTGGGCGTTTGTCCATCTGTTTTTCCTTTCTACAATATACGCTTAAATTTTTTCTCGATTTCTTTCTTTGTGATATCGATTATTATCGGACGTCCATGAGGGCAGTTGAAAGGATTTTCTGCTTTAAGAAGCTGCTTTATGAGTTCTTCTGCTTCCAGGAGACTTAATTCCATATTTCCTTTCACTGCTGCTTTGCAGGCACAGGTCGCAATCTTTTCTTTTATTCCTTTTATTACACTGCCTTTGATATCTTTTGCAAGCTCATCCAAAAGTTCCAATAGAAATGCCTTTGCATCTATGCCATATAAGTTTAGTGGTACCTCAGACAGAGCATATTCATGTCCACCAAAATGCTCAAGTACAAATCCGTTTTTAGCCAATTCATCATTGTACTGCTCAGCAGTAGCTTCTTCGATACCTGTAAGAGATATAATTATAGGTGGTGAAAGCAGCTGTGTAGCTTCCTCAGTACCAACTTCCTTCATAAACTTCTCATAAAGAATTTTCTCGTGTGCTGCATGCTGATCGATGATATATGCACATCCACCACATTCAATTATCCAATATGTTTCAAAAATCTGTCCTACTATACGATAACCCTTACTGAATATATTATTAAATTCATCCCTGGATTCAACATGCACAGCATTATCAAATAATGTCTGCTGCACATATTTTCCGGTAGGTGTAGTTTCTGTTTTATCCTGAGTAAATTCAAGTGAATTATCGAATGTTTTATTATCTTCACGTTTTAATAATGATGCATTTTTATCTTGAAATTCAATTATTGTTTTCTCATTATCAGGATTAATTGAGATATTTAATCTATCATTTTTTTGAGAAATTAAATCTTTATTATCATTTTCAAAACCTTCATTTTGAGGATTTTCAAAATGATTTGTTTGATTATTACTTGATTTGTTATATGTTTCATTATTTGTATTATTATACTGATTATCTATTTTTTCATTTTTATATTTTTCTGTGTCATCTTTGTTTAAAACATCTTTAAAATTTGAGTTATCAGAATTAATATATCTTACTGTAAATTGTGCATTGTCAATTTTATCAATATTTTCTGATATTTTACTACTATCTGATATTTCAGTTTTATTTGATGTTTTAATATTCTCGAATAAACTTATTCTGCTTGATTTTTTTTCACTATCTAATATATTTTCAGTATTATTATTTGAAACAATACCGTCAAAATTTTCCGCAACCATCAAAGACTGCGAAACATTAGATTTTGTTTCTTCTTTTTTCCTTGCGATCTCAAATGGCTCAGGTATATATTTATTTTTTTCTTTGCTGTTAACTTTAGTTTCTTCAGGTTCTGCACGATGAACCAAAGCCTTACCGGAAAGCACTTCGGTAACAGCTTCAAATACAGTATTATAAACTGCCTCAGGATTTTCAAAACGTACTTCCTGTTTGGTAGGATGTACATTTACATCCATATTTGCAGGATTGATTTCAACATAAAGAGCAGTAAACGGATACTTGTGCTGCATAAGATATGGCTGATAAGCATCCTCTATCGCTTTAAAAAGTATAGGACTCTTGATAAAACGTCCATTTACAAAAGTATTTTCAGTATTTCTGTTATTTCTTACGATGGTAGGTTTACAAATACAACCTGAGATCTTAATACCATTTTTACCTTCAAAAGATAATTCCGCAATCTCAGAAGCAATATCACGACCATAAATACCGAAAATGACATCCTTCATCTTACCACTGCCATTGGTATAAAGCACATTTCTGCCATTATTTACATACTTAATACTGATGCCGGGATGAGATAAAGCAATCCTCTCCACAGCCTCATTACAATATGAACCCTCAGTAGCTGAGCTCTTTAAAAACTTTCTCCTAACCGGTACGCATCCAAACACATCTCTGATAATAAAAGTGGTTCCATCAGGAGCTCCGATCTCCTCAAACTCCTTCTCTTCGCCACCTGATATATGATATCTGACTGCAGAAAATGCCTCTTTCTGCTTAGTAATCAATTCAACATCTGCAACTGCAGCAATACTTGCTAACGCCTCACCTCTGAAACCCAGAGAAGTAATAAACGAAAGATCCTCAGCATTACTGATCTTGCTGGTTGAATGTCTGACAAACGCAACCTTAACATCGTCACGATTTATTCCGCATCCATTATCTGTAATACGTATTAAATCAATGCCACCGCCTCTGATCTCTACCGAAATCGACGTAGCACCTGCATCTATCGAATTCTCCACCAGCTCCTTAATGATGGATGCCGGCCTGTCAATAACCTCGCCTGCGGCTATCTGATTTATCGTGTTCTTGTCTAAAATATTAATTCTGTTTTGCATTTCGGTCTCCTTATATAATTCCTTTATTTCCTTTGACCTCAATTTTTTCAGACCCATTTTAAATTCTTCACTACGTTCAAAATGACATATATAAATATTTAATTATTACCCAATGACATCGCACCGTGGTATATCATCAATCATTTTGAACGTAACTCCTCTTGAAGCTCCGCCAACTTATTCAGTGCCTGTATCGGAGTGATTGTAGACAGATCCATATCCCTGATGTCATCAAGGATATCATCATGCTTCCTCTCAGCGAACAATGACAACTGATTTGCTTCAAGTTCATTTTCCTTGCGTTTGGAATTTTTCTTAACAGTCTTGTATTTATCCGCTATCTCACCGTTTGACTTGATCATCTCACTGCGCTCATGAGAATTTATATCATTAAGACTTAACAGCTCAACTATCTCCTTGGCTCTGGCCAGTATATCCTCGGGCAGACCTGCAAGACGGGCTACCTGTATACCGTAGCTCTTATCAGCTCCGCCATTGACTATCTTTCTTAGGAAAATGATATCCTCACCCTGCTCTTTTACAGCAATACTGAAGTTTTTGACACTGTCAAGTCTTTCCTCAAGCTCGGTAAGTTCGTGATAGTGTGTAGCAAAAAGAGTTTTTGCGCCAAGCTTACTCTCATCACTGATATGCTCAACAACTGCCCATGCGATGGCCAGTCCGTCAAAGGTACTTGTACCACGGCCTATCTCATCAAGTATCAACAAGCTCTTTGAAGTAGCATTCTTCATGATCTGAGATACTTCATTCATCTCGACCATAAATGTACTCTGACCGCTGGCTAAGTCATCCGATGCACCGACTCTGGTAAATACCCTGTCAACAAGTCCTATATCCGCACTGTCAGCTGGTACAAAGCTGCCCATCTGTGCCATCAGTACGATAAGCGCAGTCTGTCTCATGTATGTGGATTTACCTGCCATATTGGGACCGGTGATAATGGCTATTCTGTTTTCTTTGTCATCAAGATATGTGTTGTTTGCAACAAAGCCAGATCCATCCAGCATCTTTTCTACTACCGGGTGGCGTCCGTTCTTTATATCGATCACACCGTTTTCATTTATCTTAGGTCTTATATAGTTATTTCTTTCCGCAATGTAAGCAAGCGAACAGAGACAGTCAACAAGTCCAAGCTTTTTAGCTGTCTTTTGTATTCTTGATATATTTTCAGCTACCTTTTCACGCAGTTCCGTAAAGATGTTGTACTCCAGACTTACCAGTCTGTCCTCGGCATTTAATATCTTATCCTCAAGTTCCTTCAGTTCAGGATTTATATATCTTTCAGCATTGGTAGTTGTCTGTTTTCTTATCCAGGTCTCAGGCACCAGATTTTTATATGAATTAGTTACCTCAAAATAATAACCGAAAACCTTATTGTACTTAACTCTGAGGTTTTTTATCTGAGTCTGTTCCTTCTCCTTTGCCTCGAGTTCGAGCAACCATTTTTTACCGTCTGTCTTGGCATTTCTAAGCTCATCAATGGTCTCTGAATAGCCGTCCTTTATCATACCGCCTTCCCTAACGGAGATGGGCGGATCGTCAACAAGTGTATTCCAGATTTCATCCTTTAGATCAGTCAAAGGATCTATATCATCATAGAGTTCTTTTATCAGTTTACTTTCATACCCTGTAAGTATCGCCTTGATCGGACCGATCATGTCCACTGAGTTTGCAAATGCGATCATATCCCTGGGATTGGCATTACGATAGCTGATACGTCCTGCCAGTCTTTCCAGATCATAGATGGAATTCATATATTCACGGATCTCATCCCTATCCATAACCTTGGAATTAAGCTCTTCCACAGCATCCAGTCTCTCCTCGATCTTGTCCTTTTCAAGCAGTGGCTGTTCAACGATACTTCTCATCATCCTGGCACCCATGGCAGTACCTGTTTTATCCATGACATTGAGCAAAGAACCCTTTTTATTCTTGTCCCTCATGGTTTCGGTAAGTTCAAGGTTTCTCCTTGTCTGATTATCAAGGAGCATGTATTTGCCTGATACATAGGGGATGATATTAGTGATATGCTCTAAAGAAATCATCTGGGTCTCTAGTGCATATCTAAGTGCAGCTCCTGCAGCTGCTTTAGCTGTCGGGAACTCATCTATGCCAAACTTTGAGCACGGACATTTGAAATGATCCACAAGCACTTTTTCTGATTTTTCGGGATCAAAATATGACGAATCAACTGCCGATACGGATATATTCAGTTTTTCTCTTAATGCTGTCACATCTATCCCGCTGATAAAAAATGCTTCGTTGCATATGAGCTCAGCAGGAACTAATTTGGCTATCTCATCATTTACCTTTGAAACAGAGTCAAACTCCTGGATAAAGAAATCACCCGTGGAAACATCGATTGATGCAATACCGAATATATCATCAAAACAAAATACACATGAAAGGTAATTGTTCTTTGTTTCATCAAGAGCCTGAGGATTAATGTTTGTTCCGGGAGTTACAACACGTATAACCTCACGCTTTACGAGTCCCTTTGCTTTGGCCGGATCCTCCATCTGCTCACATATAGCTACCTTGTATCCATTTTCTACAAGCTTTGATATGTAAGACTCCGAGGCATGAAAAGGTACTCCGCACATGGGTGCACGTTCACCCTGTCCGCAGTTTCTGCCTGTAAGTGTAAGTTCAAGTACCTTAGAGGCTATATGAGCATCTTCAAAGAACATCTCATAAAAGTCTCCGAGTCTGTAAAATACAATACAGTCCTTATATTCGTTTTTTATGGCCATGTACTGCTGCATGACCGGAGTCAGTTCTAATTTATCCTCATTCATGGAAAAATTTAATCCTTTCCATTTTCTTATATAAATTTATAATTTTGTAATTATATAATTTACCCAGTAAAATATTATTATGTGATTAATTTAACTCTTATATAAAAAGATATATAAGCATAGATAATTGTCACAGAACACTCCACTCGCCACTCTTAAGATAATTATCAGCGGCTTTTTCTGCTTCGTCTGTTATATTCTGATCAAATTTCAGCATCTTGAGCAGCAGGATAGCGTTTCTGGTTACTGCTTTGCCGTCCTTCAGTTTATAATCAAATGTTACTCCGTCATCTTCAACTTTTTCTTCAAAGTGATACATGTTGAAGTTCTTTTCAAGTATGTATGTAAGCTCTATATCATGTGTTGCCGCAAAGAGCATACAATTTCTCTCTCCAACATAAGAAAGGATCTGTGATGATGCTGCGATTCTTTCCAAGGTATTTGTACCACGGAGAACCTCATCTATAAAGATAAGTAAAGGTACGTCATCTCTTAATGAGTCACAGATTCTCTTTAATGATTTTATCTCGACGATATAATAACTCTCACCGTCTGACAGATTATCGGATAATGCCATTGAGGTCATGCATTTAAAGAATGAAGCCTTATAGCTGTCTGCCAGAACTGTATTTACTGTCTGTGCAAGGATGGAATTGATGGCTACAGTCTTGATAAATGTTGACTTTCCTGATGCATTTGAGCCTGTAAGCAATACATTTCCAGTTTCTGAGAAATCATTTTTTACAGGATTTATGATCTGTGGATGGTAAATGTTTTTGGTTGATATACCGATTTCACCCGATGTTTTGTTATTCCTGTTTGCATTAACAAGTTCCGGAATACACCATGAACCCATGAGCCTGCGGTATGAGGCTACCGCAGCCATAGCATCAAGTAAACCTATAACCTCATATATCTTATTAAAGTCATCTTTTCTGTTTTTCAGTTTTTTAAGCATCACGTTAAAACGGATGAGATCGATATGGGTAGCCATCCTCAGATAGTCCAGTGCCACCTCCAGGATATCGCCGCTGCTCTTTTTCGATACTATAAGAGCCGCACCGCGTGTAATACTCTTAAATGCCTTACTCTGCTCCTTGAGTATATTGATATAAGGAGCCAGTTCCTTATCATCGAAGTTGCATATCCTGTCAGAGACATCAAGCGTTCTCAGGATATATGCCACAACCGCATAATAATTCTCAATCTCACTTTTTCGCTTAAAGTAGGATATTATGTTGTAGAATAATACTCCGAAAATAGCCATTATACCTACAACAGGCATGAAGAATAACGATACTATCGAAGCAGCCAGTAAAAGTATGCAGGTTATATGCTTTATATTGCTTTCGTCTTTAACCTGCTCGAGTCTGCCCAGATACTCATATACGGATACTTTATCCAGTCTTCCGGCTTTGCTGAGTTCAGACTGGAGCTTAACTCTTTTTTCAGCCTTTTTGGTAAAGTATTCTATAAGCTCTTCTCTTTCCTCAAGCTTATCTTTCTTAAGTTCAGGAGTACGGAGCAGGTAATACAGATATTCCTCACCTATGGAGCACTGTGTGGCATTCAGAGTCATATATACCTTATCCATATCGAGGTCATGCCAGGTAATATTGTCAATATTTGCATGATCTGCATTTTCAGGATCTTTTTCTGTCATTTCCCTATAGTAATATCCTATAGACTCATATTTCTCAAATGTATACTCAAGCTCAGGTACAAGTCCAAAGCTTTCTTTTATCTTTAATGCCTTCTTCTTTTCGGCTTTAATCTGCATATATTTTCCGCCGGCAAAAAATATGACGAGAAATACTACAGCACCTATTACATATTCCATACTTTTCCTCTTTTTTCTTAAACACGATCTATCTTAAAAATATAACGATTCAACTAAATAAACTTATAATATTTTTATGCCTAAATATAGTAACAGGGCATACGCACACATCATTATATTGTATACTATTTCCTGTCCCATGTCAAAGAAAATAATAAAAAAATGCAGCCTGCGATAAAACAGACTGCAAATTTGTAAGACAACTCATCATACTACGATGTAAATGTTGAATTTATCAGATTAATCAATAAAGTTCTTAATCTTAAGTATTGTTCTGTAATCCACAGGAGATACCTTACAACCATACTTACGGCCGCTCTCGTGGATGATCATGCCGTTACCCATGTAGATAGCCACATGATTTACTTTACCTGAGGATGATCCGTAGAATACAAGGTCACCAGGCTGGGCATTTGCCAAGGATACCGTCCTGCCCTTTGAAGAAGCTGCGATATCATATGAAGCTCTCGGAAGATTTGATGTATTGATACCACATGCTCTGTATACTGCCAGACAGAAGCCTGAGCAGTCAGCACCGGTAGTAAGACTGTTTCCGCCCCATACATAACGAAGTCCGATGTGCTTCTTTGCTTCAGTGATGATGGACATACGGAGTGAATTAACTCCTACTGTTGTCTCACCGTTTACTACCTGTGAAAGTGATACTGCCAAATCCCATGAATAAGCAACATCAACAAATTCCTTTGAAACATAACCCTCAAGGTCATCACAGTATGCCTTTACCCAGATAACAGTTTCGTCATCCTTAGAGATAACGCATTCCTCGATAACGGGAAGCTTCTCGTTGTAGCTAACTGTTGCAATGATATTATCATCATTGCTTGAATCGGGCTCAGATCTGAAGTTAACCGTACCGGCATTTACTGTAGCCATAAGAGTTGAAAGCGATTCAGCTATCTCTCTGCCCTCATCACCCATGATAAGGTAATCAGTTGATACATAACCTTCAATCTTACCTGATTTGATATGAGCCCATCCGTCAGTTATTTCAAGGACTTCGCACATACCGTTCTTAGGAAGATATCCGATGATCTTTGAACTCTTTGAAGCTCCGCTTCTGATATTTAAATAATCATTAACATTTGCAAAAGCCACATTCTCAGGTATTGCAGCGCTCTCAGAGAAAAGATCTGCCAAATTTGCATTGGTGTTTTCATTATAGAACTTATCGAGATAATATGACAAACCTCCGATAGCTCTTTCTCCTGTGACAACACTTGCGCTTACTTTAGTACTTGATTTTACTGCTAATATCAGGCAAACTCCGAATACTGCAAGTACTGCCTTCATGCATAATTTCTTATTCATATAATTTTGTGATCCCTGTAATATACAGGCAAACGTTCTCCTTTTCTGCCCTGTGTATACTAATAAATTCATTGTAAAATACAATATTTTATGGGCATAATTATAGCTCGTTAGGATGTATACTATCACAAAATTACATATTTGTCAATAAAATGTTACGAAATAATTACATTTTATAATATTTTAATGTAATAATTGTGTTTGATTATATAAAAAAATAACAGCACAATACAAAATATTGTATCATGCTGTTATATATTTTAAGATCCTTCATTTAGTTCGTATAATCCCAGTCAACTGCCGAATGCTCGTTGGTTTTATCTCTTGTAAAGAGGTCTGTAACTGCCTGGTTTACATCCTGTCCGTTAAAGAGTATGTCATATACTTCCTGTACGATGGGCATCTCTACCTCATATTTATCAGCCAATGCCTTGGCAGCCTTTGCACAATATACACCTTCAACTACCTGTGCAACCTTCTTCATAGCATCTTCCACGCTCATACCCTGGCCGATCAGATAACCTGCATTCCAGTTTCTTGAATGATGTGAAGTAGCTGTAACAAATAAGTCGCCAACGCCTGAAAGTCCGCACAGAGTCTCGATCTTGGCACCCATTTTCTTTCCCAGACGGCTGATCTCAGCGATACCTCTGGTCATAAGTGCTGCCTTTGTATTATCTCCGAAGCCAAGTCCGTCAGACATACCTGCAGCCAAGGCGATTACATTCTTTATAGAACCTCCAAGCTCTACACCGATCACATCATCACTGGAGTAAACCCTAAAGGTCTTTGTCATAAACATATCCTGGATTTTCTTAGCTGCCTCCTCGGATCTGGATGCTACTACTACAGTAGTAGGAATCAGTCTGCTGACCTCCTCGGCATGTGAAGGTCCTGAAAGCACTGCAAGGGTCGCATTGGGTATTTCCTCACCTATGATATCGAGTATGGTATTCAATGTCTTTTCCTCGATACCCTTTGCAACATTAACGATGAGCTGGCCATCCTTAATATAAGGAGCTACGAGCTTTGCGGTATTTCTAACATAAGGAGAAGCTACGGCAAATACGATAAGTTCCGGTTCACTGCCTCTTACCGCATACTCTTCGTCAAGTGTAAGCTCTACAGAGTCAGGAAGTACTGCTCCGGGCAAATTTTTGATGTTTTTCCTGTCTGTCTCTAAAGCTTCTATCTCAGATGCTATCTTTGACCAAAGTACAACCTTTGTTCCTTTATTTGCTAAAAGAATTGTTAATGCAGTACCCCATGTACCGCTGCCTAATACTGTTACTGACATATCTCTATCTGTCTTTCGACAACCTTTCTAAATATTCTGGGATCAAGTATTCTCTGTACTTTTTTGTGCAGCAGCCTCTGCTGCAGCTCTTTTTTTCTGACCGATCTTGTTTTCGGTACCGTTCAAAAGCCTCTTTATGTTCTGTCTGTGCTGGAAAAATGCCATCGCGGTATACATGCATGATACAGCGATTATCCAGGGATAGTATGGTAGATCACTAAATCTGACAGCATTCCATATAGGGAACAGTGTAAGCACAGCAAGTGAACCGACTGATACATACTTTGTAGTAAGAACAAGTATTGCAAAAAGCGGGATACCGAACGGAAGGATAAGCGGATCGATCGCTACAAATACGCCTGCGGTAACTGCGATGCCCTTTCCGCCATGGAATTTCAGCCATACAGGGAAATTATGTCCGAGCACGCATCCGAATCCGCATATCAGTTCAAGGAGCTTTACATAATCCACATCTTTGTAAATAACCCATCTGACAAGAAGGACTACGAGTAGAGCCTTTAAAAAGTCTCCGATGAATGTGATGATACCGGCTTTTTTACCCAGAGTACGGAATGCATTTGTGGTACCTGCATTTCCGCTGCCCATCTCACGTATATCCACATGGTTCATCAGACCGATGATATATCCTGTGGAAAAACTGCCAACTACATAACCAAGCACTATGCATATTACTATCTGCAGCGCCATTTCAGTCCCTTTCTGCAGGTAAATTAACTATCCTGCCATGAATTAATATATTACTTTGTATTTTCTCCACGCTCACGTACAATTATCTTAAGGGATGTACCTGAGAAACCGAAAGCTTCACGGATTTTATTTTCTATATATCTCTGATATGAGAAATGGAACAGCTCCTTATCATTACAGAAAATAACAAATGTAGGAGGCTTGATACCTGTCTGTGTTATATAGAAAAGTTTTAATCTCTTACCCTTATCTGTAGGAGGCTGCTGAAGAGCGACTGCCTCGGACATGATCTCGTTCAGCACACCGGTCTTTACTCTCAGTGTCTGGTTTTCAAGCACTACATCGATGGACTCAAAAAGTTTGGTGACACGCTGTCCGGTAAGTGCCGAGATAAACAGGATCTCCGCATAGGGTACAAACGAAAGTACCTGAACAATTTTATCTCTGAAGCGGTACATGGTCTTGTCATCCTTTTCGATGGCATCCCATTTATTTACGCATATGATAATACCTCTGCCACGCTCATGTGCTATACCTATGATCTTTGCATCCTGCTCTGTTACGCCTTCGGTAGCGTCTATCATAAGGATAACGACATCCGATTTTTCTACGGCGGCAACTGTCCTGATGATCGAGTATCTCTCAAGATCTTCCTTTATCTTACTCTTACGTCTGAGTCCTGCTGTATCTACAAAGATATAATCTTTTCCTTCATACTGTATTTCGGTGTCTATAGCATCTCTGGTGGTACCGGCAATATTGGAAACTATACATCTTTCCTCGCCTGCCAGCCTGTTTATCAGAGATGATTTTCCTGAATTGGGACGTCCGACTATGGCTATCCTGGGGCGTTCATCTTCCTCCGCTCCCTCTTCCTGCTCAGGGAAATACTTTACGACTTCGTCCAAAAGCTCACCAAAGCCCATCTTGCCTGCAGATGAAATAGGAAACGGCTCTCCGATACCAAGATTGTAGAATTCATATACATCTGCTTCCTGAGCCTTGAAATCATCCACCTTGTTTACAGCAAGTATTACAGGCTTCTTGGAACGTCTGAGCATATCGGCTACACCAAAATCAGAATCAACCAGTCCCTGTCTTACATCTACCAGGAAAATGATTACATCCGCTGTCTCTATGGCTATCTCGGCCTGCTCACGCATGGACTTTAACAGTATATCGTCTGTCTTTGGCTCTATACCACCTGTATCAACCAGTGTAAAGCTGTGATTCAGCCATGTAGTATCAGCATATATCCTGTCCCTGGTTACACCGGGATAATCCTTAACTATCGCTATCATCTCTCCGGCCAACGAATTGAAAAGTGTGGACTTTCCTACATTAGGCCTTCCGACTATAGCTACTATAGGTTTACTCATTTAATCAATCCTTCCTAAATATAACACTATTGACAGTCTTAACAATCAACAATTTTGCTTAAATATCACGTCTCAGATGTGATTGTCTCAATCTCATACTTGTTCAGTTCATTTGAATAGTAATCGCGTTCGTAGTCTTTCATAAATGAACCCACGAATGCAGCACCACTCGATTTTACTATACGAATCTTTTTTTGTAAAGTCTTTTCTAATTTTTCCAAAGGCATATCATCCAAAAAGATGTCTTCGCCGCTCTTAAGTGTCGCACAAGGCAGTAAGATCATAGAATCCAGCCCTTTTTCTTCATTATTAGGATTCTTTTCTTCCTTTGCAAAATATGCCTGCATCTGTGCCAGTATATCCTGACCGGTTAGTAAGCCTGTCACATCTATATCATGACCGAAGAAATCGTTAATAATCCTGTGTACATGTATATGCTTTAACCCAAACTCTTCGGCCAACCTATCGCAGAGCATTTTTATGGTAGAATATGCCGCATAGCCTGTAATTACGTGGAATACTGTGTCTGTGAGGAATTCGTTATCTGAGAAATGTGACTGTTCCGGCATTTTTTCTTCTTGATCATCTGAATCATCAACATCGTTATAATCATCAGCGTCAAAATCTTCATTTACATAGCAGACATCAACATCATAGTTGTTACCGGAAATAATATCCTTTATAGTAAGGATTTCCTCTTCGACCTCGTCAATCATTGACCTGAGCATACCCACGCCGTTTTCTATCTGGGGGAAGCCCTCGTACTCTTCCATTTCAGGTATAGGCCTTTCGGCTCTTAAGTACCATTCATCCGATGCAAATATTATCCTGGTACCATATTTTTTAAGGTAATACTGCTGCTTGGCTTCTATCTGGTCAAGTACCTTTGCTGCATCCTCCTTAGTAAACGGATCAAGATGTTGTAAACCCTCTCTGAACTTTGTAAGCCCAACGGGTACGATGGACATGCTCTGAAAGTGAGGCAGGTACTGTTCGATATCAGACATAGTCCTGTCAAGCTCGGCTCCGTCATTAAAGCCCTTGCACAGTACCACCTGGCCGTTTATCTCAAGGCCTGCATCACAGAAGGTTTTTATATGTCTCAATGCATTACCGGCAAATCTGTTGTTGAGCATCCTGCATCTGAGCTCAGGATTTGTGGTGTGTATTGATACATTTATGGGCGACAGCTTATAATAACAAATTCTTTCTACGTCTTCATCACTCATATTGGTGAGTGTAACATAATTTCCCTGTAAAAAAGAAAGTCTTGCATCATCATCCTTAAAATACAGGGTTTCTCTCATACCTTTGGGAAGCTGATCTATAAAACAGAATATACATTTATTATGGCAGGATCTGTAGTTGTCCATCATACCTGACTCGAAATCAAGTCCCAGATCCTCATCCGCTTCTTTTTCTATCTCAAACTCCCAGAATTCACCTGTTTCCTTGCTGATAACACCCAGTACTATTTCCTCGTCATCACAAAGATACCGGTAATCAAATATATCCTTTATTTCCTGGCCATTTATGCTTATCACGGTATCACCGGGCTGCAGTTCCAGCTCTTCGCCTATCGAACCCGGTGCTATCTTAGCGATCACATGGCCTTTATTTCTTCTTTCCACGATATACTCCTAATCATTTTTAATCGTAATAAAACCGATATTTACGCCTCTCTCATTACCGTGTACCCTATGTGAATAAAACAGATCAGAATGGCACCTTGTACAAATACCGCTTATCTCAATATTCTGAGGCTCCACACCGGCATTTATGAGATTAACCTTATTTGCTCCCCAAAGATTAAGGTAATATTTCTGAGTCGGATTGTCAGAAAAATCACCTGATGCAGGACGCACTATGTTAAAACAGTCTCTATTTTCAGATTGTTCAAGCTTATTATATTTTCCGTTACTATAATATTTATTTATAAATTTCTCTGCAACATCGAAATTTACTTCGTAGCAGTCCTGACATATGGATGGTCCTACAACAGCTTTAATATCTTTAGTATTACTTCCGAACTCCGATTTCATCTTCTTGACGGCTTCACCGGCTATATCTCCGACTGTTCCTCTCCAGCCGGCATGGACTGCTGCAACAACCATTTTTACAGTATCAACTATAAAAACAGGTACGCAGTCAGCTCCCATAACATAAAGGACAACACCTTTTTCACCCGTTATCTGACCGTCTATTTCTTCTTCCGTACCGGGTATATCGGATAGTGAGTCATTCATCAGACTCAATTGAACACCACGTCCACATTCATTTTTCCCAACTGTCTGCACATTTGTAGTATGGCACTGGTGAGGCATCACTATATTTTCCGGTTTAAATCCTGCAGCATCCGCAAAGATGCTTATGTTTTCCATGACATCTTTGGGATCATCCCCTCTGCAGAAACTCATATTCATGGATGAAAAATATCCCTTGCTCACACCCCCGAGTCTTGTGGAAAAACCGCAATTTAGCCAGTCAAGACCTTCAAAGTTTTTAAATTTCACAATAGGGATATTTTTTTTGCCGAATTTCTGTATATCTAATTTCATATTTCTATGTATAACCTCTTATAAAAAACAGAAAACAAAAGCATTTATGTATCAATTACAAAACAGCATCAAATGCGTTTTTAAATACCTTGATTTCTTTTCCGAGTATAGCCACGACATCAAATCTTACAGGATAATCCTCCGGTATGCCATGTCTTGTCATATAAAACATAGCACTTCTCGTAATCCTCTGAGCCTTACGATAGTCCACTGCTTCTTCCGGGAATCCGTTAGCATCAGACTCTCTGTACTTAACCTCTATAAAACACAGATAACCTTCATCATCTGCAATAATATCTATCTCTCCCGATTTACAGTAAAAATTTGTCTCACGGATATTGTAACCGGAATTTTGAAGGAAAAGCACTGCTTCATGCTCGTTATTAAATCCTACCTGTCTTTTATTCAAAGAAAATCCTTTCTGTTTTAGAACTGCAGATCAAGCTTCTGCTTGATAGAATCAACCTTATCAACAAACATCAGAACTTCTACTACCGCTTCATACAATTCGGGAGGTATATAATCTCCGAAATCAAGTCTTGAAAGGGTTTCGGCCAGTTTTGAATCGTGATGCAGGGGCACCTTTGATTTCTTGGCTTCCTCGATGATCTTCTCAGCCAGATGCCCTTTACCGGTAGCTATAATCTTTGGCGCCTGATCTCCGGGTTCAAACCCAAGAGCAACGGCGGTTTTAACTTTTTTAACCATCGAGTTCTCCTTTCTTTTAAAAATATGTGCATTAAAGGGATGATGATAAAACTATACTATATAAACATCTCTATCAATTCAAGTGTATAAATGACCTTCTGTGTATGGGTGTCATCCCCAGCTCTCTTATAGCAGCCATATGTGCTGCAGTGCCATATCCTTTATTTGATGCAAAGTCATAGCCCGGATAAATGCTGTCATATTCTACCATCATCCTGTCCCTGGTGACCTTTGCAACTATACTTGCAGCAGCTATAGAAACACTTTTTGCATCACCCTTTATTATACCAACTTGGCTAATGCCTATGTCAGGGATATGCTCCGCATCTACCAAAAGCATGTCCGGTACATATTTCTCCCCGGTTTTGGGATTTTTAAGATTCTCAATAGCCTTTTTCATAGCCTTTAAAGTGGCCTGTTTAATGTTTATCTCATCGATAACACCGCTGTCTTCCATACCAAAACCGACAGCTACCGCTTTATCCATGATTATATCATAGAGCTCTTCACGCTTTTTCTCTGAAAGCTTTTTGGAATCATTAAGATACAATATCTCTTCATCCTTGGGCAGTATAACTGCGCCGGCTACGACTGGGCCTGCAAAAGGTCCGCGTCCCACCTCATCGATCCCGCATATATATTTTTTATCGGCAAACTTATACTCGAACTCCTTCATGGTCTCTATGCGGGCACGTTCTGCCTCTAATTTTGCGAGTGCTTTCTGTTCTTTTTCTTCTTTCTTAGTCATATCAAGGCATCTCCAAAGTAATTTTCCCGAGTTTCTGAGTCCTGAAATCTTCTATCAGAATTTTCGAGGTCTTTAAAAGGTCTATCTCCGCACCTTTCTTAAGACATCCCCTCTTTTCCCCGATCATTTCAAGAATTTCAATCGCAGACACAGAACCGTCCCCTATCTCTATACCATATCTTTCATTAAGCACCTGAGGATAATCCTTTATAAGTATCTGTATCAGCTCGTAAGCCATATCCTCAGGGAATAGGATATCATCGTTTATCGAGCCTATAAATGCAATATGCAAGCCTGTCTTAGGGTCCTCAAACTTAGGCCAAAGGATACCGGGAGTATCGAGTAACTCCACATCCTTATTTATCCTGATCCATTGCTTTCCGGTAGTGACACCCGGCTTATTTCCTGTTTTAGCACAGGCCTTACCTGCAAATGAGTTTATAAATGTTGATTTACCGGAGTTGGGGATACCTGCTATCATAGCCCTTAAAGGCCTTGCAAGTATACCTTTTTTGCGGTCTTTTTCTATCTTTTCCTGACAGGCCTTCTGTATGATCTCGGTGGTATTCTTTACTCCCGCTCCGGTCTTTGAATTTACTATACTTACGAAAAAGCCCTTATCTTCGTAATATTTCTTCCAAACCGCTGTTTTTTCAGGATCGGCCATATCCGACTTATTTAACAGTAAAACCCTGTACTTACCTTTAGCCAGTTCATCTATGTCGGGATTTTTGCTGCTGGCAGGTATCCTGGCATCGAGTATCTCTACCACTACATCGATAAGCTTTATGTTATCCTGCATCATCCTCTTGGCTTTTGCCATGTGACCGGGATACCAGTTTATGCTGTTGTTTCCGTAACCTTTTACGTTATCCGTTTTAGACATAATCCTATTACTCTCTCTTAATAAATTTGAATAATTTTATTCATTAAGGATCTTCAGTTCCTTTTCAATACCCTGCAGCTGTTCCTGACATTTTGCCGCAAGCAGGGTGCCTTCCTTATAGAGTTCTATGGACTCGTTTAAAGCGATATCCTTCTCAGAAAGTTTCTTATTGATCTCTTCAAGACGGCTTAATGCCTCATCTATATTAAATGTTTCTTTATTCTCATTACTCATGTTTTGTCCTTTCTTATTATTCCATGATACTTAATTATATTTATTGTGCCACAGATATTACCAATGTATATACATCTGTATTTATGTATCTTTACTTAACTGTAGCAGTAATATCTCCGTCATGCATCCTGATATTTATATCGTCTCCAGGCTTAACATCCGCTACGTTTTTAACCGGCTTATTTTCTTTAGTGACATATCCGAATCCACCGACCAGTTTAGCTGTAGGCGAAAGACCGTTCAGTTCAGCCAAAAGCACCTCAAACCTGTTGTTATACTTTTGAAATATGATCTTTATGTTGCCGTTTATGCTATCGAGCAGATTCTTCGGACGATCCTTATATCCGGTATATATCAGTTTCAGCCTGGATGCAATGCTCTCTGACAGATTTTGCGTTCTATCCTTATGATCTTTATATATGTTACGTATATTCATGTCCATCAACTCGGAAAAATGCTTCAATCTGTCCTTGTTTTCGTTTAGTCTGTTCTGAGGACTGTTTTTTTCTATGTCGGAAAGTGTTGATTTAATCAAAAGCCTTCTGTTTTCAATGATTGCTTTCATACGGTCACGAATAGTATTTTTGAGTAATTCTATACGTGAAATATCCGTCATGACATCCGGGATGGTTTCCTCGGCAGCCTCAGACGGAGTAGCCACTCTCTTATCAGCCACAAAGTCTATCAAAGTCCAATGTCCCTGATGACCTACAGCCGATACTATGGGAGTCTTTGCTTCCGCTACCGCCCTGGCTATCCTTTCGTGGTTGTAGGAGTTCAGCTCTTCATCCGAGCCTCCGCCACGTCCGACTATAATGGTATCAAGTCCCATGCCATCAAGTGTCTTTATACCGTTTACTATAGTGCTTACAGCATTTACACCCTGTACATTTACATGGTAAAGTATCAGCTGTACATAGGGATTACGTTTTTCGGCTATCTTACATATATCCTTTATGGCCTGACCGTTTTTAGAAGTGATGATACCTACTTGCTCAGGATGCTTTGGTATGGACTTTTTCCTTTCAGGAGCAAACAATCCTTCTGCCTCCAGCTTGGCTTTTAACTTTATAAATGCCAGATTTGCCTCGCCGTCACCGATGTTTTCTATGGTTGATACTATAAGCTGCGCTTTTCCCTGTGCATCATAATACTCTAAACTTCCTGCTATAGCGACCTGCTGGCCCTTTTCAAGTTTAAACTTCAATGCATAGGCTGCAGTAGAATCCCACATGACACAGGGCAACAGTGCACTGTCATCCTTTATGGCGAAATAGTAATGCCTGCCTTTTTTACCGTCAAAGTTCGTGACCTCACCCTTAACCAGGATGGCTCTGAATTCATTTGTAGCATTAACGATATCCGAGATCATCCGGTTTATCTCTGAAACTGTCCTGTATTTTGCATAAGGGTCATCAAGGTCATTTACTGTTTCATTGTTTACCGGAGTAATTTCAGACGAATCTCCGATGATTTCGCCGGTTTCAGTATCCAGATAAACTCCTTCTTTACCGTCTACCGGTTTATACAACGGGTACCACCTTCTCAGTCCCTCTGGCAATTCATCCCCGCTGTAATACCAGTATTTATCCTCGGAATACCACTTGGCTCCAAATTTCTTAGCCTCGTCCTTATCCTTAAAAGGGACATTTAACTTAAAAAATGCCATAATACCTCAATATAAATATCTGTCTGTGATAAAGATCAATCATCCTTCTGGTTCATTTTGCTGATTATACCGAATGAATTGAGTCTGAACCATGCCCTGCCTATTATTTCTTCTTTCAGGACATTGCCCATGCTGGTAAATCTGCTGTCTTCTGAATTGTTTCTGTTGTCTCCGAGTACAAAGAACTCGTCATCATCAAGCTTTAACTCTTTTTCAGCAAGTCCGGAAACAATCATCGGCTCTGTATTTATAGGTTCTTCAAGTTTTTCGCCGTTGATATACACAAAGCCGTTTTTTATCTGGACTGTCTCTCCCGGCAGTCCTATAACACGCCTTATTCCATAATAACTGTGTTCATTGTTGCTTTTTTCAAATACGATCACGTCAAATCTTTCAGGTAAATCATCTCCTGTATAGCTCAAAAGATTGATAAGGACACTGTCACCGTTGCTTAAGACTCCTTCCATGGAGTTACCGACCATCTTTGTTTTTTCAACACAGAATTTTGTGACAGCCCATCCCGCCACAACCGCTCCGGCCAGTATGATCAGCCAGAACAGTATTTTCAATATGGTTTTAATGATCCTGCCTGTATGCTCTTTGCGGTCATAATCAAGATCATAACTAAAATCTATATTCATTAAAATCTCCGATCGAGTAAGCTAACTATTGGATTACTAACAATTATATATAGTCATTTTACATTATATAACAAATATTCAGAAAATACAAATAAAAATGAATGTAAAAAAAATCTAAAAAATAGTTTAAATTTTCTTTAATTTGTGTTATAATGTATAAGGTTAATATTTTCTGGGCAAAATTATGTGTATTTTTAATAAAACTTAATGCTTGGAGAGGTATGTATTGCATTTAAAAGGCAAATAAAAATCAGGAGGGTTTATTTAAATGGCAATGACATTTGAACAGCTGGTAAAGTATGCCAGAGATAATGAGTGTTCAGACATTCATATCACCGTAGGTACTAACCTTGCTATCAGAAGGTTCGGTACTCTTATGATACTCGATGACGTTCCCACTGCGGACGAGTCCAGAGAAATGATTTTCTCTATCCTGGATGAACAGCAGCGTAAGTATGTTAGCAGCGGTAAGGACCTTGATGTCGGTGTTATGCTTCCCGGCGGCAACCGTATCCGTGCAAACATCTACCATCAGAGAAATAACCTGGCAGCCAGCATCCGTCTCTTCCAGAACAAGATCCCTACATTCGAAGAGTTAGGACTTCCCAGCGCAGTTCATGATCTGGCCCGTACCCCCCGTGGACTTATATTGGTTACAGGACCTACCGGTAGCGGTAAGTCTACCACACTTGCTTCTATCGTTGATTTCATCAACAGCACCGAAGCTCGTCATATCATGACAATTGAGGACCCTATCGAGTACGTATATCCTCATAACAAGGCTATGATCCACCAGCGTGAGGTTGGTAAGGATGTTGAGACCTTCTCAGGCGCTCTTCGTTCTGCACTCCGTGAGGACCCTGATATCATCCTCGTAGGTGAAATGCGTGACTTCGAGACTATATCAGCTGCTATTACCGCAGCAGAGACCGGTCACTTGGTTCTTTCTACACTGCATACCACATCAGCATCACAGACAGTTGAACGTATCATTGATGCCTGCCCTCTTGAAGGCCAGAATCAGATCCGTGCTCAGTTCGCCAACGTTATCCGAGGCGTATTCACACAGCAGCTGCTTCCCAGAGCTGATGGCACCGGCCGTGTACTTGCTACTGAGGTACTTGTTGCTACCACCGGTATTGCAAACCTTATTCGTGAATCAAAGACCATCCAGATTCCTTCAATGATCCAGTCCGGTAAGCAGCTCGGCATGCATACTATGAATGACGACCTTGCTAACCTCGTACATTACGGCATCGTAACCAGGACTGAGGCTCTTAAGGTTTCATCAGATCCTGCTACACTTCAGAAAATGATTGTTAATGCGATGTAATCTGTCGAATGCTCCGAAGGAGCGTTTGACACGGCGACAAAAATGCGTAGCATTTTTGTTGGGAATACGGCGACAAAAATCCCTCAGCTTAAGCTGAGGGATTTTTTTAACCTTTTACCGACTTAATAAACTCCTTCAATTCCTCCATCTTCTCCGTCATGGTCTTCCTGCCTATCTGATACACTCTCTCGAGCTCCTCAGGATCCTTAACCATACCACTGATATTTAAACTCTCCGGAGGTCTGATGACAAATGCATTTCCTGCCTGCTCCTGCCTGGACACGTAAAGTGTCTCTGCATTGTACTTTATATGTCTGTCGGCCACCGCACCAACAAAATTCGGATATTTGTGGTACTTAAACTTTATCATCTTCATGTGCTTGTTCTTTTCCTTAACAAAACCAAGCGGCTGAGTAAGGATAACTACATTCTTAAGGTATCCGAGTTTCTCGAAGCCCCTAAGCGGTATGGAATCGGCTATGCCTCCGTCTAAGAGCTTAGTCTTATCTACTTCAACAATCTTAGACAATATCGGCATGGATGCTGAAGCCCTGATGAGTTCTATATCCTCATCATCCCCGTTTTCAAGCTTGTAATACACCTCGCAGCCTTTTTCCACGTCGGTAGCTACCACATAAAACTCCATCGGGTTTTCTTTGAATGCTTTCCTGTCAAATACATCCAGTTCATTAGGCACAGTCTGATAACAGAACTTTGCATTAAATATATTTCCTGTCTTTATAAGGTTTCCGATACCGACAAACCGTTTATCGTTACAGAAACGTTTATTATATCTAATGGCACGCCCGGGCTGTCTTGACTTGTAATTGCAACCGAATGCCGCTCCTGCTGATACACCGATGGCTCCGTCAAATTCTATCCCGTTTTCCATCATCACATCTGTTACTCCGGCAGTGAACATGCCACGCATTGAACCACCTTCCATAACCAGACCAAGTTTTGTATTTTTTCCCATATATACTTTATTCTTTCTGTAATCTTTTCTTTATTACATTATGAAACACAGAACCCTAACAGTTCTTAAAGAAAACAAGCGCAGATGCAATGCACCTGCGCCCGTAAGTAGCGTATCTGGTATAGAAATTAACGGATAACTTCCTTAACCTTAGCAGCCTTACCTGTTCTCTGACGAAGGTAGTTAAGCTTTGCACGTCTAACCTTACCATGTCTTACAACTTCGATCTTTACAACAATGGGTGAATGTAAAGGCCAAGTCTTTTCAACGCCTACGCCGTTAGAAATCTTTCTGACGGTGAAGGTCTCTCTGGCACCGCCGTTCTGCCTCTTAGTTACTACGCCTTCGAAGATCTGCTGTCTCTCACGGTTACCTTCCTTAACAAGTGAAGAAACCTTAACGGTATCTCCTACTCTGAAGTCGGTGATTTCGCTTTTAAGCTGAGCATCTTCAATCTGTTTGATAATATCGTTCATTTTGAACCTCCTGATATTTTGATGTTCTTACTACTTTGTATAAAACGCTCACCGCGTACCCATTGATTTCAGACTCCGTACAGAGGAACACCAATTATTCACAAATACTACTTATACCATAATCCTAAAATAATTGCAAGCACTTTTTTATAAATTATGTTCTTTTAAAAATTTTCTATCTTTCTTATCAAGTTCAACCTTATCCATGAGATCGGGACGCCTCTCTATAGTGCGAAGTAATGACTGCTCACGTCTCCAGCGTTCAATGTTGGCATGATGCCCTGAAAGGAGTACATCCGGTACACGCTTTCCCATAAACTCCTCAGGTCTCGTGTACTGAGGATACTCTAAGGTGTTTCCCTCAAAGCTCTCATCCGATGCAGAATCATCATTATTTAATACACCCGGTACCAGTCGGGACACAGCATCCATGATACAGATGGCAGGCAACTCTCCGCCGGTCAATACAAAATCACCAAGCGAGATGTAGTCATCTACTTCCATCTCAAGCACTCTCTCATCTATACCCTCGTAATGCCCACACAGGAAAATCAGATTTTCTTCCTGTGCCAGCTCCTTAGCCACCTCCTGTGTAAAGGTGCGTCCTATCGGAGAAAGATATATTAGTTTCCCGGGTTTCTTTAAAAACTGTCTGGCCGCCTCGCATGCCTTATATACTGGCTCTGCCTGCATGACCATCCCTGCTCCTCCGCCATACGGATAATCATCCACACGGTTATGCTTATTGCAGGCATAATCCCTGATGTCTATGACATTCAGATCTATCAGGCCTTTTTCTATGGCTCTTCCCATAATACTTGTATTCATGGCCGACTCGACCATATCTTTAAAAAGTGTAAGTACTACAAAATTCATATCTTATACCTTTTTACTACCTATTCAGTTCTTCCTCGGGAATAATACTCATTGCATACTCTATAAACTTCTCATTATCTATAGGCCATTTATCCAGGGCCTTGCTGCCTACCTTAATTGTTATTCTCTCACGAGATTCAAATCTTACATACAGATCATATTCTGAGTCATTTTCATCATGCGAGAAAAACGAACCGTTATTTTCAGCCACGTTCTCTTCATCAAGAAGTTTCAGCACTCCTTCCATAAAGGCATCGTCCACTTCCTGACTGTACCGGATAATGACATATGATGGACCCATACCATCAAAGGT